>Ga0194132_10005292_pt1 | contig 21110 bp, 24 predicted proteins | sample TA2KigOf80mmetaG_FD_148612 | JGI IMG/M metagenome (GOLD analysis project Ga0194132, IMG submission 148612) | Freshwater microbial communities from Lake Tanganyika, Tanzania - TA2015054 Kigoma Offshore 80m | ecosystem: Environmental > Aquatic > Freshwater > Lake | place: Tanzania: Lake... | reverse complement strand
ATGCATGGTCGCATCTAATTTCACCAGGGACTGCTGCAATGAATATAGTGAAGCGGCACATTGAGATCATGAATTCATATGTTGATTCACCACATCAACACATGGAGGCTGTTAATACCCACCTATGATCCTATGTGTCCTGCATCCAACTATATGACAATGACCTATGATGTCTCGCCCGATTACCATGAACTATTGCAGGCAGTAGTTCACGTTGACGGCACAGCCCGTCCGCAATCGGTGAGTAAAGATACTAATCCCTATTTTTATGAAATTATTGATGAGTTTTATAAACTTACCGGTTGTGGTGCAATTGTAAATACCAGTTTTAATGCACACGAAGAACCTATTGTAAGTACACCCGAGTCTGCTTATAAAGCTCTGAAAGAAGACCGAATTGACGTATTGGTAATTGATCATTACTTGATAAAATTTATTAAGTAATTTAAGCTAAGGGTAGAACATACTAGCACATCGCATCGTAAACTATTATTTCTGACTATATAAAAAAAATTAGAAAGGGGTTTTGGTATGATGAAGAAGACACTTCTTGCTGAAGAGGAAGTTTCTTTACGTTCTGGTAAGCATCGTCGATCAATCGGCTTCACTCGTAATACGCCTGGCACATGAGCATTATAACAAATACGCTATCAAAAGTTGGTCTTACTTCCATAGGAATATGCAGTACGCTTTGGGTAAACCCGGATGGAGCCTTTCGTGCAGGATTTTTTCGTTACAAAGGGTTACTTCATTTGGTGGTTTTCCTTGGGGGTGAGCGATTCTGGGTAACCTCAGTTTTGACTGAATCAGTTGAGATCTGTCTGAGGGGAGGCAGTTCATTGAAGGAGTTGGCATCAAGCAGTAAAAACCAATATGTTTTGGCTAACCAACGGCTCACCAACGCTGGCTGCTTGGACCGCATTCGATTTTGGTGGGTTTTGCGAACGAATCGGACGGAGCTCTTGCCCAACTATTATTATCTGTGGAATGAATATTTTTTTAACGATAAATCATAACTAATTGGATTATACGCAAAAGATACTTACACCTTATTTTACAGATGCATTGAAAAAACTAAATCGATGTCAGCGAGATGCAGTAGAAACAATAGATGGCCCGGTGTTAGTACTAGCTGGTCCGGGTACCGGAAAGACCGAGGTGCTCTCACTTCGCGTTGGACAGATTTTGTCTGAAACGGACATGCAGGCCAGTAATATATTATGTCTGACCTTTTCCAGGGCAGGCGTGGCTTCTATGAGGAAAAGACTTAGGGAACTCATCGGTTCAGAATCTGAAAAAGTAACCATAGAAACACCAAAATTTTTTATTTGATTATGTAATATCGTTTGTCGCTATATTTCGACAAAAATACCTACCTTCGTAAAGTCCACCAAATTTTTCTGCCCATACCGGAATTCCCGGCAAGCAGGAGTTGAGCGAAATCGGTGGTTTACATCCGTAAACACGTGTATACTGGCGAATACTGCCGTTTACAAGTGTTTACCATTACTAATCTTATAAATACAAATCAATGTCAACAAGAGTCGTGTCATTTAGAATGACTGAAAATCAGTACGATAGAATGATGGTTGAATGCAACCAAATTGGGATCAGTAGTGCAGAATGGGTACAACAAAAAATTGCATTTGCTAGTTATGTTACATCGCGAGATGAGGAGCTACTTGAAGATCTAAGATTTGTTCGCAGAAAATTAAAGTACGCCGCCAAATATTAGGATTTGGCGCAATGACAAAACAATCTGTCAAACAAAGCGCTAAGCAAGCCTTTAATTGGAAAGTTATGCTTGGACTTCAAAAAATTGAGTGGATACCCACTTGTGAAAGTTGTGGTAAAGCTGGGAAAGAAAATTTTTGTTGTCCGAAATGTGAAAGCAAAGAAATTTGGTCAGCAGATATACTAAAGTCAGGAAACATAATTCATAAATGCAAATAATTAAATAAAAATTAATCAAAATGAGCAACGCAGTAGCAACTCCCAGACAAACATTCACATTAAACTACCCTAAAAAAGAGGTGGAAAACAAAATTAAATATTTATGTGAAAAACTACCTACCTATAATTTTCTAAATCAAAACGACACATTAAACTCAATTCGAGTTGAAGCTAAAGGGGCTTTTCTAAGCCAACACTTAGATTTTCGCTTTCAAAATTCAGATGAAAGTACGTGTGTTTTTGAATTAGAAATTTCAAAGTCCACAGGAGGTATGACAAATGATGACAGTATGTTAAAGGCTAAGAAAAATATGGACGAATTCATGGAGTATCTTACAAAATGCCTCGGAGGTTATGAGATTACAGAAGAGGATGTCAATAAATTAAAGAAAAGTCAGACCAATAGTATAATATTCTATATCATTGCATTAATAATCATCATTTGGTTTTTCTTTGGTGGTGGACTAGAAATGTTAATTAACTAAAAACAACAAAATGAAAAATATACTCTATACAATAGCTGTAATATTCATATTGATTTGTATGTCGTCAAAGAAAGTGGACGATTTAGTTGTAGAGAGTTTCGTTGTTTAAATGTAGTATTTTTTCTTTTAAAAATAGTTGTTTTCGTCTTTTTAGGGACTGCTGTTTAATGAGTGCTTTTTTTTGGAGTATTTGTTCTTGCCTTCCATAATACACATCCGACGGGGTGACATTTTGTAGTGATTCGTGGTAACGTTCATGATTATAGTACTCCACAAAATCCCGGATAGCATCCACTAACTGCTCTGGATGATAGTAATTTTCGAGTTCATTACAAATTATTGAATCTATACTTTATAAATTGTGTTGATCTTACAAAAGCAAAATATTTCTTATCAGTGTAAAAATTGTCTTCATTTTTATCTGTCTTATATGGACTAAGAAAAAAATTAGTAATCGCCAATTTATAAACTGAAATATAAATACTAGCAATAGTCATGTTTGCAAGTTCTTTATAAGATATTTTACAAGTGTAGAATATACTTCCGGCATCTATTTTTGTTGTTAGTTCATGAATAGACCACCCTAAAAATGAAAAATCCCTTCGCATAATTGCTTCAGGCGTACCTATACCCATATATTCTGGTAAAATACCAGGATGTATATTCAATTTAACCTTAAATTGTTTTAAAACTGCACTTGGTATGTATCCTGAACCTATTGATATAATATTATTAGCTTCGTAAGACTTAAGCCTATTTAAGATATTATTACAACTTTTATTGACCGAATCAGTTAAAATATCAGGATTGAATAAACTAATATCAACCTCTCCTAATAATTTTTTTTCAGCTTTTCCCCAATGATTAAAAAGCGCTTCATATCTGGTGTATAACCATTCGTCCAATGTGGCGAGAAAACCAACTTTTTTTATTCGTTTTCTATACCTTTCCTTAAATGGTAATCCATTTTCTGCAATTACAATAAAGTCGTTACGAGTATTTCCGCTGTTTTCAATAAATAATTTTGTTAGCTTTAAGAAAACAGAAGAATTTGATGTCACTATTATCGATTTTCCTTGCAACACCATTCATCAATATTTCATTAAAGTTTCTCTAATAATCTCGTTATTTACTTCTGTATTCCCCTTACACCAATTGGCTACATTTTTGAAAAGTATTTTCAAATCTTCACAATAAACAGAAGGATTCTTAAAATTATTTTCTTTTGAAAATCTAGTTGGCAAATACCCGCCACCGCACCATTTGAATATATGACACTCTTGACATTTCTTTGATGTTTGCTCCATTCCCAAACTTCGCATAGCAATAAAGTCACTTTGCCTTATTTCCTCTATTGATGTATCAGAAACTGATAGGTTTAATTCACGTCCAATGGTTCCAACAACTTTTAGTGTATCCAAACCTTCATAATTACCATCAGTGGTAACAATAAAATAATCAGGTTCAATATTCCCAAACCAGTCAACTGAGGGTTTTCCACCTAAAACAGTTTTGAGTGCATCATCCAGAATACGAATTCTTATCTTTTCAAAACCAGATTCACTAACATAATGGTGAAATGCTCTTGAAAGCCAATCTCCGAGTTTTCCTACAGTATCATTGTGCGGTAAATTATCCCAGTTTCCAAAAGGTTGAAGCAGGTCAACTGTTGGTGGGTTAAATGATTTAAAATAATCTAAAACTTTTACGGGGTCTGAATTTACATTAATCACACATAAAAAGCCACTAAAATATTTTGCCTTTTCTTTTAAAAGTAATGCGCCTTTATGAATTGCCTGAAAAGAATCTTCCCCTTTGTGATTAATTCTGAATTCATTTGCCTTATCGTATCCGTCCATACTAACACCCACAGATACTTTATATTTGTTTAAGACATCTACAATTTGCTCTGTTGCAAGAGTAGCGTTGGTCTGAAGTCCAAAGTTGAGCTTGATTTGTGGATTTATTTTAGCCAGTAAGGTAGAATAAAACATTTCTAGGCCTTCTGCAGTGAGTAAAAATGGCTCTCCTCCATGCGCATTTATATTAAACTGTTTGATGGCATGTAATGCTGAATGCTCATTAATTCGTTCTGCCAGCTTTTCAACCACATCTTTTGAAATGCGAACTGGTCTGTTGCGCCATGTTTCATCTCCTCTATTATATTCATAACAATAAGTGCAATTCAAATTACAAGGACTAACTACTTTTACTATACAAGTACTAAATGGTGTGCTCATGGGACAAAATTAAAGAATACAAAATTACTATTTATTAATGCGCTCACTGATCCATTGGCAACTCCGTGAATGCCTTTAATACCAATATGGCCATCAATTTTTTCATTCAGAATATATGGGGCGCTTAGGCGAGTGAGAAGCATACATTCAATAACGTGTCCATGGGTCGCAAGTATGAATGGACCCTGTGGATTAGTTCTTGACTTAATAAAGGACTCCAGCCTATTGACGAATGATTCAATTGTTTCTTCGTGACTTTTTTCAACTATTCGCTCATCAGGTTCTAATAGTTTGCTTTTTTTTAATCCTTTTTGCAATATATCTGCAGATTGTTTAGCTCTTGTGAGTGTTGAAGGGATTATTTTGTAATCGCAGTCGAATTGATTGAAGTATTTTAACGAGTTTGATATTTGTTTTTGACCTAAATCAGTTAAAACATCAATCTCATCCGAATAATTATCCATTGGCCATGTTACATTTGAAAGACATTGGCCATGCCTAACCAAAAATACCGTATTCTCAATGTTTGATATATCAATAGACCGGTTGGTGCTTGTTTGTTTTACTTGTGTCATGTTTGAGTATTTTTAAGGTTACAAGGAGATATGTTTTTTTTAAACTGATTTAAGAATAATGACCCTTTATAATATAATTGGTAGCATAACAATACTTTCATATTTTAAAACTATTTCGATTATACTTTAGATTTATATTTTCTTTGCATGCAACTTAATAGTGTATGTAACTTAGGATTAGTCTTTTTATTTACAGATTGAATTCTTGCGGAATAATCAATGTGAGTTACGGCAGGAAATGAGCTTCTCTGAAAATATAATTTCTCCCATAAATCCATTTCCGCATAATTTGCTGGGGGCTGTTTTTTAATTTTATCTTTTACTGGAGCTACAAAAAGCATATACGGACTTGACTTATTTAAGTAAAAGTATTCAGATTGTGTTTCTTCTAAAACTGCTGGAGCAAATGGACGAAAACCTTCTCTATATTTTATTTTTAGGTTCAATTTTTTTGCATTTCAGGATTTCTTGCATCGGCAATAATACTTCTATTTCCAAGAGCTCTTGGGCCAAATTCCATTCGATCTTGAAACCAACCAATTACTTTCCCTAAATTGATCTCTTCCGCTATCTTATTTGCTACTTCCTGAAAATCATTATATTTAATATAATTGGCTTTTAAATTATCCAAGGTTTCCACAATTTCTCTCTCAGTATAAGAGGGGCCTAGGTAACTTCCTTTCATCAAATCTGCATTTTTTTTGACTTAATACATCAACTAATTTTCTTTCCTTTTCGAAATAGATAAAATGAGCAGCAAGTGCGGCTCCAATTGCGCCTCCTGCGTCACCAGAAGCGGGTTGTATGTATATGTCCTTAAATATATTACAAACAAGTAGTTTCCCATTTGCCACGCAATTTAAGGCTACTCCACCTGCAAAACATAAATAACTGAGTCTTGATAAAAAGCAGATATTCCTAATATTTTCATAATCGATCTAAAAAATAGCTAAATTTGTATAAACATGTAAAATGAAACGTTTAGTCTTCTTTCTAAAAAGAATATATTTTAAGGTTCTTAATACTTTTAATCGAAAATCCCAAAAAAATGATTCTGATTCTCCAGACCAAATGTATCCATTGTGGTAATTTGATGTTTTCATTTTTATTCTAGGTTTCAAAGACTTCTTTTCCTCGTACATTAATAAACATTCGCTTGTTTTTAATTTTCACCATTGCTAAGCCTTCAGTAAATGACGTTGCCTCATCATATTTAGGCTCTATTGTTAAATTACCATGAATATCAATAAATCCATATTTCCCCTCAATCAATACCCTTGCTGTTCCTAGCTTAAAGGGTGCAACATCATCAAATATTGGCTGTATTTCCCATTCCCCAGTCATATTTATAAATCCCCACTTTTGTTCAAACTTTACACCAGCTAACCCTTCGCTATAATCAAATGCTTTTTCAATTTTTACTTTATTTGTAATTTCCCCCATTTGATTAATAAAATAATATTTTTGATTTTTAAAAACCAATGCATTGTTCTCTTGAAATGAATTACATGCATCAAAGTTCTCATTAAATAGGAAGTTTCCTGATTTATCTATAAAATTCCATGCATTTTTATACTTTATAGCTGCGTATCCATTCATAAAATCCTTGGCTTCCGAAAAAATGGGATCAATAATCATATTCCCTTGAATATCTATATAACCATAAGATGATTCTTTAAAAATTTGACTACCATTTAGAAAGTATCTCGCATCTAATGAAACTCTGGCCATACCTTCAGAAAAATCTCTAGCATCCATGAAGCGGGGTTCAACAACTAAGTAACCTGTCTTATCAATATAACCCCATAATTGATTTTTTTTCACCGCTGCCATTCCCTCGTGAAAATTCCATGCATCATCATAGCTACATGAAATAATAATATCGCCTTGGTAATTCATATAACCCCAGCTGTTCATTTTAAATATCTTCGCAAATCCTTCTTTAAAAAAACCAAATTGTGATGTTTTTAAATCGAATATTTTTTCTCCTATCAAATTATAACATATAAACTTCTTCGGGTAATCGATGAATACTCTTTCTTCATGAAAATAACCATAAACATCATGGAAGTGACTAATTGTTTCACCTTTTAATGTTTTAAATACCCAGCCGCTTTGAATCCTTTCTGCATGTAGAATGGAACCATCCAAACTAGAGATTAGCAAAGGGTATATGTTACTATCATTAACCTTAAAAAATTGATTTGTACTGATTGAGGTTCCCCAAGAAGTTAATATATCAACAGAATGCTCATATTGAACCGGAAAATGAGCGATTTTATTATAAATATAGCCCCACCTTCCTATGGCGTCAACTACTACAATTTGAAAGTTGTCATCTAACTTAAAACTTTCAACTTTATTTGAATTTATAAGACTATATAATCCTAACATAATCTAATTACTTTTGAGCTTTAAATGAAGGTCAGTAATAATTTTTTTGGCAACATGAGCATTGCCCATTTTATTCAAATGACCATCATTTACAAATATATCTTCAACGGTATCATTAAATGCCTTTGATAAATCAACCAATTCAATTGGCCAACCAACTTTTTTTATGAAATCAGGGAAAAGAGCAAAAATTTCTGGATTTCCCATTTTTACACCTATAGTAAGTAGCATCTTTTCTTTGTCATTTAATTCTCTGGTCGTTGTCTCCAGAATGGGCTGTAAATAATGGATAAATTTTACTTTCCTTGATTCGCAGATTGTCTTTGTGAGGCTATGTATTCTTATATACTCTGCAGCAACTAAATTCATTATTTCATCCCGCGCTGTTTCAAATAATGCATTGTTATGAAGACCGGCTATTGGATTAATTCTTTTTATTGGGAAATATTTGATCGCTAATGAATTCCAAAATTTTAACCATAAATTAGATTTAACTAAATGAGCAATTTTATCTAATAATTTATTCATGCCAACAATACTGGCTCTTTTTGACAAAAAGCCAACATCAAACATTTTAGAATGCAATAAATCATATTCGAGATGTCTTAGCGATGTTCCTTTTTTCCAAGTAATTTTGCCATTAGTATTTGTTAAGTATCCATTATATAAATTCCAAAAGCAATTCCAGCCATCATAAAAAACAACATAATCTGGTTCATAGGGCATATGGTGGAGTAGGTAATGAAACTGTTCTGCGCAATACCAACCGGCAACTCCATGATTCACACAAACTAATTCAGTTCCATAGATTGCTTTAAATTCCTTCTCAACTATACTTGGAATTGTAAATTCGGGTGAACCGCAACCAACCCCCTTTAATGTAGAACCTCCGAAAAACGCAATGACTGGAATATTTTTATGCTTAGCATTAAGTATTCTTTCGGAAGTATCTGGATCATCCTCGCTGTTTTTAATTATCCCCCACGAGTCCGTTATATATAAATCAGTAAAGCCATTATCTTCACTTATTATGGAAATGCTAGGAGTATTAAGATGACTATAAAAGCTCGATGACGTAAAAAACGTTCGCCACTTTTTGATGTTGCTGTGCAGCGCATCATGATTTGCAAAGCCAATAAATCCTTTTCGCAAAATTTGTTTTTTGTACTTTTTCATTTAAGCTGTATACTAATCCCAGTCAAGTGTTCCGCCATTTTTATGAAAATCAGAATATACGCTCATTGGTCCAAATTCATTTTTTAATTTTTTCACTGACAAATAAGTAGTATATGATTCTGCACAACCTGGATAAGCAGAATAAAGAATTCTCATTTCGTCAGGATTTTTTGGAATCCTCAAACTAACATTATGCAATTTAAAAAATGATTGAACAGCATCTATATTGGCTACGTCAGATCCCCATCCATTCAAAAAAATGGGTGGAACTATATTTATTTCTTCCTCTTTCAAAATCCTTTGAAATAACTTTTCAAATGCTTTAATCCAGAATGGAACAAAGCCGTTTTTAAGGCTCCATATTTTTGATTCATTTACCCAATTACTATTCATTTGGGAAAAACTAATTTTATTGTTAATGTAAAATTCAAGATGTTGAAATAGCCAATCATTTTCATGTAAAACTTTTACCAATTTATTTCTAAAAATGATTTCATTCTTTTCAAAATCTATCTCGAAATATTCCAAAAAATCCGGCCAAATATTGTGTCCTTCTTGATTAAACAAATCGGTAAAATAACTCAGAAATAAAGCCATCCACCAATCATGAGTAACATAAATGCCATTACCTAATTTGGTGTTGGCTTTAAAACAATCCATAATGGATTCCATTTTTTGATGCAGGCCTAAATTGAGTGAATCCTCCCGATTTAACAAACTTTCAATTCCTATCTGTTTCTCTTTTTCGTTGTATTGACTCAGGTTACCAAAGTATTCAGAAACTAAATATGCACTTTCTCCAATACTTTTTAGTGTACCGGAATAGTTGATTGCATTTGCTGTTTGATTACAACGTAAAACAGATGAATATGTGATAAAATCATATTGTGCTAATAATAAATTGCCAACAGACTGCGCAGCTTTTTTACCCACTTCAGTTATAGGCACAAGGTTTTCTTGAAAACCTTGAATGATTTGCCCTAACTCACTGGGCATCTTTTCACGATGTGCGTGACGTATTATTAGTGCTTTCATTTATAAAATCATTTATGGATAAAGCCAGCGCATTTAGGACGGAATAATATCTTGAATCACCATAATTATCTCCACCCCATCCGTTGATAATATCCCTGTTAACATATAGCATTATACAATTAATTGTATTACATTCCTTAAATATTATATTATTTAGTTTACCCTCATCTGCCAAGTCGCTCAATTGATTATGAGATATAGTAAAATCTATAAATGATTTCGGATTAGATTTATCCCATATTGTTGCATTGCAAAATCGGTTTTTTATACATTTTAAAAGTAAAAGATTATTTTCAGGATTGCCTATCGAGCCAGAAGCAAAGCTATCCTTATTATCGTTTGGTGAGCCATGAGAATAATTTATGTCAAAACCTCTTTTTGCGTCAGCTGTTCGGATAACTATAACAGTATTCAGGTTATGAGCGTTATCAATACTCGTAATAATATCACTTTTAAAATCAATAAATTCAGTTGGAATAATTTCTTTTCGTTCTAAAAGTTGGGAGAGCTCCGGAATACTTGAAAAATTCCAACTATTATTAGTTATTTTATCTCTAACTTTTTTTGTTTGAGCAATGTAATTGGAATTTACGATTTTACTGAGAGTAGCAGTGAAGTGATTCAAGCAAGATTCAGACCCTCCGTTTGGACTAATAATTAGGAGTGGGCTACTTGTATTCGAAAAGAAATATCCATAGCTACGCTTCTGATATGTTGTATTGAGGAGTCGTTTATCTTTTTGTGCTCTTAATCTATCATCGAGCAGCTTTACGTCTCGATCAAAATATTCTGGAAACTCTCTTAATTCTAGAATTTTATGTCTTAGTGATTTATTATTATTAGAATCGTTTAATACTCTAAAGATTAAATTTTCGTTTATTCGAGCTACTTGCAGAATGTCGTTGTCGGTCAACATTAGTCTGGCTTGAATTGATTCGAATGTCCAAAATCGGTCAACAATACAGTATGTTTCGTTTAAACTTTCTATTGATGGTACTTCTTTGAAACTTAATTCAGATAATTCCCAATAACTCTCACTAAACAAGGTTGTAATTTCTATTCTTTTTTGCTCAATCTCTTTGTCTATTTTTGATTGTGTTATTTGTTCAATAAATGCAGAGCTCAGTAATGCCCCTGGTACTGCAAAAACTGCAACCCCTAAAAGTCCATTTATAGTTGCAAAGAATTTTGCAAGTGGTGAATACGGAGCAAAGTTAGCAATGGATCCATAGTCATTTGTGTATTTTGAAAAAGACCAAATGAGCGTATCTAAAACGCTTTTAAAAGGACTATTCGGGTTATTGCTTTCAAGGTAATAAATCAGGCAACTTAAAGCAAAACTTGCAAAAACTACAAGTAGAACAGAATATAGAATCTCTTCTTTTTTACTTTGTAAGGCTTTTTTTAAAAAAAGAAAACCGGGAAGAACATCAAAAAGACGAATAATTTTTAGAGCTGATAATAGTGATAGATGATAAATATTTGATTCACTGAAAACCAAAGCGAACAGAGGAATCAAACCCGCAAAAAAATCAACTAAAAGAAATTTGAAATATTTTGATCTAACATTTTTAGTTGATTGTTCATAAACAAAAGGGATTATTAATAATCTACTAAAAAATTGAAATGAAAAAAACAGAACAAAAAAGGTAAAGAATAATTTGTATAAATCGTTATCTAATTGTTCAAGTATTTGATTTGTACAAATAAGCAACAATAGTCCTAATACAAAAATGACTTCGCACTTCAAATATATTTTTGAAATAGATGAGTTGTCATCAACTCCATCAAAAATATCTATAAAAATAGCTTTAATTTTATTCATATTTTATGCTTTAACCAAATAGATTACTTTTTTTATTTCTTCGAAATCAGGATTGTAGGTTGTATGCTGAAGTCCGTTTTCGCTTTTGAGCGTTATACCAGACTTTAGATACCCCACTAGTAAATGATGAAGCCAAGTATCTGTAAGTGAAGCACCACAGCATCTATGAAGCCCTGCACCAAATACTGGAGAAGATTTACCTTTATAATTGTTATCAGGTCTAAATGGATTGAATTCTAAAGGAGAATCTATGATGTGTGAAATGTTTTGCAAAAGATGATAATAGTATATTTTATCTCCCTTTTTAACTTTAATTTCATCATTTAGGTTGAAATCTTCTGATGCTTCACGAATAATAAATGGCGGAACAACCTGATTATAAACATACGGAAGTAGCCTGTATAGTTCCGCCAGTAATTTTCCAGATAATATATAAGTTTCTAAATCAGAAAGATCTGAGTTAAAAATTGTGTCATTCAATTTAGCATCTTCACAGAAACATAAAAGATAAATAAATGATTTAGCGATATTAGTACTTCCGGCAATAGAAATATTATAAAATTGACTGAAAACATAGTTGTACTCATAATTTTTCGCAATCATTGAATCATGAAACTCACTAAAAATTGATGGTTGATTATCTTTTATAAAATGATGGAATAATAAATCGTATTTATTCTTAGCTTTCTGAAATTCATTAAAAGAATAGTATTTTTCTAAATCAGCTAGCTTATCAAGATATAGTCCGAACGTAAAATAATCTTCATACAACGATAAATGATGTAACTCTTCTTTATTTAAAGTGTAATTAAAAAAGAACAGAAATTGTTGTTTGATGACGTACTCAATAATTTCATCAAATAAATCAATTCTAGATGATGTCTTTTTTAATTTATCCCAAAAATTGGGTATTTCTATAGATAAATAATCGTTAAAAGATTTAATGTAATTATTTAATATATAATTATCTAAATCCTTTTTAAATCGCAAATGATATTCCCCTTCTATAAAATTCATTATAATTGGGTAACGATTCTTATTTGCAAACGATTTAAAGAGAGTAGTATTTAAGGGTTTAAAAAAATGTTCATTCTTCAAAAAAAATCGCTTCCCAATATCACCATATAAAACATGAACATTTGGATCATCCGAAAAATAGCCTGTATCTGATAGTTTTTTTAAACAGAGGCCATTTATTTGATAATTATCGAAATGGATTTTCCAGAAATCTTGGCTAAATTTCAAATTATTTTCCATTTTTGAAATTGATACGACTAAAAAAACGCATAAAAGCATCGTAAAATTTATTACCACACTTTTCGCAATAAACTTTTTCTTTGGGATTTTTGTGCCAGCACACATCACAAATTCTAATGTCCATATTTTATAAATAAATTACATCATTCCATCCTATTATATTCCGGTTTAATTCTGCATCGGTTTCATCATGAACTGCAAAATATCGAGTTTGCCAATTATCATTCATGGTATAAAATACAAGTTTATCCTCAATATAACTATGAGAATAAATTCTCTTATAATTTCCAAAACCAATTGTGTTTGAATTAGTATTATGAAAGGGTGGCGTGCTGGAGTTGTAAGACCTTTTTTCATCAACAATATCATCTTTGTGTTTTGTTAAATAGTAAGGTCTTCCTCTATTGGTTGTGAAATCTTTCATAAAGTCACCCCTATTTTCCTTTGATACCCACTGATGGTATTTTGGAAAATTTAAAAGCGTATTTCGAATAACATTTTCGATATTGAGATATTTTATATTGTTTTCTGAAATAAGATGGTTTGATTCTTCAGTGTTACCCGGCAATACTTCTTGAGATTTTTGATTAAGATAATTAAATGCTTGTCTTAATGGGTAAATGGTAATTATATCAGGTTCTCCATTGGGAAGTAATATATTTAAATCTTTCTCTAATAAACTGATATCATCCAGATTAAGATAAGCTACCAAATCAATATTCACGAATATTCCTTTTTTATAGATGTAATTTAATTTATTTAGAATTTTATCTGGTGAAACATAAATTCGATTTTCGTTGTCGGTTATTTGCTTGTTAAAAGTTTGAATTCCGAAAGAAATATAACCACTTTCGAAGTTATTCGTTTTCAAAATGTCGATTTGGTTTCGAGTCAGTGATGCAGGGTGTGCTTCAAATATTTTACAACGAATTGATTTAAAATTGGGAATGGAATCAAACAGTTGTTGCATATGTTCTTCTGGGATTAAATCGGCTGTGCCCCCCCCAAAATATATAGAATGTATTTTAAGATTGTTTATTGTGCTTTCGAATTGCTTAATTATACCAGGCAAATAAATCTTATAATATTGATTAAGGACTTCAAGATTGTTTTTCAGTTGAATCCCCTGATGTTGACAAAAATTGCAAAGATTAACACAGAAAGGCCCATGAATATATAGATTGGTGGGCGCTGAAGAATGGACATCTTGAATTTTATCTAAGATATAGCTTAAAGAGACTTCCTTATAAATCTTATGTCCGTTTATGTATAATTTTTCCATGATAATTATTTCAGGTATTTATAATTTCTTTCTCAAGTTTGCTAAAAAAACTTAATAAACCCTTACAATAAACTGATTGATTATTTAAAGAATTATTTTTTGAGCTGTATCTTGTTGGATAATAACCACCACCGCATTTTTCTTTTTGAATACAAATACTGCAAGGATCTGGGGGCGATTTAATATTGTATTTTTTATACACGTTATGAACCTGCTCATTAGCCGTAATAAAAGTTGAGTCATTCAAATTCATAGTTAAATTGGATATTTGTTTTCCAAAAGAACCAATAGATTTTAGGTGGTCCAAAATGTCATAATTTCCATCTGTTTCAATCACTAGATAATTGCCATGTGGACCTCCAAACCAATCAGAATTTGATTTTTTACTTAATGTTGAAAATAAAGCAGCTTCAAATATGCGGACTTGTATATGATGCCATTCAGGTTTATTCATGTAATGATCAAATGCAGTAGCAAACCAATTATAAAAAAGGTCTCCTAACTTTTCGGATCCCAGCGGGTGATCATGATTAAAAAATGGTTGTAATAAATCTAATTGCCGAGGATTAAGTACGCAAAGACTATTTAGTACATCTTCTGGATTAGTTTCGAAGTCGACTACACAAAGAATACCTGCTACTAGATCATTCTTATAAAGCAAATTATACCCCTTAATAGTATCTTCATATGAAGATTTTCCATTATGATATATGCGGAATTTATTATGTTGTGAATTTCCATCAATTGAAATACCACATTTTACGTTATGCTTTTTTAGAACATCGATAAAATCTGTATTTACTAATACAGCATTAGTTTGCATGCCGAAAATTATTTTATCCTCAATGCCATCTTTTATTATGGAAAAGATTTCATCTAATTTTTGGGCACCCAGAAGCAAAGGTTCCCCACCATGAGATACAATATTAATTTTCTGTAACCCAGAAACAATTAAATATTCCCTTACTCGATAATTTAGGATTTTAGCGTTTTCGGCTGAAATAAATTTTGGTTTTTTCTTCCATGAAACATCCCCTGTATTATACTCATAACAATAAGTACAATTCAAATTACAAGGGCTTGCAAACTTTACTATTAGGGTGTTAAAATATTTATCCATGTTTTTTTATCTCAAAGAGCAGCTCGTTTAATAATTTTTCCCCCTCATTAGTCAAATTGGTATGATTATCTTTAATGGTATCAACAGCCTCGCCATAATCATTTAGATGGACATTAAAACGCTTTTGGACATTTATCATTTGGTTGTAGGGTTCTTTTTCCAATAACTTTTTATAAAAAGTTGTAAGACCACAAAGAACATATGCTTGGTGAATTAAACCAAGCATAGGTCTTAAATCTTCACGTAGGGGTGTTTTTATTTTGAACTCATGATTTTTTAAATAATTTACCTTCTTAAGTGTCAAATTCAGAACATTATGCCGTGTCTCATGTATTAATGTTTCAGCCACAAGTATGAAAGGAGCATGAGAATAAAATATAACACCATTGCAATAGTCAAGACTGAGTGAAATCACATCGCCTTTTTTTAAGGGATTAACAGAAAAAACGGGGCAAATAGCTTTTAAATTATTTTTTATCATTTCATAAGCATCAGTATCTGTTTGATTAATCAGGCTAAGTGCTTTTCTAAAGTTTTCAATAAACAAGTTATATTCTTCAATGGATTTGAATCCTACTCTTAAGCCTCCTGAAGGGTCATAATCTGGATGAAAAATAAATTGTAATAGAAACTCTATAGATTTTGATTCTTTTATAATATCTAAGCTTATATCTAAATGCTTAATTGGTTCAGTTGCTATTTCCTCTGCTTTAGTTAATGAATTCTTGTTATTGTCAATATTATGAAGTGAAAATCTATTAAAAATTTGTTCCAACCATACTTCTTTTCGAAAAGACTCAAAATGGAAATTTTCATCCCTTTGCATTAGATAGTCTCTTATTTGAGCATTTTCATCTTTAATTATTGCCCAAATATTTTCCAATTCATTGTCCTGAATAACACCATTTATCATATTAATTCAAATTTTAATTCCTCTACAATACCATTAGATTCAATGAAAAGTTTTTCTGTGTTTTCTATATTTTTGAAATTAACTAACAAATTCTTGCCGTCAATTGAAGGCCAATATTTAGTATCTAAAACACTCCTAAGATTTACAAATTGAGTTAAATTATCCACTATAAGAGTTAGCCTTTGATTTTCCAACTTAAAATTGGGAAAGCAGTATAGTTTCTCAGATGTCAATAGTATCGGTGCTAGTTTATAGCGGTATGTCTCTTTAATTTCTTCTTTTGTATAAATAAGATTAATTATTGATTGTGTTTTTAAACTAAACTCTTTAGCTTCTTCACAAGATAATGAACAAGGGAAGAAATCAGGCATAAAAAGATTTGGAAAAAATAAAGTACACAATCTATTTATCTCGTTGTATCTTATCTTATTATCACTAAATAGATATTCTTTGTAAAAGAGCCCCATTCCAGAAGTGCTTTCATATTTTGAAACGCAACATTTTGGATATCCCAAGAACTCTCCAGGATTTATAAACGGATCAAAATTTGGATCTATTTTTTTATTTATGCTACAATACCAGATTTCACAGTGAGTTGGCTTTTCACAACCCGTTATATCATACAACATTCCTTCTCTTGATTCGAGATCTTTTGTAAATTTTAAATCTCTGAAATTTATGATGTTACAATTTGTTCTTTGAAGAATTTCAATCGTTTTTTCTTTTTGATAGATTTCGATGTGAAGCAAACCAAAATCTCTGACTCCTTCTGCAACTGATGCAATATCAATTGAGAATCGGGGATTAATTTCACATTCAGATAAAGATTCTTTTAAATTAAGATATTTCATATAGGTTATTTAATGGACTTATACTACCATTTTTTTCATTAATAAAAATTATCCCCTTATCTAAAGAATAATTAGAGGAATGATACTTTTCGACACGTGTAACAATATTTTCAGGAGCGTAATTAGTAATTAGTTTGAAATGTTTTTTTGCAAGATCCATTGACTTTAAACATTTTGAGGAACAGGGATAATGCACCAAAAGTGAGGCATCACCAATCATCGCAACAGGCCAAGTCCAGACGTTAAATTTTTCATTTTCTTGCAAATAATGAAATGATTCAATAATTGAAGGGACATGTCCGGATTCAGCTACCTTTTTAATGCAACAATCCGGATACTCTAACATTTTTCCAAACTCAACATCGCTCTTGCTTTCATCGGCTTCTCTAAGTGTATCAGCATAATCTTGATTCTTAGCAATGTAAAAAGGGACAACCTTTTCTGTATTTTCGCTATTATTTTCGAAATAATCTTTTACATTATTGGCACTATTAGCAGTTTGTGTAACCATACCTTTTCCAACGGCTATTTTTATTTCTGCAGTTATTAATTCTTTGGTGATTTCTTCAACTTGTTCATTTAAATGGCAAAGAATTCGAGCCCCTTTTCTGTAACCAAGGTACACGTCTAGAATGTCTAGTTTAATTTGAAGTGTTGTACCTTTTAGGTTAAAAATACTTTTAATTACTTCTTCTTTCATTTTCAATGCTGCTTAGATAATTCTTCTTTCAAAATTTTCTGATAATAATCGTGACGAACCTCTTTAGGGGATTTTAAATAAGCCGTTTCAAATATTGGAATAATATCCGAAAGTAAGTTTAATGCATTTGGACTAAGATATTTATAGTTTAATTCTATAATTTCAATTCCTCTTTTAACTTGTGCCCCTACATAGTGTAATCTATTACAATCTTTTTGATATAAATTATTCAAATATTGTAAAACAATAAAAACATTTGCGAAAACATATATACCATGATATATCCCCATTAGTGGCCTCTTATCTCTTCGCCAAGGAGAAACAAAAGAATTATTTGTCCAACCATCATCAATAAACTCACCGGATGTATAAAATTCATATAGATTCATCCAATGATGTGATGCTTCGTGTGTCAAGCATTCAGCAATATTTAATAAATCGATGTTATTGCTCATGTGCATTGCGCCCCATCGGTCAGAGTCACTTCCAGAAAAATGTTCAAGTAATTCTTCTTTACCAGTTACAGAAACGAAGGTTATTGTATTTATAATAGAAATAAAATCTGTCCAAATAATAGGCAAAGTATCCTTTAGTTTTTTAATATTTTCTAAAAATAACGCCCTTTCATTTTCATTTGATTTAAGAAAATTTATTTGATCTCCGCGTGTATCAATTGGGGTTAATAATAACTCACCGTCAATTACTCCAAAAGATATTGGGTCTTGTTTTAGATTTTCAATACATCTAAGAATAAGATCGCCATCAGGTTTTGATTTTTTTAGCTCAGATGCTAACAAAAATGAAATTGGAGACATTATATTCAGTAGCGCAATATTTAACTCTTTGGAATCAGTATATGCAGTCTTTAAAACGGGCTCTATGAATTTTAACTGAGCATTCTCATAGCTTTTTCTAAAAGCATTATTGAATGGAAGCATCATATTTCTGATTTTGTTTTAAAAAAAAAAGCCACCTTTCGAGTGGCTTTTTGGATTTTATATTTGTTTATTATTTCTCTTCAAAAACTCCACTTACATAAACACTGTGAGCGGTAGTGTTAGCCGCATTGCTTTCGGCATTTTTTACTTCGTTAAGAACACGGTTTAAAACATTGTTCTCTTCAAAAACTCCACTTACATAAACACTGTGAGCGGTAGTGTTAGCCGCATTGCTTTCAGCATTTTTTACTTCGTTAAGAACACGGTTTAAAACATTGTTCTCTTCAAATACTCCACTCACATAAACGCTATGAGCGGTAGTGTTAGCCGCATTGCTTTCGGCATTTTTTACTTCGTTAAGAACACGGTTTAAAACATTATTCTCTTCAAAAACTCCACTTACATAAACACTGTGAGCGGTAGTGTTAGCCGCATTGCTTTCGGCATTTTTTACTTCGTTAAGAACACGCTTGAGTAATGATGATTGGGAATTTTGCATATGGTTTGATTTTTTTAAATTTAACGTAAATGAAAGGATTTATATTGAATTGACAAAGATTTGTCTAAAGTTTTTTATCCTCAATTTGTAAACTTGCCCATAACTTATATATAGCTCTACATTTTACCTCCCTATCCCTCCAATTATGCTGTATAGGTCTGTTTTGATTTATGTTCAACATCGCCCCCATACCAATACTCCGCCAGCATACTCACCATCTCGGCTCTACCCTTTCCAATATACTTCAAAAATGACGATTCTGATTTGTGTCCGGTGGCGGCCATGATGATCGGAGTAGGGATCTTTCCGAAGTGGTTGGTAGCGAAAGACCTGCGACCGATGTGGGAACTCACCAGCTCCCACTTGGCAAATCTGCCATGCTTTTTGCGGGTGGCACTGACCATCCGATCTCCCCTTTTCATCTTGATCACTTCGGCCTTGGTGCCCTGTACCTCATCCCCTACCCCGGCCAGCTTGCAGACCTTCTTGATGTAATCATTGTACTTATCATTCGAGATAGGCCGAGGCTACCCCCGACATCTCGAACCAGTGGAGCTATTTGACCACCCAAAACTAGGGGGTAGAGCCCTCCATGATCTTTGTTACCCACGCCCATATGGGACACTATACCGGGCTCTTGCAACTGGGCCGGGAGGCTCGTAACTCGAAGGGGGTCTCGGTCTATGGGCACCCCGTTTGTCCGTCTTTAAGCATTGGTGGTAACGTTTTGGCGCTTGGCGCCCTTGGCAGCGCTCCAGTCTTCCACATCCACGACCAACTTTGTCTTTGCCTTCGCATCGACCTTACGACTGTCCCGCATACGGACGTATATCACTGCGGGACTCTCCTTTGATTGTATATAAAAATGAACTGAGCCCATACCCAAAGGTATGTTTTACCAATGAAAATTCTAGTCCACCGTTAGTCCACCGTTTCTTAATTTGTATTACTTTTGAGTACTGAATTTTTGTTTATTCTTGTTGTTATCTTTTGAAATAACACTATATTATACAATGATTTATGAGACTTTTTTAACTGATTTTCAAGCGATAATTGAGACCTACAAAAAGGGGTAGGTTACAATCATCCCTCAGTCTCCGCTAAAATGAAGCGTAATTAACTGATTATCTGTTAATTGCGCTTTTTTTGTTGGATTTTAGTCCACCGATTGAAGATTTTTGAAAGATCAAACTCAGAGGGAGATAATTTAGATCCATTCAAACTAAGCTATCGCAATGCAGGAAGTAAGCTTTCAAAGGGATACGGATATGTAGAAGGGGTGATAACGAGTAAAAAAACAGGATTTGAGATAAGTCATGCCTGGAATGTCGATGCTGACGGTCGACACTTTGACTTTACTATCATGGAAACTGATCAGTACACATACCTGGGGGTGGTTATCCCATGGCCGTTAATCTCAGAAGTCGCTTTTTCCACAAAGGCCGAATGGTATACATTTCTCCCATATTTGACCTACGGTCGCTAAAGGCTGTTTTTGGGCCTTTTTTGGCCTTCATGGGCCTAAATAGTACATGTCCCCCCTAATTTTCGTGTCAGGCCCGGTTAAAAGCAAAGTAACTCGTAGTGAAATTTTGCATTTTCCGACACATATTAAGTCCCATATTCCTATATTTGGTTAGATGTTGCATATTTGAATTTTACCCTTGTATTAATCGTTTTAGATGAGGCCTATTCTTTTTTTTCTTCTTTTTTCTTCTTTAGTGTTTAACAGTATTGCCCAAGAAGATTATATAGCAAGGGTAAGGAGTGACATGCCTAACTCATATAATAATTTTGGGGAAGACGCTAACAAAGTTTCGGCACACTACATTTTTGTTGTGGACATTTCTGAGGATATTTTTTGCTC
>Ga0194132_10005290_pt1 | contig 21111 bp, 21 predicted proteins | sample TA2KigOf80mmetaG_FD_148612 | JGI IMG/M metagenome (GOLD analysis project Ga0194132, IMG submission 148612) | Freshwater microbial communities from Lake Tanganyika, Tanzania - TA2015054 Kigoma Offshore 80m | ecosystem: Environmental > Aquatic > Freshwater > Lake | place: Tanzania: Lake... | reverse complement strand
CCGCTGCGACCCCTTCCGGGGTCGACGACGCTGTCGTGCTCAGGATCCGGGGGTGGCGCTCGTGCCTCAAGCCACCCCCGGCTAATAGCTGGCATCCCTCCGGGATGACCCGTGGTCGAGCAGGCTTGTGTTTCGCGACCGATGCGTTGTCTTTTTCTCGCCGCCTCAGACCGTCGGATACTGAGACCACCAACCTCCGCATCGTCGATCGCCAACTGGGCTCATCCTGATTCCACCCCGAGTCAGGATGTCCTAGTCTATTGGCCAGGTGCGTCTGGAGCCGCTGTCTTTCCTTAAGAAGCACCCGCCGGCGCCTGCCGGGCCCAAACGTACCGGGTCAGGATGGAGCGGATGGCCGCGGTCAGCGGGATGGCGAGCACGCCGCCCAGAATGCCGCCCAGAAGGGAGGTGCCCACCATGACCGCAATGATGATCGTCAGCGGATGCAGTCCCACGCGATCGCCGATGATCTTGGGACTGATCACCAAGCCCTCCAGCGTTTGCACCAAGCCGAACAAGGCCACGACCATGAGCGGATGGATCCAATCCCCAAACTGGACCACGGCTAGGATCACGGTGGGCACGATGCTGATCATGACCCCAAGATAGGGCACGATGCTTAGCAGTCCCGCCATCATGCCGAAAAGAAACGCGTAGTTCAGCCCCATCATCCAAAAGCCGATGGTGAGCAACACCCCGTCACAGAGTGCCACCAGCACTTGGCCGCGGAAGAATACGATCAGGCAGTCATTGATCGCGTTGACGACGAAAACGAGTTCGTTCTTCAACTTTGACTCGGTCATCGGGAGGTAGCGGGTCCAGGATTGGGTGATCGCCTTTTCCTCCAGGAGAAAATAGAAAACATAAACGGGCACGAGGGCCAGTCCCGCCAGAAATCCCGCCCAGGAGGCGAGAGCGGAAACGCGTCCGGCCAGCCACGACGTGACCCGGGGCAAACGTTCGGCCAGCCAGGACTGCATATTGGTTCCCAGATTTGAGTCCCATAGCTCGACCGCCCGTGTGCCCACCGGAGAGTTGGCAAGCCATTGGGTCACGGGTCCTTTCAGTTTATCCACGTAATCCGGCAACTGCTTGATCAGGGCCTGGGTTTCGAAAACGAGCTGGGGAACCACGGTGGCCAGCAGGATGAGGACCGCCATAACCGCGATGAAAAACACCAAGAGGATCGCCCGCGCCCTGGGCACCCCTTTGGCCTCGATGACGTCCACCAAGGGATCGAGCAGATAGGCCACGATGCCCGCGATCGCCAGGGGGGTGAGCACTGACGCCAGCTCGCGCACCACTAAACCGGTTGCGAAGATGAAAGCGCCAATGAGTCCCAGCAGGACCGCGACCGCCAAGCCGGTCAGGGCCGACCACAGCCAGCGTGCTTGACCGGGGGTCGGGGGAGGAAAGGACATGAGGAGGACGGAAAACAGCTACTTAGCTTTGGCCGAGGCGCTTTGATTTTTCTGAGGCGGCGCGAACGGCATTCATCAATGCGGCCCGCAGTCCGCCTTTTTCGAGTTCGTGCAGCCCTTCAATCGTGGTGCCGCCGGGGCTGGTCACCATGTCCTTTAACACACCAGGGTGCTGTCCGGTTTCCAAAACCATTTTTGCGGTTCCGAGCAGCGTTTGCACGGCCAGCTTGGTTGCGGTGTCGCGGCTGAGGCCGGCCGCGACGCCGCCGTCGCTGAGAGCCTCGATCATGAGGCATGCGTAGGCGGGACCGCTCCCGCTCAATCCGGTCACGGCATCGAGCAGGGATTCCTTGACCGCCAGGGCGATTCCAACCGCGCTGAACAGTCGTTCGACGGTCTGTGCATCCCCGGCGCGGGCGTGGCTGCCCAGAGCAAAGCCGGTGGCAGAAGCTCCGACGAGCGCGGGGGTGTTGGGCATGACCCGGACGACCCGTGGACTACCTCCGAGGGCCGCCTCGAGTTTCGAGAGACGGACGCCGGCCGCGATGGAAATGACCAGGTGTTTCGGCTCGATCCTTTCTTTGATTCCGCCCAGCACGGACTCGGCTTGGTCGGGTTTTACGGCGAGAATCAAGATGTCGCTTTGGCTTGCGACCTCGCCATTGGATTCGGTGGCCTGGCCCTGGGTCAGTTCGGCGAACTGGCGGCGGGCGGATTCATAGGGATCACTGGCCCAGAGCCGATCCGGGGCAGCGAGCCCGGCGCGGAGGAAACCTTGGGCCAGCGCGCCGGCCATTTTGCCCGCGCCCAGAAAACCGATGCGAAGTGTTTCCGGCATGGCGCAGTCTCGAAACATCGTTTTCAGCCGTCGAGCAAAAAGGGGGAGAAGCGACGCGGCTCCGTGCATTCCGAAGTGGTCCGTCGTGTGGCGCTGGCTGCCCAGCCTGCCGTATCGCCGACGGCCCGGCGGCCCGGCGGGTGAAGAGGGAGGCCCTTCGATGCTCTCCATGCGCCGGGTTCCCTTCGTCGCCCCGCAGGCTGGCCAGCCTGCGCTACAGCAGACAGGGCTGTCTGCGTTACCAGGACAACCCGGTCACTGACAACCTCTGGGCGCACTGGATGCGGCTTGGTCCCTCCGCAAGGAGCCCGAGCGCGCCGTGCATGGAGCATCCGGACGCCCAAACCCTCCCCTGGCGATCTCCACTCGTTCCATGGGCCGCCCTGGCAGCACGCTTGCGCGTTGAACTGCCCTGCCCCGTTGAAGACACGCCCGGAAGCGGCGTGAACGCCGCGCCCCGAAAACTCGCGGATGCACCGAATGCGGCTTGCCTGTCCGATCGGTTTCGTGCGAGGGTCCCTAAGTTCGCCCCTTCGGCGGACGAAAGGAGGAAGATAGCCGTGTTGACCGATTCGCTTCGCCGTGCCGCGTGCACGCGTTCCAACGCCTGGTCGATGATCGAACTGCTTGTTGCGATGGGAATCCTCGCGTTATTGCTGGGACTGCTGGTGCCCGTATTGCAGCGAGCTCGATTCCAAGCTCGATCATCCACCTGTTTGAATCATCTGCGGCAATGGGGGCTGGGGCTGCATCTTTACGCTGCCGACCACCTGGACTTCCTGCCGCCGGAGGGTGATCCATCACCTGATCCCGGCGAGTTGCGTCACGGCTGGTATGTGCAGGTCCCGGAAACCCTGGGGTTGCGGCCTCCCTATCATGCGCGGCCCTGGCGCACGAATGCATCGGCCCCGCTGGATCGATCCCTCTGGATCTGTCCTGGCAGCACCAATCGCAGCAACGGACTCAACCTCTTCCACTATTGCGTCAATGAGCACGTGGATGGCAGTGGATCTCAGGATCGTCGGCGCACCGTTGGATCCATTTTGGAACCCGCGAGGCTGGTTTGGATGTTTGACAACGGGCGGCGGGCCGCCGTGGCCCAGCAGAACAACGTTCACACCAATGCTCATCGTGGCGGGGCGCAGTTCCTGTTTGTGGACGGGCACGCGAGGCGATTCGCGAACCGGGAGTACTGGGACTTTGCGCGAGGCCGGGGGCGGACCGACCATGCCGACTTGGCGTGGAGAAATCCGTGACCGGCTCAGTCTTCCATGTACCAGAACGAATGGAGGACTTTGCCGGATTTATCCACGTCCCACAATTTGATGAACGGCACGCGTTCGACGTGGCCGTCGAGCAAGGCCACATTGGCGCCTTTGCTGTGGACGGTGGCGCGCGCGAAATTGAAGGGCACATCCGGATAGGCGGCCATGGTGTCGAGTTTGCCATCCCGATTGAGGTCCAGTGTAAACTTGTAGCTATTCTCCACTGGCGAATACACGTAATGATCGTACGTATCCATCAGCATGAGCGCGTCGGACGGTTTGCCGATGCGCGACACCCGCATGGGTTTGAGATTGTCGCCGTAGTAAAAAGGTCCCGAGAGCGGATTGCCGAAAGCCCCGAAATGAGCTCCGATCCAGGAATTCCAGCGTCCCCGCGTGGAGGCTTCCTTGCCACGGGCAAAATCGATGGGGCCGAAACTGCCGCCGGGGCACATGCGGACCTCATTCGTCCAGATGTCCGTCTTGTTGAAGATGAGTTTGTCCTGGGTGGCTTTGACCACGTAGGGCGCCAGCATGGCGTGCCAGAACGGTTTGGTATAATCGGCAGAAGATTCCCCGAACAACGGGAGCTTGTCGTCGAAATCCCCAAGGTACATGGTGGTGGCCATGGTCCAGTTCCTGAAGTTGGACATGCATTTGACGCCTTGGGCCTTGGCTTTCGACTTGCTCAACGCGGGCAGGAGCATGCCGGCGAGGATGGCGATGATCGCAATGACGACCAGGAGTTCGATCAACGTGAATGCATTTCGGAGAGAGCGAGAGCGTGTCATCATAACACCCGAGGAAAGGCGGATTGGCTGATGCGGATGGGATTCTTGCTATCCGACGAGGCCAACAAGGTCAATTCCAAAGCCAGCTGTTCTCATTTTGGTGGGTAGGGCGCGTCACTCCGTGCGCGCCGCCTTTGGAAACACCCGGTTTCGGCGCGCAGCGGAGTGCGCGCCCTACCTTGATCAGTCAAAGTGAGAACTGCTATTCCAAAGCGGAGTGCCGGTTTGACATGCCTTGCGTCCGGGTGTCCTTATCCCGAGAGAGTCCGGTCTGAAGCCGATCCGAACTGGTTCCTTCAACTCATAACTCCAACTCCCCAAAATCATGATCCGAGCTTTCAAAAGATTGTTCATCTGGCTGGGCCTGATGGCCGAGCAGGCCACGGAAACCGACGCGATCAACCAAGCCGTGGTGGAAAGGGGCATTCGAGATTCGAAGGCCAAGGCAGACAAGGCTCATTACGCAAACGGGCAACTGGCGGGGCAAATCGCCGTGCTCAAGGATCAAATCAAGCGCCAGGAGCGCCAGCGCGAGGAGATTGCCGGGATGTTGCGCGCGGCGGCGGCGGCCAATGACGCGGCCAACGGAGCCCACTATGCCGAGGAGTTGGCCACCATCGACCAGGACCTCGCCGACAACCGCTCTCAGCACGACAATCTGGAGCAGCTCTACAAGCAAAACACGGAGATCATCGGTCAAAGTTTGCGCGAAATTCAGAAATTCCAGCGCGAGTTCGAGGCGGTGAAGGCACGTGTTGCGGTGGGCCGTTCTTTGGAGCAACTGGCAGGCATGATGAAGAGTTCCATCACCGAATTGCAGGGCATGATGGGGGGCGAAATGTCGCAATCCATGCAGCAGCTCCGCCAGTCGGCCGCCTCTGGAGAAGGGCAGATGCGGGCGACGCTCGACCTGGCGAAAGAGATGGGTTCCGGGATCGCCCGCCAGCAGGAGATGCGGCGCACGCGCGGGGCGATGCTTTTCGAGGAATACAAGAAAAAGATGAACATGGTTCAATCGGACGCGCACCCGCCGGGGCCGCCGCACCGGCCGCCGCCGCATCCGATCGCCACGCCGAACTTGCCGACACTCAAACGTCGGTGCCGCGGCTGGGGCCGGCCGGAGTCTATCAGGAGAAAAGCAACATCCTTGAGTTGGAGCTGAGCGAGTATGCCGGCTACGCAGGAATCATTGTGGCCAATGGCGGGCTTGAGCCGTCCGAGCAATCGATTTTTCACAAGAAATTCGGTTTCAAGGTCAAGATTACCCTGAGCGAGGAGGAAAGCTGGAGCGCGTTGAACTCGGGCAAGATCGCCGCATCGGCCACGACCGCTGATGTGCTGGCCGTCTATGGAAGGCAATTCAACGCGGTGGTCCCTTTGCAGATCGGTTTCTCGCGTGGCGCCGACGGCCTGGTGGTGCGCAAAGACATTCGCCGCGTCAACGCGCTGAAGGGCAAGACGCTGGCCACCGCGCAATTCACAGAGGCCGATTTCTTCATCCGTTATCTCGCCCAGGAAGCGGGATTGCCGGTGCGGATGCTGGAGTCGCTCGAAGCGTCCAAGGATCCGGAGGCTTTGAATTTGATTTATTGCACGGATGCCTTTACCGCCGGGGATTTGTTTTTGCGCGACCTCAAGGGAGCAAACCTGGGTTTGGCGGGCTGTGTGACCTGGGCGCCCAAGACGACGGAGGTGGCCCGCTCGAGTGCCGGGGAAGCGCATGTTCTGGCCACGACGGCCAACCTTTTGATCGTGGCGGACGTGCTCGTGGTGAATCGTGGTTATGCCGAGCAGAATGCGGGGCGCATGGCCGGATTGGTGGAGGGCATTTTGGAAGGCAATCGCATGGTGGCCGGGAACGCGGCGGCGCATCTCGACGCCATCGGGCGCGCCTTCAAGTGGGATCGAGAGAAGACGCGTGCCGAACTGGCCAAAGTTCATTTTTCGAATCTGCCTGAGAATCTGGCGTTTTTCTCGGGCGCCATCGAATCCGCGGGCAGTTTCGGCGGCATTTATCAGGCGGCGGTGCTGGCCTATGGATCCGAGCTGCTTAAAGAGCCGGTGGATGGCGACCGGTTCTTGGACTTGAGGCACCTGCAAGCGATCGAAAAGAGCGAAGCTTTCGAGGACGAGCGCATTGTCATCGCGCCCATTCGCGGCGCGTCCACCGGCGTGGTGGAGAGCGATCCGTTGCTGAGCAAAAACATCCGGTTTTTGTTTCAACCCAACTCGAGCAATTTGGTGATCGAGGCGACCGAAAACCTCAAGAATCTGGAATCGGTCAAGCGGCTGCTGCAAGTCAGCCCGGGCTCGAAGGTGATGCTGCGGGGCCACGTCGATAACGCGAAGGTCGAGGAGTTTCGCCGCATGGGAGGCGAGGCGATGGTGCGGAAACAAGCTTTGGAAGCGATGGCACTCAGCCGCGGCCGCGCGGGTGAGGTCAAGCGATTGCTTTCCCAGCGCCACGGCGTGGACGCGGCTCGGCTCGAGATCGTCGGGCGCGGTTGGGAAGAACCCTTGGGCAAGGACGGCGAACAGAACCGCCGGGTCGAAGCTCAATGGTTCACCTTGGAATGAGCCGCCTCATTCGAGCCGATTCTCCGCGCTTCACGTTCACGACAGCTTCCGGCTGAAGGGACCGCCCAGCTCGAACCAGAGCTGCCGCGCTCGCGTCTCGACGAGTCCGCTGACGCCCAGTCCGATCAATCGGAGCGGACGCGAGACCAGCTTTTCCCTTCCCAGGAGCCAGCAACCGAGCCGATAGAGATCGGAGGCCTGAACGATCGGCTCCTCCAAGGAAATCTGCCTCGACAAGGTGGTGAAATCTCCGTAGCGAACTTTGACTTGAACCGTCCTGGCGGCGAGACGCTGGCGTGCCAGTTTGCCGGCAATCTCAGCAGCCTGCTCCCGCAAGCAGGCACGGAGGGTCGGACGATCCTCGGTATCCTGAAGAAACGTGTTTTCGGAGCTGATGCTTTTGACTTCGTCCCCAAGATCCAACGGACGGGAGTCCTCACCCATGGCGAACCGTCGAAGCTCCGCTGCCCAGGATCCCACGAACGGGCGCAGATCACCGGTGAAAGTCTGCAAGTCGCCCACGGTGCGGATCCCCGCGGCCGTGAGCTGTGATTCAGTGACCTGGCCCACGCCATGCAGGGAGCGGACCGGGAGCGGGCGCAGAAAACCGGCCTTTTCGGAATCGAGGATGAGAGTAAGTCCATCCGGTTTTTTGAAATCGCTGCCGAGTTTGGCCAGGAGCTTGTTGGGGCCGATGCCGACACTGGCGGTCAGGGACCTCGCCTCCTGAATGGCTGCCTTCAAGGCTTGGGCGATTGGAATGGCGGAGCGAAGCGCATCGTCGTGAGTGCTCCCCGAGGTCCGTCCCGTCACATCGACATAAGCCTCATCCACGGACACTTGTTGGATCAAGTTTCCCGCCAGCGAGGCGACCCATCCCATGATGAGGCGTGATTCCTCGCGATAGACGTCCATGCGCGGGCGGACGAACACCGCCGAGGGGCAGAGTCGGCGGGCGGTGACACTGGGCATGGCGGAGCGAACGCCGAATTTGCGGGCCTCGTAGCTCGCGGCGGCCACGACTCCTCGCTGGGTGGGCGGGGCACCCACGACCACCGGAAGTCCGCGCAGCGCGGGGGTGTCGCGTTGCTCCACGGAAGCATAGAATGCGTCCATATCGAGATGGAGGATGACGCGGAACAAGATGGACGAGGATGATAGGGTGCCAAGCGGGTGCGGCTCAAGGTGGGACGGATTTCCCCAATCCACGGATTCCGGAGTCATTTGCCCACGAATCACACGAATTGCACGAATTCAAACAGGCTTTCGGTCGGCTCGATGAGAATCAGGATGATCCACCGTCTCTATGGGCCTCCAGGACAGAGAGGAATTCTCCATCCATCCGCGTCATCCGTGTGATTCGTGGGCAAACGACTCCCCTTTGTGTGGATTGGGGGATTCGCCCTCGAGCACGGGGCGTGTCCTGGGACGCGTCAAGTGCGGGATCCACGATTGTCCCTTTGGCCTTAATGAGGGGCGGGACACCGGTATCGTCCCATGATCCGCGGCGTTCCTCTCCGGCAAGGGCCAGGTCCCTGTCGAGTCCAGTGCCGCCTGGGCCAGACCTTTCGTCCTATGAAAGACTTTTCGATGCGAAGCAGCAAAACCGTGGATTGAGTTGCGGTGAACCGGGGCTCTCCCGACTCCGGGCGGCGGGGTTGGGGTAGGCTTCGAAGCCTTGATTTGATTCTGTATGCCTGGCTGGTGGCAGCCATCGGGTTGGCGCTGCCTGCGCGGGCCGAGCACCGCGCCACCCGTCTGGGGAATCCCGCGACTCGATTTGCGGACCCCTTGCGTGTGCCTTCGGACCTTCGCGAACGGCTGACATCGGACCGGTTGAAGGCCGACGTGGAATCGATTCTGCGGCAGGGCAAGTATTCGGGTGACGTCGGTGACTTTCGCCGGGCGGCAGCAGTTGCCGAAATTGAGGAATGGTCGATCCCAATTGGCGGACGGATGCCGTATATGTCCACACGCCGGAATGGCCAGCCGATCGTGTTGTGGGACGTGGTTTGGGAGGGGAAGGAGCCGATCAGTGCTTACGCGTTTGAATTTGATTCCAAAGGGCGTCGTTACCGCTGCATTACCCCCAAGGCCTGCAGTAATTTTTGGGTGGAAGAGTTGGTGCTGCCGCCGCCGGCGATTTCGTTGGTGCGCCGGGGGCCGGTTCAAGCCCGCCGCTGTGACGTGGTGGAGCAGGTGTTGGAAGTTCGCAATACGGGCATGGTTCCTTTGACGGAGGTGATATTGAGCGAGGCGATGGCGGACGGATTGCAGACGCGGAATCCTGGAGCTTTGCTGAACATTGCGGTGGGAAATCTCAAGCCTGGGGAAGGGCAGGCCTTTCGCTACTCCCTGAGCGCGCCGCACGACGGCGTCTATCACAGCCGGGCGGTTGTCACGAGCGCACAAGGCGCGCGTGCGGACGCGGCGACGACTCTGAACGTGAAGTCGGCAGAACTCCGTTTGGAGTGCAAGGCGCCGTCCGCGGCCTGGGCTGGACGTCCGCTCGAATTCTGTTTGCGGGTCTGGAACGCTGGAGCCGCCGCCGATGAACAAGTCACGGTTTGGGCGCCGTTGCCCGAGGGCGCCACCGTCGTGGAGGCCTCGACGGCGGAAGTGATTGAAGGCAGGGAGGTGCGGTGGAAGGCCGGCGCGCTGGGAGCGGGAGAGAGCCGCGAGTTGTGTGTCAAACTGGTGCTGGGAAGTCCGGGGGCAGTGGCGTTTCGGGCGGAAGCGCGAGGCGTGTGTTCGGCTCCGGTTGGGTCGGAATGCGTTGCCCAAGTCTCGGGAATTGCGGCGATCTTGCTCGAGGTGATCGATTTGGAGGATCCGATCGAGGTGGGCTCGAATTTGACCTACGAGATTCGGGTGGTCAATCAAGGCACATCACCCGGAACCCGGATCAAACTCGTTTGCAAATTGGAGGCTGCGCAGGAGTTTGTGTCGGGTGAAGGACCCACCGAAATAGAGCAGCACGAAGGTATGGTGCAGATCAAGCCGCTGGCCAGCCTGGCGCCCAAAGCCACAGCGACGTGGAAACTGGTGATCAAGGCGACGAAGGCGGCGGACGTGCGATTCGCGGTCGAGTTGACAAGCGATCAGATCGATCGACCGGTCACCGAGACAGAGGCCACTCAGCAATATTGAGCCGGGGCGCTGGCCGCCGGAATCGATCTTCGCCATCCCCGTTACGGGCCGCCTCGCGCCGGGTCGAGCCAGGGAGTGTTGGCGTAATACCAAAATCCCTTCATGGATTCGACGTGGCCGTCGGCGAATCCATTGTTGCTGCGCTCGTTGTGGCGCAGGGCGGGGCCGCACCAATTGGGATTGTCGCCGGTGACGCAATCGGGACATTGGCCGGCTTGCACGTCGCCGAGCATCCATGCGCCCGGCTTCTTGGGGGTGGTTGCCGTGACGGCGGGCTTGCGGGAAGCGGATGCGCGCGTGCCTGAATCGACGATGAAGATGGTGCCCGCCGGGTTGAGGATGTTGGCTTCGGTGCGGTGGACGTAGGGCACGTAATGGCTGAGTTCGCCCGCGAATTGGTGGTTGATCGCGAAATCGGTGACGGTGGGCGCGGTCACAGGGATGCCCTCCCAGCGCTCGAGGTTGAGCGGTTTTTCCTTGCGCGATGGGCAGAGAAGAACATTGGTGGAGCTCAAGTAGGGCTGCAAAAGCTGGAACCAGGTGATGAGGCCTTTGGTGTAGGGAGGATAAACATAGGACACGACGTGTTTCCCTGAGTTCTCGTCCGTGTACAATTTTCCGGCGAGCATGACTTGCCGGGCATTGCTGAGACAGGCGATGCCATGCGCCTTTTGTTTGGCCTTGCTGAGGGCCGGCAGAAGCATCCCGGCCAGGATCGCGATGATGGCGATCACCACCAAGAGTTCGATCAGGGTGAAGGCCCGGGAGGCGGGGGGATGGAGGGAGGAGGGTTTCATAGCGACGAGGGGTGAAGTTTTCGGCGCGGGATTCAAGAACGGTGCTCCTGGCGAGAGTGCCACATCTCAAGGTGTTCAGGCGGCTCGATCATGAGAATCCGGCGCGGGGAGGTGAGTGCGATGCAATACTGTAGCCTGAGAACACGCACAGTGTCGAGGTGAGTTTGACAGTCGTTCTCAATTTGGCCCGGAGCGCGGCTGGGTGGTCCTTCGACCCGCCGGCGCACGCTTCAAAATCTGGAGTCTTCCGACCTGTCCGCCCGCTGCGGCTGGTATACGACACCGCCGCGCTCCCCCAAAGGAGAATGGAGGTGAGGTTGGGATCCCTTCCCAAGAATGCGATCGATACCTTCTGCGTTGGAGTGTGTTGTGCAGTTTCCAGGATGGCATGTCCCGTGCTTTTTCACAGATGCGAGCGGGCTGCAGGCTGCGCGGTCGGCGTGATTGAACATGCACTGGTTTAGGACATTCCGCGAAGTGAAACATGAGGAAGTTCCTGGGATGGAACGAGTGGCGTGTTTGCGGGAACGTCCGTCTGCATGAAGGCAAGTCAAGGCATTGCGGAAGCACCCGTCTGGGCTGGGTCCGAGGGAGGTTCAAATTTGAACGTGTGGGATCGCATGAGGGCATCGGTTCGCAAACAGCGGACTGATGAGAGATCGAGTCTTACTTTTCTCGCTTTGGGTTCGTGGTGCCGGGTTACCTACGAGACCCGCTGCGAGCCCGCTGCGAGCGCCTTTGCCAGCCAAGCCATTCCCTGGCTGGCTGCATTCGAAGCGAAATTCGCGCGTCATCACCCCGGAAGCCTCGTTTCCCGAATCAATCATCTGGCCGAATCTTCCTGGGTGGTGCTCGATGACGAAGCCGAGCGGATGTTGAGTGTTTGCGAGGAATTGAAGCTGATCACCCAGGGGGCGTTTGATCCCACCGTGCTGCCCTTGACCGAGCTCTGGATGCGAGCCGGGCGGGAGGCGATTCCTCCGACAACCGACGAAATCGAAGAAGCGCGTCAGTTGGTGGGATGGCACCAGCTCAAGCGATGCGCGGGCGGAGTTTTTCCACCCAAAGTGGGAATGGGGCTCGATCTTGATACTCTGGCACAAGCTTACGCCACGGATCGTCTTGTGCAATTGGCCGAATGGCACGGATTGGCCTGCGTGATGGTGGACTTTAGACGCAACAAGCGGTGCAAGGGGGGGCCCATCCGTGGATCGCGATGGCCGATTCAATTGGAGAGTCCCGCGGCGCCCGGAGGTGCTTGGAGCATCGACATCGGCGCCTCGGTGGCCTTGTCGGCTTGTTCGGGGGTGCGGAGGCACAGTTCGATCGCGGGAGAGTGGGACGAGCCCATTATCGATCCCCGGACCGGGCGGTTGCCCGTTCATGGCTGCCACGACGTGGTGGTATCCGCCGCGAGCGGTTTCCTTTAGGGTGACGAGAGGCTGGACGTGGCTTCGAGGACGAGGCGTGGGTTTGCCGGACCCGTGAGTTGAAGTGGTCAGGTGTTCTGCATTTTCAGACGAGTATCCATCTCAGAGGACCTTTGCGGATGACGCCCATGACGATGGTGCCCGCATTCCCGTGAACTTACGGACGTCCACCGCGGTGGGGTTTCCCTTGATCTCCCATTCCTGCCCTGGATTCTTGAATTCACCAACCCATACCATCTTTTCTATGTCCAAGGAGATCACGGGTTGGGAGTCGCGCTGGAACGTGAGCACCTGCCGGTTGATGTGTTCGAACTGGGAATTTCGATCCGGGTGCGAAGCGCCCTCCCGTTTTCGGTCTCCGGGCTCCGCGGGAGCTTTATTTCGGAGTCGTGGCGTGCTGAAGAAGCCACCCGAGATCCACATTGTTCGGGGGCACGCGGTCGTCGTTTTCATGGACGTACATCGTCCAGGCCAATCCCAAACGCGGACCGTGCCGGCCATGCTGGACGAAAGCAGTGACCGGCCATTGGGAGCGAACGCCAAACCGGTGTTGCCCCGCTGATGTCCCTGACCCACCTGGGACAACTGGCCGCCCGCCGTTTCGAAACATCTGATTTGTTGGGTTGCATCTCCCACCACAAGCGCGCCGCGGTCCGGGCTGAAAGCCATGATGGTGAGTCCATATCCCTCATCATTCGTCAACGCCAGGTGGACTTTGTTTCGCGCCCAATCCCAGATCTTGATCGCTTGACCAGCATCCCCGGAAGCAAGCCAGCCTCCATCGGCAGAGAACTCCAGCGCAATGACGGGTTCCAAGTGGCCCTTCAGGCGCGTGATTTTCCTGCCTTCCTCGAGGGAAAAGGTGTCTGGACTGGATGGCTCCTGTTCGGTGGTCGCTGGCGATCGCCGAATCGGCAGGTCTCCCGTCCACATCGACGATGAAGAAGTCAGGGACGACGTGGAAGTCGTCCCTCCCGGCCGATGCCGTTCGAGCAACTGGCGAGCGAGGGCTTGCGCCGGCACCAGCGCCAGAGGTGTTCTGCACGGGACACTGGCCGTGCCTCAATCGGTTCATCCTTGAGGAATCGTTCGAGCTCATCGGCCAGTTCCCGGGCGGTTGCGTAGCGCTTGGCCGGATCCTTCTCCAGGCACTTGAGGCAGATCGTTTCCAGATCGCGCGGAATCGACGGGCTCCATGCGGAGGGGGTCACGGGATCGACCTCCTGCGCGAGGCGGAGGGTTTCCAGCGCCGTGGCGGCGGCAAACGGGGGACGCCCGGTCAGCACGTGATACAATGTTGCCCCGAGACCATAAACGTCGCTTCACACGTCCGCCGCCCCATCGCTCATCTGTTCAGGCGCCGCGAGACGGGGCCCGCCGGTTGTGGCTTACAAGGACGTCCGCTCCAGTCGGAGCAAAATGGGCGGGGTTGCTGGTCAGGATGGTGTGTTGGAAAGGGAGCGCTGTGGCGGCGATGAGAGAATCCTCGCAAGAGACGGTGCGGTTGCGGGACTTGAGATCCGCCAGCAGTTTCTTCCTGCGCGCCAAGACACCCTCGTCCAACGGGAGTATCACCGCCACGAACCGGGCACGAACAGCTCCCACCCTGATTGCAGGGCGAGCAGGCGAGGAAGGCAGGTTTGACCTCAGGCGGTGGATCCGGATAGGGTCGTGGTGTTTTGGAATCCCACACCCACCATCGAGGACACGCCTTCGTCTCGCTTCATCCGCGGGTGCGCGAGGGACTTTGGGCGTGGAATCGTCGCAGCATGCTCAAGGCCAGTTTGGCGGGTCTGGCGGGTCTGACGTTGCCGGACCTTTTGAGGTTGCGCGCCCAATTGCCTTCCGTCCGTGCGCGGACGGGTCGCTCGGTCATCCTGCTTTGGATGACCGGAGGTCCATCGCACATCGACACGTGGGATATGAAACCGGATCAGCCGTCGGAGAACCGGGGTCCTTTCAAATCCATTCCCACTCAAGTGGCGGGCGTGCGGATTTGCGAATACTTGCCCAAGCAGGCCGTCATGATGAATCGGTTCACATTGATTCGCAGTGTGGATTGCCGGGAAAGCAATCACGAACCGAACATGGTGATGCAAACGGCGAATCTGGAGGCGGAGCCCCGGCTCAATCCGAAGGGGCATCTCTATCCCGCCATCGGATCCCAGGTTGCGCGCTGGCATGGAGCCAATCAGCGCGGCTTGCCGCCCTATGTGGTCCTCAACCTCAAGGACCGCTCTCATGTCGCGTGGGGTGGCTATCTGGGCAAGGCCTACGATCCTTTCGTCGGAACGAATGTGGACAAGCTTTTCAGTCTGCCGCCCGGGCTGGAGTTGGACCGCATCCGGGATCGGAAGGAATTATCGGCCCGGCTGGACCGCGTGCAGGCCGTGATGGACACCTCGGGGCAGATGGAGGCGGTCGATTATTTTGGCCAGCAGGCCTTCGAAATGGTCGCGGGGGCAAAGGCGCGCGAAGCTTTCGATCTTTCCCGAGAGTCTGAAAAGACGCACCAGCTTTACGGTTCGCACGATTGGGCGAAGCAGGCGTTGTTGGCGAGGCGCCTGGTGGAAGCCGGCACGGCCTTTGTCACGATCGATTTGAGCCACCATTCGGCTTCAGGAACATGGGACACGCACGGCGACAACATTCCTCCCTATGGCGGCATTTGGAACGGATTGCGCCCTCTGCTTCCCGTCTTCGACCATGTGTTGACCACGCTGGTGGAGGACTTACACCAGCGGGGATTGCTGGAAACGACGCTCGTGATTGCCATGGGTGAATTCGGACGCACCCCCAGGATCGGCACGCAAGAAAGCACTGATGGTCGAGACCACTGGCCTTACGTCATGTCGATGTGCCTGGCGGGCGGCGGATACCGTCATGGCCAGGTCATTGGCGCGACCTCAAAGGACGGTGGGGAGATTGCCGAAAGACCGGTGACGCCCGGCGATCTGGCGGCCACGATCTACCACCACTTCGGTCTCCCGCCCGACGCCACCTACCTCGATCATCAGGGACGGCCGTTGCGCTTGGTCGATCACGGGACCCGCATCACAGAAATCACCGGCTGAAGCCAGCGGGGGCGTTGGGGACTTCATAACCGCGCACGGGGCGGCCTTCGCGGTCCAGTTTTCCACAAGCCCAGAGCAGTCCGCGCGTGAGGACGTCCAACATGACAGGGTCGCGCAAGGTGTGGTTGTAGTGACCGACCGTGGTGCCAAAGACGCGCGCTTTGCCGAATTGATTGATCCAGACGTTGGGTTCGCCTTTCTTGGTCTCGTGACTGTAGCCGGACGCCAGGACGGTGGTTTCGGGAAAGACTTCGACAATGTTGTAGAGCTCTTCCATGGGTGTGTTCCAGATGGCGGGAAAGGATTTCATGATCGGATGGTCAGGGCGCTGGTTCATCATCGGATACGCGAAGTGGGCGCCATGCCGGTGGGACCGCACGCCGCAGAACTTGAACCAATCGTTGGTCGGCGCCCGGTAGCAATGCATGGTGCAGTGAATCAGGACGGCAGGCACACCCTCGCGATGCGGCTTCAGAATGCCTTCAAGCCAGTCCAGCTCCTTTTCATCCGAAAAACACTCGTTGTGGACAATGACATCGTAGCCGCTCGCCCAGTTCGGATTGCGATAGGTCTCAATCTTGCCCGTGGTGCCCGTGCGAGGGTCGTGGACGATGGTCCACTCGACCCGGGCGCGGGCGCTGATGCCTTCGGACAGGATGGATTTCTGCCCGGGATAATCGTGGCAACAGCCGCCGGTGATCATCAGAGCTCGGAGCGGTTTGGCAGCGGTGGCGGATCCCCCGGTGGCGCAGCCGGAGACACACCAGGCGAGAACGAGAACGGCCGGCAAGGGAAGCCAGCGAAGAAGGAGTTTCATAAGGGAAGAGTTCATCCGGTTGGGACCCGGGAGGCAAGCCTGCTTCGCGGATCAATCGTGTGGGGAACATGCGGGCTAGGCAAGGAGGTCGTCCACCACATGGCCGTGGACGTCGGTGAGGCGGTAGTCGCGTCCGCCGTGCCGGAAGGTCAAGCGTTCGTGGTCAAGTCCGAGCAGGTGGAGGATCGTGGCGTGGAAGTCATGCACATGGACCCGGTTCTCGACGACGGTGGCGCCGAGTTCGTCGGTCGCGCCATAGACGAGTCCGCCCTTGACACCCGCGCCCGCGAGCCAGGAGGAGAAGCAGGCGCTGTGATGGCCGCGGCCTTTTTCGCCATCGACACCCGGGGTTCGACCGAATTCCGTGGTCCAGACCACCAGGGTGTCCTCGAGCAGCCCCGTTCTTTTCAAATCCTGGAGCAAGCCGGCGATGGGCTGATCGATCGCTTTGGCGTGTTGGGCATGTTCGGCCATGTCGCCATGTTGATCCCAGTTGTGGCTGGAGCTGCCATCCACCAACTCGATGAAGCGCACGCCGCGTTCCGCCAGACGCCTTCCCACCAGGCAGGACCAGCCGAAACTTTCGGTCTGGCCGCGCTGCAGGCCGTAAAGCGCGAGGGTTTGGTCGCTTTCGGAGGAAAGGTCGAAGATGTCGCGCGCCTCGGTTTGCATGTGGAAGGCGGTTTCGAAGGCGCGCACGCGGGCGGCGAGTTCGCTCTCGCGGCCGCGGGCTTAAAGGTGGCGGCGGTTGAACGCGTTCGCGAGACCCAGCTCCAGTTCCTGAAGGGACGCCGGCTGGGTGCGGCGGTCCAGGTTGGCGATGGGCTCCTTCCCCGGGACCACCCGCACGCCTTGATGATAGGCGGGAAGAAAATCGTTGTTGAAAATCTGCGTGCCGGCGTAGGGGCTGCCCGCGGACAACACGACGAACGAAGGCAGATTCCGATTCATCGTGCCCAGACCGTAACTCACCCACGAGCCGATGCTTGGACGTGAGAAGAAGAAAGAGCCGGTATGAATGGCGAGCGTCGCCTGGTAATGCTCGTTGTCGTCCGACTTCATGGAGCGGATGAGGCAGATGTCGTCCATGAGTTCGCGCAAATGGGGGAACAAATCGCTGACCAGAGTGCCGCAACGTCCGCCGGGCCGGAATTCCCAACCCGGACGCAACAGCCGGCGTTGCTGGTTCGAGAGACCTCCGCCAATCCCCATCGTTTTGCCGTCAGCGGCAAACAGTTTAGGTTTGTGATCGAAGGTGTCCATGTGGGACACGCCGCCATTTGAAAAGATGAAGATGACGCGTTTGGCCTTGGCCGGAAAATGAGGTGGTTTGGGCGCCAGGGCGTCGACGGTGGACGATTCCTCTTCCGCGAGCAGAGCGGAAAGCAGGCCCGGGAGAAGCAAAGAACCGCCTGCGAGGGATTGAAGCATGGCCCGCCGGCGCAGAGGTTTAGCAAAGGAAGTTATGGGTCAATCCAGATACGTGAATTCATTGAGCCGGAACAGAGATCGGATCAGCGACTGCCAGGCCAGGAGTTCCAGCCGGGGCGGGTCGATGTCGGGAGCTGACAGGCGCACGCGAGCCTTTTTTAGAAATTCGTTCAGTTCCAGCCATTCGGCGGGATCGGGCTCTCGTCCGAGCGCTTCGAGCTAAGCCCGGCGGAACCGGTCCGGCTCGGCCGCTTCCTCGTGGAGAATCCTTTGGGCGAACGCTTGGGCTTGCCGATGCACAAACCCGTCGTTGAGGAGGTAAAGCGCCTGCAACGGGGTGGTGCTGGTCGTCCGGGAAGCGGTGCTGGCGGAGGGATCGGCGCCGTCGAAAAGCGCGAGATAGGGATGTCGTTGAATGCGCTGGGTCATCAGATAGACGCTGCGGCGCCGGGTTTCATAGACGGCTTTGAACGGATTGTGCTGGGTGAAGTTCCAGTCTTGCTCGGGCGGAAACGGGTGGGGACCGGGCGGGCGGGTGTCCAGGTTCCCTCCCAGGGTGAGCAGGGTATCGCGGAGTGATTCGGCGTCCAACCGGCGCCGCGGGTAGGACGCGAGCGTAACGTTGTTGGGATCACGGGCGATGGCGGTTTCCGAGCGTTCGGTCGATAGCTGGTAAACGCGTGAGAGGAGGATGGCGCGATGGACCGCTTTCATGGACCAGCCGGATCGGATGAAGGAGTTCGCGAGCCAGTCCAGCAATTCAGGGTGTGTGGGCGGTTTGCCCTGCTTCCCGAAATCGTTGGGAGTGGGGACCAGTCCTTGGCCGAAGTGATGCTGCCAGATTCGATTGACCATGACCCGCGCGGCCAGCGGCTGGGCGCGGTGGATGATGGCGTCCGCCAGATAAGCGCGCCCGCTGGTGGTGTCGGCGGAAGGAAGATCGGGTCCGGGCATGACGGAGAGGAAACGGCGGCGCACGATTTCGCCTGGTTTAGCGGGGTCTTCTTTCATCTGGATGGCGGCGTCGCTGATGTTGGATCCCTCCGCCACGGCATAAACGAGTTCGAACGGGAGAGGCAGCTTGGCGAATTCCTTCGCCGCTCGTTCCGCTTCCTTGATCTTCTCCTCCACGGCGGTCTTTTGCTCCTTCGGCGTCTCTTTCAGTGAGTCCTTGAGTTTTTCGACGATTCGTTGGAGCCGGCGCTTTTCCTGGTCGCGGGTTTGTTTCCGTTTTTCGGCGGCGCTGATCTCGGACGGCGCCACGAGGGGGACCAGGTCGCGCTGGCGTTTCTCGAGTTCGATGCCCGGCCAGGGATAGCGTGTGCTTTGGAAGATGCCGTAGAGCGCGTAATAATCCGCGGCGGTGATAGGGTCGAACTTATGATCATGGCAGCGAGCACAGTTGATGCTGAGCCCGAGAAAGGCGCGGCCGACATTGTCGAGCGTGTCCTCGATGGTCAGGTGCTGGGGATAATCTTCCACCCGTGATCCGAACCGTCGCGAATTGGCCAGATAGCCCGTCGCGATCCATCGTTGATGCGTTTCTTCCAGCGAGTCCGACGGGGTAAGGTCTCCTGCGAGTTGGTCACGGACAAACTGGTCGTAGGGCAGATCGCGGTTCAGGGCTTGGATGACCCAATCGCGATAGCGGTACATCTGCGGAATGGGGTAATCGCTGTTGTCCCCGGCCGTATCGGCGTAGCGCACGACATCGAGCCAGTGGCGGCCCCAGCGTTCGCCGTAACGAGGCGAGGCCAGCAGGCGATCCACAACTCGCGTCGAGGCTGTGGCGGATTTGTCGCGCAAAAAATCGTCGATTTCCGTGGGAGTGGGCGGCAGGCCCGTGACATCGAAAGTGACCCGTCGCAGCCATTCGCGTTGGTGGGCGTCGGGAGAGGGTTGGAGTCCTTCCTGGACAAGCCGGGCAAGAATGAATTGATCGATTTCATTCCTGGGCCATGCCGGGTCCTTCGCCGCCGGGGGCGATGCTTGTCGGAGGGGGTGAAAGCCCACCAGGCGCGTGCGGATTCCCAATCGATGGTGTTCTTGCGGGAGGCGGTGGGCTCGGGGCTGTCCGGGCGTGGATCGGGAGCGCCCCAGCGAATCCAGGTCTCGAGATCGGCGAGGACGGATCCGGGCAGTTTCCTTTTGGGCGGCATGGTCAGCGCCGCGTCGGCGTGGAGGACCGCTTGATAGAGCAGACTCGCCTCGGGCAAGCCCGGGACGATGGCGGCGCCGGTGTCCCCTCCCCGCCGGATCCCGGCCCGTGTATCCAGGACCAAACCGCCTTTGAGATTCTTGACGCGCGTACTGTGGCATTCGTAGCAGTGTTCGGCGAGGACTGGACGAATGCGGCTTTCGAAAAACCGGGTCTGGTCCTCGGTCGGGGCGCTGGCGAATTCGGGTTTCGGGGGTTCGGGGACCGGACCATGCCCGGACCAGATTTCAAGGCCAGACAGATTGGCTGCGCCGTGCCTTGGCGCTTTGGCTTGGACTTGGATCTTGCCTTGATCGGCGGTGGTTGTCCAGGGGCCGAGCTTGCGCCAGGCGCCGGCTTGGCCACTGTGGAATCCTTCGATGACCCGCTCCTTGTTGAGGAAGAGGTCGAATCGCTCGCTCGCGGTGTCTTCCCAGACGTAGAGGAAGACCTGATAGGGCCCGGCGGGCAGCTCGGAGATTTCGATCTCGACGTTGCTGCCGTAACGGCTGCTCCGGATCATTTGAGCTCGGTGGCGTTCTGCGCCGGGCTTAAGGGGGACGGATTGGTTTTCGAAAGGGGTGCCGGTGGCCTTGAGGTGCGGGGCTGAAGCTTCGGCTTCCCAGCGATGCCCGTCCAGTTGCAGCTCGGGACCGTTGAAATTGATGGCGCGGAAAAAGACGGCGTCGGAGTCGGTCCGAGTCGAGATCGGGAGGAAAAACCAAGCCACGATCGCACTGACGAGAGCGGCGATGCGGCGAATGGGATGGGAACGCGCGAGCATCGAAAGCACTGAATCATAGACGGGAAGAATCGGGCTAGCACGTTCGATTCCGAGTTTTTGGTCCCATCGAACCCTCGAATCATCCGCTTGCCGGAAAGTCCGGTTTGGAGTAACCATGTCTGAAGCAACGAATGTCTGGGCTCCCCATTGCATTCCGGAACCCGTTATGAAAACTCAAACCACCTCCCCGCGCCCGGCCGGATTCACCCTGATTGAGCTGCTGGTCGTCATCGCCATCATTGCGATTCTCGCGGGCATGCTTTTGCCGGCTCTCAGCAAGTCGAAGACCAAAGCGCAGGGCATCAAGTGCATGGGCAACTTGAAACAGTTGCAACTCGCCCATTTGCTCTATCCCGACGACAACGCCGACCGGCTGACCGGGCCAGGATATCAAAATCCGGTGGAGCCGCATGCCTGGGTTTCGGGCTGGCTCGATTACAGCGCTTCCACGCGGGACAACACCAACATTCTGGATTTGCTTGACCCGAAGCGTTCGCGATTCGCGCCGTATCTTCCGAGCGCGGAGGTGTATAAATGCC
>Ga0194132_10005288_pt1 | contig 21122 bp, 17 predicted proteins | sample TA2KigOf80mmetaG_FD_148612 | JGI IMG/M metagenome (GOLD analysis project Ga0194132, IMG submission 148612) | Freshwater microbial communities from Lake Tanganyika, Tanzania - TA2015054 Kigoma Offshore 80m | ecosystem: Environmental > Aquatic > Freshwater > Lake | place: Tanzania: Lake... | reverse complement strand
CGTCACCCGCCACGCGCAGCGCTTGACGAACGCGAAACTGCAAGCGCTTGGGGGAACATCGCTGACGTTGTTCGCCGCATCGGGGACGAAGAGCGCTCGCGTGTGCATCCCCTCACCCCGCCCCTCACCCGGCACGCTGCGCGTGCCACCCTCTCCCGCATCTTGCGGCGCTTGTCGCCGCAAGCGGCGACAGATGCGGGAGAGGGTGGCGCGAAGCGCCGGGTGAGGGATGAGGCCGCAGCACGGAAGCTGCGGAAAATTCCGACCGAACACGGCGCCGTAAGTCGCGCCTTGGATCTTCGATTGGGCCACAGCGACGAGGCTGCGAAGTTCCCTACCACATCGTGCGCTGGGCGCGGGCGGGCCAGTCGCGGTCGTAGTCGGTGCCGCCCACCTGCCCTGCGCTGCAGGAGGCCAGCATGTCGCCGGCGCTCGGCAGGCTCTTGGGGTCGACGTGGCGCGCCGGGTTCCAAAGCTCGGAGCGCAGAAGCGCGCGGGCGCACTGGAAGTAGACCGTGCTTATCGCGAGCACGATGACGCTGCGCGGGGCGTGGCCGTCGACCGCGAAGGACTCGCGCAACTCTCGGTCGATCACGATCTGCGCGCGTCCCTGGACCCGCAGCGTGTTGCCGACGCCGGGCACCAGGAACAACAACGCCGCGCGCGGGTCGCTCACGATGTTGCGCAGCGAGTCGACGCGGTTGTTGCCGCGCCGATCCGGGAGCATCAGCGTCTGATCGTCGTGGATGCGCACGAACCCGCTGCGATCGCCGCGGGGCGAGCAATCGACGCCCTCGGGCCCGACCGTCGCCAGCAGCGCGAACGGCGAGGCCGCGATGTAGCGGCGATACTCGGGCGTGAGTTTCGCGACTTCCTTGACGGTCGATGCGTCATTGGGCGCACCGTAGAGCGCTTCGAGTTGTTCGAGCGAGGTGATGGTGGGCATGGCGCACTTTAGCGCCGCACGCCCGTGTGTTCGACCGTCACGGGGCACGCCGCCTCCTCCGGTGCTTCGCACCATGTCGGACCTTTCGGTCCTCCACCCCGCGAAGTGGGGGGAGATGACCCGGGGATTCCTCCCCCGCTTGCGGGGGAGGGGGTGAGACCGGAGCGTAGCGACGGTCGAACGGAGGGGGCTGCGTGCCCCCGATACTCGCCAAGACCCGTTCCCGCTCGCCACCCCCCTCGCTCGCTCCGCGGGAGGGAGGATGCCCCCTCTGCGCTGCGCGCTGTCTCCCCCGCGTTGCGGGGGAGACCAATCTATTTGGTGGCGCCGAAGAAGTAGAGCCCGCCGCCGCCGGGGCGGCCGATCGCCTTGCCTTTGGGCCAGCCCTGGTTGCCCAGCGTCTTGGTCAGCTCCTGCGAGTTGACGCCAATCCTCTCGAACACCCTGGAGCGCGCGAAGCCCATGCGCTCGGCCAGATCGATCATGTCGGTGTCGTGCAGCGTGCCCCAGAACGGCTCGCCGTTGTTCTTCGTGTCCCAGTCGCGCACGAACTGCTCCCACACGTGCATGCCGTGGTACTGCGGCTGCTCGCCGTGCACCATCAGCCCGCCCGGCGCCAGCAACCGGCAGCTCTCGCGCACGATGTTGGCGAGCGCCGGCGTCGAAGTCTCGTGCAGCATCGCGGTCGAGACCACGAGGTCGAAGAAACCATCCGGGAAATCGGTGCGCTCGGCGTTCTGCGCCGAGAAGTGCACTTCGACGCCGAGACTCTCCGCCCGGGCATGGGCGTACCGCACGCACGGCGCACCCACGTCGATGCCGTAGACCTCGGCGTCGGGGAACGTCTCCTTGATGATCACGGTCGAGCCGCCCGCCGTGCAGCCCATGTCGAGGATGCGCCTCGGTTTCAGGTTCGGGAAATTGTGCCCGAGGAAGCTCAGTATGGCGCGGCCCAGGCCGTCCATGCGCGGGCCGAAGAAGCCGCCGACGTAGAGATAGGCGCCGCGGTCGTAGAGCGCGCCGGCGGCAACGTCGTCGGCGCAGCGCTCCTCGGCATAACCCCCGGGCACGAGATGATGATGGTTCTTCAGGATGTAGTCGGGAGCCTTGTGGTTCTTGGCGATCTTCAGGCTGCCCTTCGGCGCCTTGGTCGCGTCCTTCGCGCGAACGATCAGTTCGGGAAGCTGTCGCTCGATCGAGTCGAGCACCGAATGCCACAGCATGCTCTGGCCCTCGCGCTGCAGCACCGTGCCCATCTGGTAGTAGGGCTCGGCCTCCATCGCCTTCTGGATCTCGAAGCGGCTTTCCGGGTCGCGCTTCCGGCTGCGCCGAATCTTGGGCAGCACGACCCGTTCATAGAGGTCGTTGGCGCCGGGCAGCACCTCGTGCTGGACATAGCGCTTGAAGCCGACGACGAACTCCTGGCGCGCGTTCTCGTCGTGGGACGCGACGGGCAACACCGCGTGCTGAACCTGGGCGTACATGGCACCTCCGCTGATCGAGCGGGGGAGTATAGGGCAAAGTGTCCTCTCTTACGCCCCCTGTGCTCGCCCCTCACCCGCCCCTCACCCGCCCCTCACCCGGCCCCTCACCCGGCACGCTTCGCGTGCCACCCTCTCCCCGCTGACGCGGGGCGAGGGACTCTCTGGCATCCTCCTCGCCCCGCCTTAGGCGGGGAGAGGGTGGCGCGAAGCGCCGGGTGAGGGGAGCGGGCGGAAACGCTCAGGGCCCACGCCACAAAATCAGCTCGCCGCCCGTGGCACTCGACAGGAACGTGGGCGGCAGGCCGGGTGGGCGAAAGCTATAGGTGCCGGCGCCGTGCGTCGCGCCGTCGCCCAGCGTGACGCTGCCCGAGAGCACGAACCACTCCCAACTCGCATCGGCCGCGAGCGCCCACGACCCGGGCCAGGACTGCGGGAGTCGCACCAGCGTCGTCGCGGCCCCGGTCTTCGCATCGACCGAGAGAGTCTTGACCGAGCGCCGCGCGCCGCCCGTGCCCTCCTCGCGCCACGGCAGCTTCGCCGTCTCGAGCCCGAGAATGAACGGCCGGCCGTCGTCGTGCGGGTGGAGGACGTATTCGTGTGGCGCGATCGGCTGCCACACGAGCTTCAGTTCCAACGGCCCGCCCGAGCGGATCAGCGCGCGACAGCCGAGGATCGCGCCCTCGTCGTGGCCGTGCACGATGCCGGCGGGGCGATAGATGTAGGCGCCGTCGCCCAGGAAATTCCGCCCATCGAGCGAGACGTCGCCCTGGATGACGAACACCTCTTCGAAGAAGTCGTGAAAATGCGCGACGCCGCCGCCCTTCCACGCCGCCGGAATGTCGACGTAGGCGGTGCGCGCGCCCGAGTCGGGGTCGACGTTGAGCGGCTTGGCGCGGAGCCCGTGCGTGCCCAACACCTTCCACGGTTGCGCCCCGACATCGAGGCGCTCGATCGTGTTCTTCATTGTTCCCTCCTCAGGCGTCCGTCACATCGATCATGACACGACCCACCTCGCTCGCCCCCGGGCCGGTGAGCGCCGCGAAGGCCTCGGCACAACGTTCGAGCGGCCAGCGATGCGTCATCGTCGGCTTCAGGTCGATGACGCCCGCCGCGATCATCGCCAGCGCCTCGCCCTGGCCCGGACCGGCGCGCACGCCCGACAACACGAGCTCGCGCCCGACCAGATCCCAGCCCAGCGCCGGCAGCGGACCGCCGCCCGTCACCGCGATCCGTCCCGACATGGCCGAGAGCTTGATCGCCTGCTTCAGGCCCCACTCGGTCGCCGTCGTCTCGATGATGTGGCCAAAGCCCTGCGGATAGCGCGCGCGCACGCGCTCGCTCGCGTCTTCGTCGTGGGCGCCGATCGGGAAGACCTCGATGGCCCCGACCAGGCCCGCCAGGTGCCCGCGGCGCCCGATGCCGCCGATCGACACCGGATGGAAGCCTTTGGCCTTGCACGTGGCGACCGCGCCCCAACTCATGGCGCCGCCACCCAAGACGGCGACGGTGGCGCCGCTGGGCGGCGCCAGTTGTCCGAGCGCGTTCAACGCCACCACCGGACCGCCCAGCATGGCGGCGTTCTCGAAGCCGACCTTGGCCGGCAGCACCGCCAACTTGTTCGCGGTGACGCAGGTGTATTCCTGGGCGCACACTTGGCGCGGCGCGTTCAGCATGGCCGGATCGAGGCAGACGTTGGTGCGCCCCGCCCGGCAGTTGGCGCAGCGCCCGCAGTGGGCCAAGGCGAGCGCCGTGACGCGGTCGCCCGCTCTGACGTTGCGGACCTCATTGCCCACGGCTTCGACCACGCCGCCGAAATCGGCACCGATGCCGACCGGATAGGACTGCACGTAACGCCCGCCGCGGTTCAGGTAGACGCCCACGTCGGTGCCGTAGGGCGAAAAGCGCACCACCCGGATCAGGGCCTCGTCGGCCGCGGGCGTGGGCGTGGCCCGGTCGACGACCCGCAGGTCGCTCGGTCCGAACAGCAACGCCGCGCGCATGGTCATTCTCCCCCGGGGGCAAAGCATGGCCCGTGCGCGCCCCGGCGTCGAGTCGGTTTGCCGTGCTCGTGGCCCCGGCCGATAATGGCCGGCACCTCCGGAGGGACCGATGCGACCCCACATTCCGCTGCTCGATACCAACGCCATGCCGTGGCAGGAGCTGCCCGCGCCGGGCATTCTGTCGAAACGCCTGTCGACCGACCCGGCGACGGGGGCGCGCACCGCGCTGCAGCGCGTCGTGCCGGCGAAGGGCTACAAGGCCCCCAGCACCGCGCACTGGCACCACACGGACGAGGAGATCCTGGTCGTCAAAGGCCTGATGTCGTTCGATTCGAAAGTCTGGCTGCGCCCGGGCGCCTATTGTTTTCATCCCGCCGGCACCGTGCACGGCTTCAAGAGTTCGGTGCCGGAGGAATCCTGGTTCCTCTCCCGCGTCGGCAAGGACCTCGACTTCAACTTCGTGCCGACGCCGCGGCAGCTGACGTATTACACGGCGGAGGGCGAAGCCGCGCCCGTGCGCACCGCAGGCGCCATTCCCGAATCAAGGACGCAGCGCTGGCAGACGATGCGCAACCGCGCCGGCAAGATCGTCGCGCAGCAACTGATCCTGAGCCGCCATCCCAAGACGGGCGAGGGCTCGATGTTCCTGCGCTGCCGCGCCGGTTGGGCCTCGGCCGCGCGGCCCTACCGCCACAGCGTCTATGAGGAGGTGTTCGTGCTCGAAGGCCAAGTCGCCTCGGACGACGGCATCGTCATGAACCAGGGGTGTTATGCGTTCCGGCCGCCCGGCACGACGCAGGCGCCGTTCCGCTGCGCGGACCACGCGCTGCTCTACGTGAACTTCGGCGGCGATCTCGACTACGCGCCGGTCGGCCGCACGCGACGGGCGGCGGGCAAGACGGCGGCGAAGAAGACCGCAGCGAGGAAGAAGACCGCGGCGGCGAAGACGAAGAAGAAACGAAAGACGTAGTTTTCTCTACTCGCGCCAGGTCCGTCTCTCGCTCCCCACCCCCCTCGCTCCTCGCCCCTCACCCGCTCGCTCCGCTCGCCTCCCTCTCCCCGCGATGCGGGGAGAGGGCAGAGCGCCGAAGGCGCGAGGGTGAGGGGTGAGGGGAGCCCCGCCCGCCATGCCCACCCCAACCCCCATTCACGGCACGCCACGACTGATCGCCCTCCTCGGCCTGGTCTCCGCCATCGGCTGGGTGGGCGGCGTGATGTACGCGCCGGCGCTGCCGGAGTTGGCCCGCGACCTCGCGACGACACCGTCCGGCGCGCAGCACTCCTTGACGGTGTTCGTCGCCGTGTTCGGCGTTGCACCATTGATCATCGGCCCGCTCACCGATCGCCACGGCCGACGCGTCGTGATGTTGAGCGGCCTCGTGCTCTACGGTGTGGGCAGCATCGGCGCCGCGCTGAGCCAGTCGCTCGAGTGGTTGCTCGTGGCGCGCATCGTGCAGGCCGCGGGCGCGGCGGTGCCGATGACGGTGGCGCGCGCCGTGGCACGCGACGTGTGGTCCTTCGCCGAGGTGCGCCGGCCGATGGCGCTCATCGTCGGCTTCAGCGCCATGGCGCCGGCCCTGTCGCTCGCGACCGGCGGGTTCGTCGCGGCGGCGCTCGGCTGGCGCGGCGTGTTCTGGACCTCGGCCGCGCTCGCGTTCCTGTTCGCAGGCCTGTGCGCGCTGCGCCTCCCGGAGACACACCCGGACCGCAACCCGGCGCTCTACGGCGGCTGGCAGGTGTTCCGCAACTACGGCGTGCTGCTGCGCTCGAAGTTCTTCGTGGCGATCGCCATTGCCCAGGGATTCCTGGGCGGCGCCATTTTCATCATCATGACCGGGGCGCCGTTCGTCGTGCTCGGGCGCATGGGCATCGGCCCCGAGGTGTTCGGCCTGCTGACCGCGTGGCTGCCCGGCGGGTTCTTCCTCGGCAATCTCGCCGCCGGCGTGATCACCAACCGCCTGTCGATCGCGCGCCTCACCGCCCTCGGATGCCTGATTTCGACGATCGCCGCCGGCACGCTGTTCGCGATCACGTTCACCGACGCGTTGACGCTGGCCGCGCTCTACATCTGCGTCGCCTGCTACACCTTCGGCTTCGGCATGATGCTGCCCTCGACCACGGCGGCCGCGATCGAGGTCCGGCCGGAAACCGCCGGCACCGCGGCGGCGCTCTTGTCATCGACCCAGCAGGGCTTCTCGGCGCTGGCCAGCCTGCTCGTGAGCCAGGTCGAGAGCGGCCCCGGCTTCGGCATGGTGGCGAGCTTCGCCGCCATGGTGGCGGCGGGCGCCCTCGCCGTCGCCGCCGCGGCGCGCTGGACGCCGCGCCGGATGGGGTGACGAGCGCGGGCGTTTGCAGGGTGATATTGCCTGCGATATCATGGAGATCGTGCTACGGGTTATGCTCGACACCGCGATCCTGATCGCCGCCCTGCGTAGCGATCGAGGAGCGTCGCGCCGATGAAAAAGAGCAATTTTGCCCTGCGCCTTCAGCCATCGTTGATGGAAGAGGCCCGCCGCGTCGCGAAGTCGGAGGGTGTGGCGGTCAATCAGCTGATCAACGTCGCCTTGGCCGAAAAATTGTCGGCGCTGCGGACGGCCGAGTACTTCGCCGAGCGGGCCAAACGGGGGGATGTGGCGCGCGCCTTAAGGGTGCTGAAGAAGGCGGGCACCGGACAGGCCCCGCTGGCCGGCGACGAGCGATCGCCACGGCCACGCCGCCGCCGTACGCGGCCCTAGCACCGGGAAGTGGCGACCCCAACGGGAATCGAACCCGTGCCTCAACCTTGAAAGGGTCGTGTCCTAACCGCTAGACGATGGGGTCGCGGCGGCCCTCCCATAGCCGCCAGCCTCAGCGAAATCAAGGAACTTCGCCCGCCCCGAGGCTTGCCAGCCGCTCCCACCCGGGCGAGGCTTGCCTCGACGCCCGGCGTTCGCCGCCGGCACAAAAGGGGGAGGACCACATGACGTTTTCCAGCGTTCTCCGAGCCACATGGCTCGGCACCACCGCCGCGGTCGCCTTGATCGGCTTCGCGGCAGCGCAACAGGCGGCGCCATTCCGGGTCGCCATCCCGAACCTGCCACCGCAACAGGGCAGTCCCTACGCCTCGGCCGCGTTCTCCTCGCCCGGCGTGTTCTTCATGGGCGCGATCTACGACGGCCTCACCTGGGTCGGCGAAGACGGCAACAACCGCCCCTACCTCGCCGAAGGCTGGAAGAACATCGATCAGACGACCTGGCAGTTCACGCTGCGCCCGAACGCGCAATACACGAGCGGCCGGCCGGTGACGGCCGAGTCGATCGTCAAGAACATCGAAATCCTCCTGTCGGAGTACGGCCAGAGCCAGAACATCCGATCGATCGTACCGACGCCGGCGAGTGCCCGGGCCGTCGATGCCCGCACCGTCGAGATCAAGACCAAGACGCCGAACCCGATCTTCGACAAGGAGATCGGCGGCCTGCCGATCATCGATCCGCAGGCCTGGGCCGATCTCGGCGTCGAAGGCTTCACCCGCACGCCGGTCACCACCGGCTCCTACAAACTGGCGAGCGCGACGCCCAACTGGTCGCAGGCGACGATGGAACTGGTGCCCCATACCGGCTCGTGGCATCCGGGCAAGGCGCCACGGCTCGTCATCGCGGGCGTACCCGAGCGCGCGCAGCGCGTGCAGGCCGTCGAGTCCGGTCAGGTCGAGGTCGCCGTCGGTCTCAACATGGACGCCTTCGAGGCGATCGAGCGCTCGGGCAACGTCGTCTACACCGCGCCGGCGCCGCTGGTGTACGCCATCCCCCTGATCTCGACGCGGCCCAACTCGCCGTTCAAGGACGTCCGCGTGCGTCAGGCCGTCAACTACGCCCTCGACAAGGACGCAATGGTGAAGAACCTGCTGCGCGGACGCGCGACCGCGGCGAGCCAGCCAGCGACGCCCAACACCGTGGGCTTCAACCCCGACGTCAAGCCCTACCCTCATGACCCGGCCAAGGCGCGGCAACTCCTGAGCGCGGCCGGCTTCCCCAACGGCTTCAAGACCAAGCTCGAGGCGGTGATGAACGGCAGTCAGACCGCCGACCTCGAGATCTACCAGCAGGTCGGCAACGACCTGAAACGCGTCGGCGTCGACGTCGACGTCATTTCCGTGACCTTCGCCGACTGGCTGAAGAAGTGGCTGCCGGGCGCCGGCGCCACCGACCTCGGCTTCCCCGACATGTTCGGATTGGGGTACTTCGTGACGCCCGAGATCGACGCCATCAACGGCTTCAAGACCCACTGGTGCGACAAGACTCCGCAGTGGTACTGCAACGAGGCCGTCCGGGCGGACGTCCAGTCGGCACGCACCGACTTCGATCCGGCCCGGCGCGTGCAAACCTTGAAGCGCCTGATGAAGGCGATGCACGAGGATGCCCCCGTGCTCTACCTCGTCAACCAGATCGACGTCGTCGGGGTGAACAAGCGGGTGCGCAACTTCACCATGGTCAATCGCTTCATGAGCTTCAGCGAGATGACCTTGCAATAGATTTTCTCGCGTCGGTCTTTAGGGGCGATCGCCCCGAACGCCTCCCGCGCCAGCGCGGGGGGCGTTTTTCTCTTCCATGGGCCAACCCGGGGCCCCCCCGGGGCGCGAACTCCCCCTTGCCGCCGGCGCGCGGCGGCGCGACGCTAAGCGTCCGGCGTCACCCGGGCTTTTCTGGCCCGGCGCGCCACCCAGGGGAGGAACTCATCATGCGTCGCTTACTCGCAAGTACCGCGCTCGCCGCCGGCCTGTTGTTGGCCGCGGCCCCGCCCGCGCTGACGCAGCAGCAGAACCTGCGCGTGGCCATCCCGGGCGTGCCGCCCGGTCTCGGCAATCCGATGACCTCGGGGGTCTACAGCTCGCCCAACATCTTCTTCTATTTGGCGATGTACGACCCGCTGACGCTGGTCAGCGAGGACGGCACGACGCGACCGTCGCTGGCGCTCTCGTGGAAGAACCTCGACAAGGACACCTGGGAGTTCACGATCCGGCCGAACGTGAAGTTCTCGAACGGCCGGGTGCTCGACGCGGATGCGGTCGTGCGCAACATCAACTTCCTCTCGACCGACTATGCCAAGGGCCAGAACGTCGGCACAGCGGTGCCGATGGCCGACACGGCGCGGGCCACCGGCCCGATGACGGTGCAGATCAAGACCAAGCGGCCGAGCCCGATCTTCGAGAAGGAGGTGGGCAACCTGCCGATGATCGACCACCTGGCGTGGAGCGAACTCGGCCCCGACGGCTTCGCTCGCGCGCCCGTCGGCACCGGCTCCTACAAACTCGCCAACCCCACCGGTACCAACTGGGCGAGCAAGGTCATCGCGTTCGTGCCCGATTCGGGCTCGTGGCGCCCGGGCAAGGTGGCGCAGCTCACGCTGATGGAGATCCCCGAGCGCACCGCCCGCGTTCAGGCGCTCGAGTCGGGGCAGATCGAGATCGCGATCGGCCTCAACATGGACGCGTGGGACCAGTTGGAACGCGCCGGCCACGTCGTCTACACCGCGCCGGCGCCGGTCGTGTACGCGATCCCGCTGATCTCGGCCCGGCCCACCTCGCCGTTCAAGGACGTGCGCGTGCGCCAGGCGGTCAACTACGCGCTCGACAAGGACACGATGAACAACGGTCTCCTGCGCGGCCGCGCGACCGCGGCGAGCCAACCCGCGACGCCCAACACCTACGGCTTCAACCCGGACGTGAAGCCCTATCCCTACGACCCCGCCAAGGCGCGCCAGCTCCTGGCCGAAGCCGGATTTCCCAATGGCTTCAAGACCAAGCTCGAAGGCGTGATGGGCGGCAGCCAGACCGCCGACACCGAGATCTACCTGCAGGTCGGCAACGACTTGAAGCGCGTGGGCGTCGACGTCGACGTTCAATCCGTGCCGTTCTCCGACTGGATCCGCAAATGGATCCCGGGGCCGGGCGCGACCGACCTCGGCTTCCCCGACATGTTCGGCCTCGGCTACTTCCTGACGCCAGAACTCGACGCCATGCGGGGCTACATCACGCACTGGTGCGACAAGTCCCCGCGCTGGTACTGCAACGAGAGCCTGCGGCCGCTGATCGAGCAGGCGCGCAGCGAGTTCGACCCGGCCAAGCGCAAGCAGTTGCTCCAGCAACTGATGAAGTTGAGCCACGAGGACGCGCCGGTCCTGTTCATGGTCAACCAGATCGACGTCGCCGCCCATAACCGGCGGGTGCGCAACTTCAAGATGGTCAACCGCTACATCAGCTACGACGAGGTCGCGCTGCAGTAGGGCGTCGCCCCTCACCCCCTCACCTGCGCTACGCGCTCCCTCTCCCCGCGCTTGCGGGGAGAGGGTAGGGTGAGGGCTGCTAACCCTTCAGCACGACGAGATCGGTCTTCATCGAGGTCAGCGGCTCGCAGCCATCCCTGGTGACGAGCACCATATCTTCGAGGTGCATGCCGCCGAAGCCGTACTCGTGATAGGGCAGGTCGACGTTGATCACCATGTTCTCGCGGAACACGAAATCGCCCTTGGAGCCGGGCAACTCGAGGCCGATCGGCAGCGGGTGGTCGGTGTGTTCGAGGCCCACCGAATGCGGCGTGGCGATGATGAAGCCCTTGAAGCCCTCGCGCTCGATGACGCGCAACACCTTCTCGGTCATCGCCCGGCCGGTGACGCCCGGCTTGATCATCTCGTAGGCGGTCTCCCAACCGGCGGTCATCGCCTTGTTGCGTTTGACGATCTCGGCCGATGGTTTGCCGATGATCGCGGTGCGGCCGATGTCGCCGTGGTAGTGCTTGTATTCGGCCAGCGCATCGAACATCACCGGTTCGCCCTTGATCACCTTGTCGTGCGGCAATCCGAGCCCGCCGCAGGTGAGATAGATGCCGCGCCCGCCCGCTTTGGCCACCGCGACGTTGTAGGCGCGTTCGAGCTCGGCCCAGGTCGAGCCCTTGTGCATGGTACGGATCGCAGCGTCGACGCCCGCTTCGTTGATGCGCGCCGCTTCACGCAGGAGCGTGATCTCGTCCCGGGACTTGATCATGCGGATTTCGCGGAAGATGTTCGTGCCCTCGACGCCGGTGAGCTTGAGGCCGAGTTCGTTCATCCATTCGATCGGGCGCGGATCGTCGTAGGCGACACGGGCCTTGGCGAGGCCGGCCTCGCTGAGCGCCTGCTTGAGCGCGTAGGACGGCGTCGCGCGGGTGCGGGCCGCGAGTTTTTTCGACATCGGCAGCCAGCGCTTCTCCTTGGCCGACAGCCCGGACTTTCGCACCGGCCAGGACAACGCCCGGCCCGCCTCCGGCTCCTCGACGATGGCGTCGTAGTTGCGCGAGCGCGCGTGCGAGGGGTGCGAATAGCTGACCACGTTGGGCACCCAGGTCGGCATCTCGTTGAGCCGGCTGGTTTCGGCCGTGGTCATGACGAGTGCCGCCGGTTTCTTGGGATCGCGCGGCAGCACCGCATAGTTGAAGAACATGCGGCGCATGCGCATGAGCGCGCCCCAGAAGTTGGTCAGGTAGTAGACATTGATTTGGGTCGCGGCGACCAGGCCGTCGAGACGATGTTTGTCCATCACCTCGTAGGCGCGCGGCAGGTTGGCGAGCATCGGGATTTTCTTGGCGGCCATCGGTTCCTCCCTTGAACGGCGATCGATTCAACGCTCGCCGGCGCTGCGAAACAACCCGATTCGCATCAGTCGGTCACGGCGATGGCCTCGATCTCGATCAGGAACTCGGGCCGCGCCAACGTTTCGACGCCGATCAGCGAATTGGCCGGCAAGGCCTCGCCGAAGAATTCGTTGAAGATCGGGAACAGCACATCGCGGTACTCGTAACGGTAGCGGGCGACGAAAATCGTCACCTTGACGATGTCCTTGGGCGCCGCGCCGACCGCCGCGAGCGCCGTCGCGACGTTGGCCAGCGCCTGGCGGGTCTGAGCCGCGAGGTCGCCGCCGCCCACGAGATTGCGCGCCGCATCGAGCGCGACCTGGCCCGCGACGAAAACGTGCCGCCCGCCGCGCGCGGTCACGACGTGCGCATAACTGCCGTAACGGCTGTCGAACAGCCCGGCGGGAAAGTGTCGCTCGATGGTGGCCATGGTTACTCTCCGTTGATGATCAAGGCGTCGTCGAGCCTGGTGAGCGCTCGCACACCATGGTCTCCGACGACGATCGTATCTTCGAGATGCATGGTGCCCCAGCCCCATTCGAAGAACGGCATGTCGATGTTGATCACCATGTTGCGCTCGAGCGCGTAGTCCGTCGCCTCGCCATGGAGCGTCGCGCCCATCGGGATCGGCTGATCGGTGTGCTCGAGGCCGATCGAGTGCGGCGAGCAATAGAAGAAATCGGGGAAGCCCGCCTGTTGCACCGCGCTCACCACGTGGCCGATCAGCGCCGAGCGCTTGAGGCCGGGGCGGATGACGTCGCAGGCGGCTGCGAAACCGGCCTTCATCGCGTCGGCCCGGCGGCGCAGTTCGGATGAGGGCTCGCCCACGATCACGGTACGACCGAAGTCGCCGAAGTAGTTGCGGTACTCGCCCAAGGCATCGACGAGGAAGGGCTCGCCGCGGCGCACGCGGCCGTGCGGCAGACCGCCCAACGCCGTGATGATGTGACCGTTGCGGCCACCGCGCCGCGACATCTCCAAATGGTACGTCGTCTCGATCTCCTCCCAGGTCGTGCCGTCCCGCGCCACAGCCGCCGCGGCGTAGCACGCAGCCTCGTTGATGCGCGCCGCTTCCGCCATCACGGCGATCTCGGCCTCGGACTTGACCATGCGGATCTCGCGAAACACGTTGGTGGAATCGACCGGCACGATGTCGGGCAGCCCCATCTCGCGCATCCAGTGCAGCACGCGCGGATCGTCCGACCCGATGCGACCGCGCGTGAGTCCGGCGTCCTTGAGCGCCCGGCGCAGGCCCCACGCCGGGGTTGCGGCCAGATGGTCGGCGTGGCGCCGGGCGAGCGCCGTCCAATGCTGTTCGAGAGGCGAGAGCTCGGCGCCGGCCCGCGTCGGCCAGCCGCCCCAACGCGCCGCTTTCGGTTCCTCGTGGCGCGGATCGAAGGCGCCGCGCTCGACCCGTTCGCGGCCCGAATAGTCGGAGAAGGCGACCAGGTTCGGCACCCACGTCGGCCACGGCGTCAGGCGTTCGAGCTTGACGGTCGGCAGGACGAGCCCCGCCGGGGCGTCGTCGCGCCGCGGCAGCACGCCATAGACGAGATAGGGCCAGCGGCCGTCGGCCTGGGTGTCCCAGTAGTCGGTCAGGTAATGAATGTTGATGTGCTCGCGGGCGACGAGCCCCTCGAGCTCGTACTTGGCCATGATCGCCGTGGCGCGCGTTCGATTGAGCAGCATGGTCCCTCCTGGCGCCGACGAGCTTAGGCGGTCCGCGGCCGCGACTTTAGCGGCAATTTTGGACGTGTTGCCGCTCCCCACTCACCCTCGCGCCTGCGGCGCTCTTCCCTTTCCCGCGTCTTGCCGCGCTTGTCGCCGCAAGCGGCGACGCCGCCCACCACAAACTGGCGGAACGGGAGACCCCTCACCCTCGCGCCTGCGGCGCTCTGCCCTCTCCCGCTTCGCACGGGGAGCGGGTGGCGAGCGAAGCAGACGAGGGGGCATCTCCCCACGCGAAGCGGGGGGAGCAGCTCGCGAAGCGAGCGAGGGGGGAGCGCACGAGACTCGTCCTCGGCGTGCACCGGAACACGCGACCCCCTCCGTTCGACTGTCGCTGCGCTCCAGTCTCACCCTGTCGGACCTTCGGTCCTCCACCCCCGCACGCGGGGGAGGATTCCCCAGGGGGCCGCTCAGAAGTAGGCGAGTTGTTCGGTCGGGGTGAGCCGCGGCTCGGGCAGGTCGACGAGCCGGTAGGAGATCAGCGATCGGCCGAGGCCGAGGCCGTTGATGAACACCCGGTATTCCATCGCCTTCTCGGGCGCGTCGGCCGGGAACGTCACCGGAATGTTGCCCGAGGGAAAGCGCGGGAAGCCCCACTCGTCGAACATGGCGTAGTGCGAATGGTGGTCGCGGCACCACGCTTCGATCTTGCGCAACTGGCGCACACCCGCATGGAACTCGGGCGAGAACGCGTACTCGCCGAAGTCGATATGCACGATGAACTGGATCCACTCGCGCCGACGGCGCATGACCAACTCCACCCTGTCGGGGCCCGCTCGGACGCCCCGCCCCGCATGATGTCACATCTGTCGCGAAGCGCCAGCCTCCCGTGGGGCGGCGGCGTCCTCGATATGAAAGACCACGTCGTCGCGTCCGCGATAAGTGTCGGCCCGGAGGTGTCCGGCGACGTGCACCGGGCGGCCGCGATGATCGAGCAGCGCCTGTCCGAGAACCGACGCCCTGACGCGGAACGCGATGGCGCGCAGGCGCGCGCCCGAGTCGTCGGCGAACACGCAGCGCAGATGATCGCTGCCCACGGGCTCGACGACCACCGGCCGTACAGCAGCGAGCACATACCGCGGCTCGCCATTGCCAGTCCCGAAGGGCCCCGCCTGGGTAAGCGCCTCCAGGAGTCCGGGCGTCGCCCCGCCGAGCGCGAGCACGCCATCGACGTTGAGCCCGCGCGGTGGCGGTGCGGCGCCGAAGACCGCGTGCGCGCGCTCGATGAGAAATCCGCGCAGCGCGGGGACACTGTCCTCGGCCACGGTGAGCCCGGCCGCCGCCGCGTGGCCGCCACCATTGATCAAGAGCCCGGCCTGACGCGCCGCGATCACGGCCGAGCCGAGATCGAAGCCCGGAAGCGACCGTCCCGACCCCTTGCCGACGCCGCCGTCGAGCCCGATGACGACGGCGGGACGATTGAAATGATCCTTGAGCCGCGTCGCGACGATGCCGACGACACCGGGGTGCCAGCCGCGGGCGGCGACGAGCACGAGCGCCGCGGCGCCGTACCCGGCGGCCTCGGCGTCGGCGATCGCCTGCTCGAGCACGACCTGTTCGATCGTGCGCCGCTCGGTGTTGAGCCGGTCGAGTTCACGCGCGAGTGTCGCGGCTTCGCGGGCATCGTCCGTCGCCAGGAGGCGCGCACCGAGATCGGACTTGCCGACCCGTCCGCCGGCGTTGACCCGCGGCCCGAACACGAAGCCGGCGTGAAACACATCGAGGCGCTCCTCGACACCGGCCACGTCGGCCAGCGCGACGAGTCCCGGGTTTCGCCGCTGGCGCATGACCTTGAGGCCCTGGGCGACGAGCGCCCGGTTGAGCCCGGTCATCGGCACGAGATCGCAGATCGTGCCGAGCGCAACGAGGTCGAGCCACTGCAGGAGATCGGGTTCGCGGCGCGCGGCAAACCAGCCGCGCCGCCGTAGCTCGCGATTGAGCGCGACGACGAGCACGTACGTGACGCCGACCGCCGCCAGCATGCCGAGCGCGTTCTGTTCATCGAGCCGGTTCGGGTTGACCACGGCCAACGCCGGCGGCAACGACGGCTCGGCCAAGTGGTGATCGACGACGATGACGTCGAGGCCGGCGGCCCTGCCCTCAGCGAGCGCCGCGTGCGCCAGCGTGCCGCAGTCGACGGTGATGACGACGCGCACGCCCTGCCCGGCCAGGCGCCGGAGCGCCGGACCGTTGGGGCCGTAGCCTTCGGCCAGGCGATCGGGAACGTAGAGCGTGAGCGGCACGCCCAACGCCGCGAAGTAGCGACCGAGCACCGCCGAAGACGTGGCGCCGTCGACATCGTAGTCGCCGAACACGGCGACCGGCTCGCCCACCATGATCGCCTCGGCGAGACGTTGCGCGGCCCGGTCCATGTCGCGCAGCGTCGAGGGATCGGGCAGCATCTCGCGAAGGACAGGACGAAGATAACTCTCGGCCGTCTCGACCGTGACGCCACGCGCCGCCAACAGCCGGGCGACGGGGTCGGGCACCGCACGCGCCTGGGCGATCGCCAGGGCTTGGCGTTCGTCGGTCGAGCGAAGCCACCAGGCGCGCCCCGAGAACGACTGCCCCACCCCGAGGAACGGTGCGGCGGCCGGCGCCATCATCAGCGTTTGATCGTGCCTTTCAGGCCGCGCCAAGCCTCGTGCCGCGCCTTGATCCAGCGCACCGTTCCGGTCTTCGCCCGCATGACCATGGTGTGGGTCTCGACCTTGTCGCCCATCCAACGCACGCCATCGAGCAGCGAGCCCTGCGTGACCCCCGACGCCGCGAACAGGACATCGCCGTGCGCGAGGTCCGCCAGCTGATACTTGCGGTCGAGATCGGTGACGCCCGAATTGCGGGCGCGCGCTTTCTCATCCTCGTTGCGAAACACCAGGCGGCCCTGCATCTGCCCGCCCACGGAACACAGCGCGGCGGCGGCAAGCACCCCCTCCGGCGCACCGCCGATTCCCATGTAGACGTCGATCCCGGTCGTCGGATCGGTGGTCCAGATCACGCCTGCGACGTCGCCGTCGGGGATCAGCTTGACGCGCGCGCCGGCCTTACGCACACCTTCGATGATCTTGGCGTGTCGCGGCCGGTCGAGGATGCAAGCCATCACGTCCGACGCCGCCTTGCCCTTGGCCGCGGCAATGGCGCGGATGTTCTCCTCCGGGGGGCGGTCGAGGTCGATCACCCCTTCCGGCAAGCCTCCGCCCACCGCGATCTTGTCCATGTAGATGTCGGGGGCGTGCAACAGGCCGCCCTCCTCGGCGAGCGCGATGACCGCGAGCGCATTCGGGCCCCCGGTGGCGGTGATGGTCGTGCCCTCGAGGGGGTCCACCGCGATGTCGATCTTGGGTCCCTGACCGGTGCCGACCTTCTCGCCGATGTAGAGCATCGGCGCCTCGTCGATCTCGCCCTCGCCGATGACGACGACGCCCTGCATGTCGAGGTCGTTCAGCATCGTGCGCATGGCATCGACCGCCGCCTGGTCGGCTGCCTTCTCGGCACCGAGGCCGATCAGCCGCGAGGCCGCGATCGCCGCCGCTTCACAGACTCGAACGGCGCCGAGGATCAGACCCCGATCGAGGCTGGACTTCTTCGACATATTCCCGCTCCGTCGTTTTCAGAGTTCGTTTTCGATTCGGATCATACACGGCGGGCTCTGGACCGCGGGCAACGCCGCGATCCGCGCCAGCGCCCGGCGCATGCCGGCCTCGAGCGTGGCGTGGGTGGTCATGATCACCGAAACCCGCTCGCCGGGATCGCGGCCGCGCTGCAGCACCGATTCGATCGAGACCTCGTCGTCGCGCAGGCACGCGGCGACGTCGGCCAGGACGCCGGGACGGTCGGCCACCTCGAGGCGCAGGTAATACGCCCCGAGCCGCCGCTCGATCGCCGCCACGGGCAACGCCCGCAGGTCTTGGGCCCGCACGCCCAGCGCCGGAACCCTCAGGCCTCGGGCGACATCGACGATGTCGCCCACCACCGCCGAGGCGGTCGGGCCGGCACCGGCGCCGGCGCCTTCCAGCACCACACGACCGACGAAGTTGCCGTCCACCGTCACGGCGTTGAACGCGCCATCGACGTGGGCCATCGCCGAGGTCTCGGCCACCATGCAGGGGTGCACGCGCTGCTCGAGGCCGTGTTCGGTGCGTCGGGCGATGCCGAACAGCTTGATGCGATAGCCGAGCTCGCGGGCGTAGGCGATATCGACGGCGCTCACCGGGCGGATGCCCTCGATGTGGACGGCGCCGAGGTTGAGCGGCGTTCCGAACGCGACGGCGGCGAGAATCGCGAGTTTGTGGGCGGTGTCGACGCCGTCGATGTCGAAGGACGGATCGGCCTCGGCATACCCGCGCGCCTGCGCTTCCCCGAGCACGTCGGCGAAGTCGCGCCCGGTCTTGTCCATCGTCGTCAGGATGAAGTTGCAGGTGCCGTTGAGGATGCCGTAGACGCGCTCGATGCGATTGGCCGCGAGCCCCTCGCGCAGCGCCTTGATGATGGGGATACCGCCGCCGACCGCGGCTTCGAACTGGAACGCGATACCGGCCGTCTCGGCCGCCGCCGCGAGTTCGTTGCCGCGGTGTGCGATCAGCGCCTTGTTGGCGGTGACGATCGGTTTCTTGCGCGCGATCGCCTCGGCGACGAGCGCGCGGGCCGCGCCGTCGTGCCCGCCGATCAGTTCGACCACGACCTCGACCGCCGGGTCGCGAGCGAGGGCGGTCACGTCGTCGTGCCAGCGCACGGCCGAAAGATCGGCGTCGCGTTTCTTGTCGCGATTCCGGGCGGCGACCGCGACCAGCTCGATCGGGCGGCCGCAGCGCTGGACGAGGGACTCGCGATTGTCCGCGAGCAGGCGGACGACGCCGGTGCCCACCGTGCCGAGGCCGGCGATCCCGATCCGAAGTGGCGCCATTACGATCCTGCGGCGCGTTTGAGCGGCGCCGGCGGAACGTTGACTCCGGCGCCCGAGAGGAATCGCCGGACGTTGCGCGCCGCCTGGCGGATGCGCTGTTCGTTCTCGACGAGCCCGATGCGCACGTAGCCTTCGCCGTACTCGCCGAAGCCGACACCGGCCGAGACCGCGACCTTGGCCTCCTGGATCAGCAGCTTGGAGAACTCGAGCGACCCCGCTTCCTTGAACGCCGGCGGCAACGGCGCCCAGGCGAACATCGTGGCCTTGGGCGGCGGGATGTCCCAGCCGGCGGCGGCCATCGCCGAGACGAGCACGTCGCGGCGCGACTTGTAGATGCCGCGGATCTCATCGACGCAGTCCTGCGGGCCGTTGAGCGCCGCCGCCGCCGCGGCCTGGATCGGCGTGAAGGCGCCGTAGTCGAGGTAGCTCTTGACCCGGGCCAACGCCTCGATGAGCCGGCGATTGCCGCAGGCGAACCCGATGCGCCATCCCGGCATGGCGTAGGTCTTGGACATCGAGGTGAACTCGACCGCGATGTCGCGCGCGCCCGGGATCTGCAGGATCGAGGGCGGCGGCGGGATGTCGAAATAGAGCTCGGCGTAGGCCAGATCCGAGACGATGAAGATCTCGCGGCTGCGGCAGTAATCGACGATCTCGCGGTAGAAATCGAGATCGACCACTTCGGCGGTCGGGTTGGCCGGGTAGTTGAGCACCAGCGCCAGCGGCTTGGGGATCGAGTGACGCACCGCGCGTTCGAGGTAGTGCAGGAAACTCTGCTCGCGCGCCTCGCCCACCGGCAGGTGACGGATGCTGGCACCGGCAATGATGAACCCGAAGGTGTGGATCGGATAACACGGGTTCGGCACGAGGATGACATCGCCCGGCGCCGAGATCGCCTGGGCCAGGTTGGCGAGCCCCTCCTTCGAGCCGAGCGTGACGATGACCTCGCGGTCGGGGTCGAGGTCGACGTCGAAGCGCCGCGCGTAATAGGCCGCCAAGGCACGCCTCAGGCCGGGCACGCCGCGCGAACTCGAATAGCGATGGGCGCGCGGGTTCTGCGCCACCTCGACCAGCTTGGCCACGATGTGCGGCGGCGTCGGCATGTCGGGATTGCCCATGCCGAAATCGATGATGTCCTCGCCCGCGGCTCGCGCCTGGGCCTTCATGCCGTTCACCTCCGCCAGGATGTAGGGCGGAAGGCGCTTGATGCGGTGGAATTCTCCGTTCATCGGACTGCCGGGATCGATAAGAACTGAACTGTGCTGCCGTGGCGACCGCTGATCCTGGTGGTCGCCGGCGACAGCCTCCCTGGGTCGGCCGTTCTCACGACTCGAGGAAGACCTCGGCGCGGCGGCTTTCGGCTTCGGCTTGGGGTGAGGCGACGGAGAAGCGCCGGTCTTCGCCGCGCCCCTCCATGAAGATCGCCTGCGCCGGCACGCCGAGGCGCATCAATTCGTTGGCGACCGACTGGGCGCGATCGAGCGAGATGCGGAAATTGGCGAGCCGGGAGTCGACCTCGGATGCCGTGCCGCTCCGGTTCGAGGCATACCCGATGATCCGCACCTTGCCGCCGCGCGTGCGCTGACTGTTGGCGATCGCCTGCAGGGCCTGGGCGTAGTCGGCCTCGACCTTGGCCGAATTGTTGCCGAAGCGCACGACGGTGGCGCCCGGCGTCGCGAGCACGGTCCGGGCGATCGGCGCCGCCGGAGCGGCGGTCCCCGGGGCCGGAAGCGTGGCCGGCGTGCCGCTCAGGGACTGATTGAAGGTCTCGCGCACGATCGCGGGCGCGGTCGTATCCCGCGGGCCGAGCGGGGCCGCGGTCGGCCGGGAGAACGTGACGTGCGCCGGCGCGGTGGTCACGGTCGAAGCCGACTCGGCCAGCATGCGGGCAAACGTCTGGCTCACGACCGTTTCGCCTGGTGCAACGCCCACGGTCGGGCGCGGCGGGATGAACGCTGGTGCGGTGCCGACGACCGCGGCGGGCGCCGGGGCGATCGCCCGTGGCGCGGGCGCCGCCGGTGGTGGTGGCGTGGCGGCGGCCACGGCCGGCGGTCGTGGCGCCGGCGGCGCGACGGTGGCGGGCATCGTGGCCGGCGGCGGCGGTGCGGTTCGCGCGGCGGCCGCGGGTGGCGGTGCGACGGGGGTGGTCACCACGGCGGGTGGCGGCGCGCTCGTCGGACGACCGGTGCGTCCGCTCGTAATGGTGCGGCGCGAGTCGAGCGTGTCATCGGCGCTCGTCGCCGACGGAGCGGACGTGATGCTCGGCGCGACGCGGCGTTCCTCGAGACCATCGCGCGGCGCGGCGCCACCGGCTCCGCCCGAGGTGATGCGGCGTTCGGCCAACGGATCGGGGGCCTGGGCGGTTCGCGTCTCGGTCGGACGCAACGCTGGCGGCGGCGTGACGGGCGCAGGCTCGGC
>Ga0194132_10005286_pt1 | contig 21134 bp, 15 predicted proteins | sample TA2KigOf80mmetaG_FD_148612 | JGI IMG/M metagenome (GOLD analysis project Ga0194132, IMG submission 148612) | Freshwater microbial communities from Lake Tanganyika, Tanzania - TA2015054 Kigoma Offshore 80m | ecosystem: Environmental > Aquatic > Freshwater > Lake | place: Tanzania: Lake... | reverse complement strand
TGGTTGGACATCACACAGTAAGTCAGGACTCTAACCCCGCAGAACGCTTCATATTCGCGCAGGATGGTCACGAACTTATCCTTTTCGGCCTCCTGGAACTTCCACTGTCGATCCACCACTCGGGACAAACAATGGTAATACCCGTTTTCCCGATCCTCCGGAACCTTCATCCTCGCCTGTCTCATGGGCAATCCATACTGAGTCAACAAATTGAAATCAAGCTTTTCTTGCAATATGTCTGTCCCTAAGTGTAGTCCCTCACATTTCATCGGGAAGGAGATCGAGGCGTTTGCGCTGTTGCCGAAAGGCGGCGTGCAATGGCTGCTTCGGATTCCATCCTGGGATTTCAAATGGCAGGACGACTACCGGTTTTCCAAGCCGATTGCCCTGCCAAAAGGGTCGTTGATCAAGACGCGATTTCGGTACGACAACTCTGCGACCAATCCTCGAAATCCTCACCATCCACCGAAACGCGTCACATACGGCTCGCTTTCGGAGCAGGAGATGTGTGCGTTGCGCCTTCAGATATCTCCGCAAAACCCGGCGGAAGTCGCGGAATTGCGGCGTGTGCTCGGCCAAAAAAAATTCGCGCAAGATTTCGCCGGGTTCAGATTCACGGTGGCATTGGATCCCAACGATGCCCGGGCGCATAACAATCTCGGCCTGTGTTTTCACGCGACCCGCCAGACGAAGCTCGCGCGCCAGCATCTCGAAGAAGCCGTTCGCTTGAATCCGCGCTATGCCTCAGCACATTACAATTTGGGAGTGCTACTAATGGACGGTCGGGAGCAAACAGCTGCGGAGGATCGTTTCCGAAAAGCCATTGAAATCAGTCCCGACCACTCGAACGCGCTCCTCAATTTGGGGAGTATTCTGGAGAATCGAGGAGCATTGACTGAGGCGGAACCGTTGCTCGTCCGATCCCTCGCTCAATTTGAAAATCCTCTCGCCCGGTTCAATCTTGGCTCGGTCCTCTTGAAACGCGGCGCGGCCAAGGAAGCCAGGCCGCACCTCGAACTCGCTCTCGCGTCCGAATCCTTGCAGCCCGCCGTCCTTCAAAACCTTGTGATTTGTTGCGCGCAGTTGGGGGACTTGGACGCTGCCCTGAAGCACGCGGAGCGTTTGACCGCGCTTCAACCGCGCCAAAGCGGCGCCTACAACCTGCTCGGCTTTGTCCATCTCAAGAAGGGTGAACCGCGCGAGGCGGTGGCAAGTTTTGAACGAGCGGTGTCGCTCAATCCCAAGGATAACCAAGCGAGTGCCAATCTGCAGCGGGCTCGAAGCGCATTGGCCGAAGCGACGGAAACCCCCTCCAACCCGCGGCCTTAAGCCTGGAAACGGCAATTAATCAGCATCGATCCCTGTTTCACAGGTATAACGGCTGAGCCATTTCTGGGGCAACCACGTATCACAGGGATGGATGGGGAATTCCTTCCTGTCCTGAAGTTCCATACAGACGGTCGATAATCCTGATTCTCATCGAGCCGTCGAAAGCCTGTTTTCATCTGCGTGTGATTCGTGTGATTGGTGGGCAAATGGCTCCCTTATCCTTGGATTTGGGATCGATCCTTAATTTCTCCTCTTTCAAAATGTCTGTCCCTTACTTTGACCAAGCAGCGGGCCGCCTTGAGCTCTTGGGGTGGATCCGGTTGGGTATGATCGATTCCCAGTCCGGTCGAGTGGGAAGGAAGTGGTTCAGCGCAGGGCGTGGAACTCGAGGAATGCCAGCAAATCGAGGATCTGGTCCGCCGTCAGCGCGTTGAGCAACCCGGCGGGCATGGGCGAGATGTCGGAAACACGGCGCGCTTGAATGGAGGACTTGAGCACCCGGGTCGTCTTGGCTTCCAGGGGATTCTCGCGCAGGACCCATTCGGTTTCTGATTCGCCTTCGACTAAACCCGAAAGTTCCGATCCGTCCTCCAGTTGCAAGACCAGCATCCGATACTTTTCATCGATGACTTTGGAAGGCTCCAGGATGTGTTCGAGGAGATCGCGCCTCCCGAATCGTCCCGAAATTCCGGCAAGATCCGGCCCCTGCGTCGCCTGACCGGGCACGGAGGTTCCGGCTCGATGGCACTGCCCGCATTGCGCCGCGATCCACGCTTCCCGCCCTTTTTCCGGGTCGCGCGCGGCGCTCACTCTCGACAGCCAGGGCTCCAAATCCGCAAGCTTCCATTCCCGGACCACCGGGGACGGATTCACGGACGGGGAAGGATTGGCCTCCGAGTCCAGCAGAGTGGACAGTGACTCCTTCTCCGCGGCGGTCAGGCTTTGAATCAACTCCTTCCGAACATCGGCCAACGCCTTGTAATAGGTTCGCGCACCCGGGAGTTGCCCGGCTCGCCGCAAGGCCTCGAACACAACTTTCCGGGACTCGAGTGTCCATCCACCGCGGGCGTTCCGCAGGAAGAACAGATAATGAAGAAGGTCCTCCGATGTGCGAGATGTTTTGAGCTTGGAGAGAGCAAAATCAAGGAGGCGAGGGGATTCAAAAAAGGCCAACATGCGGCATAGTTCGCGTTCCACCTCGGGACTTGCTCCCGATTCCATTCGATCGAACCGGGAACCCCAAAATGATTTAGCGACGGATGTGCCGTGCCGGGCGAGTGCAACCCCCAAAGCGCGCAAGACACCCAGTTGGTCCGTCTCGTCCAACCCGGGCCAGCGCACTGAGGCCAGGAGCGCGAACCGGTTGAGAATGGGTTCCAGGTCACCGCCGTTTCCCGCCCGCGCCAGGGCCAGCAGCGCGGGCCATAGCCGGCTCGTGTCATACTCCAACAGAGCCCGTTCCCGCCAATAATGCGCAGGAATCCGCTCCAACGCGATCCGCGCCGCATGCCGGATCCAGCGATCCTCGTGATTCAAATGTTCCCAGATTTTGTTGAGGCGCGACGCGACCTCGACGGGTTCGAACTCTTTGTGCCAGGACTCGAATTCCTTCCGGACCTCGCGCAAGCGAGCCGCCTTCAATCGATCGAGACGTTCGCGCCCGCTGACGGATTCCGGTTCGCCACCACCACCATTCCAAGCGACTCGATACAAGCCCGATTGGGTCCCTCGACCGCCGGTGATCAGCCACATGGCGCCATCGGGTCCGATGCAGGCGTCGGTCACATTGAAAGGCCGCCCGGCCAGGAATGGCTCCAGGGTGCCGCGATAACTTGCTCCATCAGGTTCCAGATGGACCGCCAGCACACGTCCATAAGCCCAATCGCAAATGAAAAAAGCGCGCCGATAACGCGGTGGAAACGATGCGCCATGCCCGAACAAAACCGCCGTGGGGGATGCCAATCCGACATGGGCAACGGCGGGCAGAGTATCGGCAAAGGATTCGGGAAACCGGCCCGTGCCGCGGCGGAATCCATAGTCACCCCCCGAGACCACGTGCAAAACGCGGTTGGGCATGTACCACGGAGCGCCCACGTCCCATTCCATATCCGCGTCAAAGGTGAACATCTCGCCGTCCTCGTTGAAATCGACATCCAGAGCGTTGCGAAAGCCGCCGGCGAAAAGCAGAGGAACCGGGCGCCGCGGGTCGAGCGTGAGGATGTGACCGGCGGGCGCCAGCACGTCGCCGTCGAACATGCCGGGATCCCAGGGGCAGGGAACCCACTGATCCTCCGCAAACAGGCGCAGCGGCGAATCTGCCGACACTCGCGCGGGCAGCTTCACATTGTTCCCTTGCGCCAAATACAACCAGCCCTCCAGACCCCAGCGAAGATGGTTGCGGCCATGTCCGACGCCGCCCTCCGTGTGTAAAAGTTCGGTCTTGGATTCGTAAAATCCGTCTTGGTTGGCATCGTCCAAGCGTGCAAGAAACTTCGAATTGTTCGCATGGGCGAACAACGAATTCCCGCAATGGGCCAAACCGCGACATTCGAGCAAGCTGTTGTCAATCACCTCCACCGAGGTGACCGTGAGTCCGGGAGGACGCAGCGTAAGACGAATCAACCCCTGCTTCTCCCGGGCCAACACCAACCGACCCTCATCGTCGAAACTCATGGCGACCCAGGATCCCTCGCCCGTCAGGGCGCTGCGCACCAATTCGGCTCGAAATCCGCGGGGCAATTGCAACGCGGCGGCGTCCGTGGCGTTTCCGGCCACCGAGGCCAATTTCCAACTGTTATAGGCGTCGATTGCTTTTCGAGGGTCGAAAGGATTGCCGCCCGGGGTTGCATCCACGCCCCCGAGGGTGAAGACCGGACGCCAGGGCCGCGGGGATGGAGGGGTGGACATGGGAACCCCTGGCATGGCGCGGGTGACCCAGCGAGGTCCGGAAGGAATCCACTCCTGTTGGGCCAAGCCGCTATTGAGTTCAATGAGACTCGCGACCATGGGAGGGCGTCCCGAAGCCTGTGCCGAAATCAACACGCGGTTCGGGCCAGGCCGAACATGGCGCGTGAGGTCGAGGGTTGCCAACGATGACGCGCCCTCGATCACACCCACCATCGCGCCGTTGATGAACACTTGAGAAGAACCCTCTGCCACTCCCAGAAAGACCGCTTGGACCAAGTCGCGCGGCCCTTCAAAGTCCAACGCGAATTCTACGGCTTCCATCGCGGCTTGCTCGTGCCGAATCCAATGCGGAACCGGCGGAGGGGTGACGATCTGAGCCTCGGCGATGAGAAGGCGGAGAACCAGCAGGAGAGCAACGGCCGGAGGCCACGTTCTGACAAGTTCAGGGCGACGTGGAGCCTGACTTGAAATTGGGCGGGGTCCTGCGGGGAGAGATGCTGGAGGCGGCCAAGGCGACGAGGCCGGAGCGTCCCCGGGGCGTGCTGTGAGACTGTCAATCCATCGTCGTTGCATGAGGGTCAGTTCGAATCCCGCTCGAGTGAACCAAACCGAAAGTAAATTGGAATCGCCGCCGAGGGAAGAGCGGGTTAGAAAAGGCCCATGAAATCTCCCGCCTTGATTCTGGCGTTCTCTATGGCCCTGAACCCAGTTGGAAACGACGCTGACGAGACGCTGCCAAGCGTTAGCCAAGCCATGCAAGTCATGGTGGAACGAAACGAAGTGGCCGGAGCGGTCACGGCGGTGGCGTCCGCGGACAAGATTCTGCATTTCGAGGCCGCAGGGCTGGCGGATAAAGCCGAGCGTCGCCCCATGAAGGCCGACACCCTGTTCTGGATCGCATCCATGACCAAGCCGGTGACTGGGGTAGCCGTGTTGATGCTTCAAGACGAAGGCAAGCTCAAGGTGACGGACAAGGTGGCCAAGTATTTGCCGGAGTTCGAACGTCTCCAAACGCCCTCCGGCAAACAGGCTGATCTCACCCTGGCGCAAGTGCTGTCGCATATTTCCGGTTTGGGTGAGGCGTCCGGACCTGAAGCAAGAACGGCGAAAACATTGTCGGATCTCGTTCCGCTTTGGCTCGCCGGTCCGACGCAATTCGAGCCGGGAGAAAAATGGCAATATTGTCAAAGCGGCATTAACGCGGCCGCGAGAGTTGTGGAGGTGCTGGCGGGATGACGTTCGACGAATTCTTGCGGAAGCGATTGTTCGATCCGCTCGGCATGGTGGACACCACCTTTTACCCGAGCGAAGCCCAGCGCGCCCGCTTGGTGACGGCCTACGCGAAGAACAAGGACACTGGCCAGCTCGAACCCGTTCCGCCGCGCCCGGAGTTCGGTCCTCGCGATCGTCCGCCCCAAGGCAACGGAGGGCTTTATTCCACGGCTCCGGATTACACGCGCTTCTGCCAGATGCTGCTGGGAAGGGGGGTGTGTGCGGGAAGAAGATACTTGAGCGAGGATGCGGTGAGGGAGCTCACCATCTCGCGAACGGGGACATTGCCCACGGGGTTCTTCCAAAGCGAAGCTTATGGACGGCGGGGCGGCCACTACACGTGGGGTCTCGGCACCTGCGTGTTGCGGCAACCTCACGAAGGCGCGGCGGAAGCCCTTTCGGCGGGACAACGACGTCCCCCTCAGTAAACCGGGCCAGAAGAACCTCACGAAGGCGCGGCGGAAGCCCTTTCGGCGGGGTCGTTCGGCCACGGCGGGGCTTGGGGAACACAAGCCTGGATCGATCCCAAGCTGGGCGTCTGCTATGTCCTGATGGTGCAGCGCTCCAACTTCCCCAACAGCGACGGCAGCGAGGTCCGGCGCGTTTTTCAAAATGCCGCGGCTAAGGCCTTGAAGAAGTAACCCGAGCCACTACCGCCGGAAAAGGCGGTCGAACCCGCGCCATTTGGTGGGATGAAATCCGGGCACGAAGAATCCCTCTCCGGAAGTGAAATCGTATTGGATCAAGATCGAAACGCTCTGCGCTCCGCGTCCATCCGAGCGCAAGGCATCGATCCCGTACGCGTATCCCGCGGCCACCTGCCAGCCTCCCTTGGCCGAACGGTAAATCAAGCCACCGCCACCGCCGGAATGCCAGGAACCCGGCTGGTCAAATCCCGCCGTGTAATCGATCAGGGCCGTGGCGGCATGGAGGGAAAGATTCCAGGTTTTCCTCGGGTTGATCGGCAAGAGGGCTTTTCCCGAGAACTGAAGAAATCGACGGGCGCTCAGTTCCTGAAAATAATAACCCGGCAAATCGAGCGGTAATTCTGAGGCGAATGGCAGGGAACCGCCCAACCGGAAGGCGTCCAAGCGGCTCGCGTTCAAGCTCGTTCCCATCGTGAATCCCACCTGCCAGCCAATCCGGTTCTGTGGGAGAGTATAAGCCAGCAACGCCCGCGCCCAAAACAAATGCGCCGCCGCCTCCACCCGGCGGTCTCCTGCATATCCGAAAGCAAGTTCCTCGCCGTGAACTCTTCCGTCGTACCACCCGGAGAGCTCCATGGCCAAAGCAGGGTGCAGGACCGGTTCGATCCCTCCCCAACGCAATCCGCCGCGCACATGAAGACTCGGCTCATCCGCGGGCATCACGAAGGTTGGGGAAGTGTGGCGACCCGCGGAGTACTCGGTGTAATGAACCCCCGCTCGCAACATCCCATGCAAGGGAACGCGCTGTTCAGGATTGAAACGATGATAAATCGAGCCCGAGAGATCCCCGCCATGCCCGGTGAAGGACTCTTCCTGGTAGTAGTGGCCCTGCCGGATCTCCGCGTGGCTGTCCGCGTATCCGCCCCCTTGCACGCCCAAACCAAAGTCCGTGTTCGGCCCCAGCAGGCTGCGAGCGCCCAACTCGCTCTCGAGATAAACCGGAGCGACCACCAATCTCAACGTGAGGTTCGTCCTCCATACGCCGGGCTCGTTCCAGTAGTAGAACGCGTAGCCCGCCAGCGGACTCTTCCCCTCAACGGGCTGGTCGTAACCCAATTGCAAAAGACGCCGGGACTCGGGATCAATCTGCGCCCAAGACCGGACCGCTCCGGCCAAAACAAGGCAAAGAGTCCATCCCACCGATCCAAGGCGATGTCTGAACTTCATCTCAAGTCAGGTAGCGCCCGCCCATGCCCGGGAGCAAGTCGAAAGAATGCCGGATGAAAGACCATCACCCCTTCGACTTGATTCCGGCGGTCGTCAAACAAGGAGCTCGGATCGGTGAAGAAATCGTCCTGGTCCGAGAAAGGATCAACAGCAGTTCTCATTTTGACGGATCAAGGTAGGGCGCGCACTCCGCTGCGCGCCGAAACCGGGTGTTTCCAAAGGCGGCGCGCACGGAGTGATGCGCCCTACCCACCAAAATGAGAACGACTGAAGGATCAAGGCGGAGGCTTGCCTTTTTTGCGTCGGCGTGAAAAGTGTCTTCCATGAACTCCCTCGAACGTTTCCTCGCCCTGGCCGCGCTGGGCGGCGCCGCTACCCTGCTGGTTTTCGCCGCCGACGGCAAACTCGGCTATTCCAACACCCCCCTCGTCCCCGGCACCCGCTGGCACGTTCACGACGGAGATCGTCCCCAACCCCGCATCGTCACGCCCGGGAAATCGTTCAGCCACCAAGCGCTGGCGCCATCCGACGCCAAAATTCTCTTCGACGGCACGAGCTTCAACCAGTGGCAGGTCGGCAACGGCGCGCCTCCGAAATGGAAACTCGAAAACGGTTACATGGAAGCCGTCAAAGGCGGGGGCAGCATCCGCACCAAGGATCGCTTCGCTGACTTCCAATTGCATCTGGAATTTGCCACGCCTTCGGTGGTCGATGGCTCGAGCCAGGGACGGGGCAACAGCGGGGTGCTCATGAACGGCATTTACGAAGTTCAAATTCTCGACTCCTACAACAACAAAACCTACCCCGACGGGCAAGCGGGGGCGCTCTACGGACAATCGCCTCCCCTCGTCAACGCCTCCAAGCCTCCGGGCGAATGGCAAAGCTACGACATCATCTTCGAATCCCCTCGCTGGGGGGCCGACGGCAAGATCGCCAAGAAGGCCAATGTCACGGTGATTCACAACGGAGTCATTCTTCACCATAAGAAGGAGTACCTGGGAAACACCCCGCATCAGGCCAACGGCAACTACGACAAGCCCCACGCCCCCGAGATGTTCATCGAACTCCAGGACCACAACAACCCGATCCGCTACCGCAACATCTGGATTCGCTCGATTGGCGAATACGATAAACCATGACCCACTCCGGCCTGCGCGCGGCGTGCGTCCTCCTGGCCTGTTGGTCCTGGATTGGAGCCGCTGCCGCGGAGCTTCTGGATGACCGGCACATTCGCCTCCACTCGGCGCGCGACATCCGCGCGGCCCGCCAGCGTTTGATCCAACACGTTTGGGGTGAGGGGGGCATTCCTAAACGGAGACTGCCCTCCTCGGTCTCCCGCGGAGTGCCCTCCCCCGTGCAGAAGCTTGAACACCTCGCTCGGGTGGACGAACTGCGATACGAGTTGCATCCCACGCTGACGAGTGTGGCCTACCACTTCATCCCCAAATCCCCAAACCGCTCACTCGTCATCGTCCATCATGGACACGCCTGCACTCTCGACGACGATCCTTCGCCGGAGGAAAAGGGCTATGGACTCCAAAGAACGCTCCGGGCGCTTTTGGCGGAAGGTTTCGGTGTCTTGGGCGTGTTCATGCCGCATATGCGTCCGGGCGATTGTACCGGCGGACACGACGCGATGTTCCAGATCCCCACTCCGGGCAATCCCATGCGGTTTTTTGTCGAGCCGGTGATCCATGGGCTGAACTATCTTTCGACGCGTTCACGCGAAGATCAGTTTCCTCGCTATCGCCATTTCCACATGGCTGGGTTGTCGGGTGGCGGCTGGTCCACCACGATTTGCGCCGCGCTCGACCCGCGCATTCTCACGAGCTTCTCCGTGGCGGGCACGATGCCGCTTTATCTTCGCTCGGGCGGTTCGGTGGGTGATCGTGAACAATTCGATCCCGCCTTTTACTCGCTCGCCGGTTATCCTGAACTCTATGTCCTCGGCGGCTCCGGACGAAAGCGAGTCCAGTATCAGATTCACGTGCGCGGCGACGATTGTTGTTTCGGAGAACGCCAGCACGACCTCAAGAAATCCGGCGCGGCCTATGAGGAGTCGTTGCGAGCCTACGCGGCTCGTGTGCAAACCACCCTGGCGAAGACCGGAGGAGGCCGCTTTGAGCTGGTGGTGGATGAAGTCGCGCCCAGCCACATGATCTCGCACCACGCGATTCGCACCTGGCTGATTCCGGAACTGCGCCGTTCCCGCGAATGATTCGCGCGCTCGGCATCCTGGGGATCGTCTGCGCCATGGCTGGCGGAGTCCTGGCCGACGCACGCCACAAAACGCGTCCTCCCAACATCGTGTTCTTCCTGGCGGACGATCTCGGACAACGCGACCTCGGGTGTTACGGCAGCACCTTTTACGAAACTCCCCACCTGGACCGCATGGCGCGCGAGGGCGCGCGTTTCACCCGGGCGTACGCCGCCTGTCCGGTTTGTTCGCCCACCCGGGCAAGCCTTCTCACGGGGAAGTATCCGCAACGAACGGGCATCACAGACTACATCGGCGCTCCGCAGCCGCACCAATGGAAGCGCAATACTCGCCATCTTCCGGCGCCCTATGCCGACCGCCTGGACCACCGGGAAACCACGCTGGCCGAAGCCTTCAAAGAAGCGGGCTACAAGACATTCTTTGCGGGCAAGTGGCATCTGGGACCCGAATCCCACTGGCCCGAAAATCAAGGCTTCGATTTCAACTTCGGCGGAATCGACCGGGGCGGCCCTTACGGAGGCAATAGGTATTTTTCGCCTTATGGAAACCCGCGGTTGAGCGACGGTCCACCGGGGGAACATCTGCCCGACCGGCTGGCAACCGAGGCGGCCCGATTCATCCACACGCATCGGGAGCGTCCCTTCTTCATCTTTTTCCCTTTCTACTCGGTGCATACCCCGCTGATGGCTCGACCGGATCTGGAGAGAAAGTATCAAGCGCGCCGGGCCGCGCTGTCCGAACGCGACCGATTTGGCGATGAACCGCCGCGCCGGGTTCGATTATCCCAGGACCACGCGGTGTACGGCGGTATGGTGGAGGCGATGGACGCGGCCGTGGGCAAAGTCTTGGAGGCGCTGGATCAGGCCGGCCTCGCAGAACACACGCTGGTCGTATTCACCAGCGACAATGGCGGATTGTCCACCAGTGAAGGCTCTCCCACGTCCAACCATCCCCTCCGCGCCGGCAAGGGCTGGCTCTACGAAGGCGGCATTCGGGAACCGATGATCATGCGCTGGAAAGGCGTCGTGCCCGCCGGGCTCGTCAATGCCACCCCGGTAACCAGCCCCGATTTTTATCCGACCCTGCTCGAAGCCGCGGGATTGCCCCCACGCCCCCTCCAGCATCTCGACGGACGGTCATTCTATCGCTCGCTGGTGACGGGAAAAAGGGCGGTTCGCACTCCGCTTTACTGGCATTATCCGCACTATGGAAATCAAGGCGGCGCCCCGAGCGCGGCGATCCTGGACGGCGACTGGAAACTGATCGAGTGGTTCGAGGACGGGAAGCTTGAATTGTTCGATTTGAGTTCAGATCCCGAAGAGCGTGTCAATCGGGCGGAGTTGCAAGCGCGCCGAGCCCGCCAGTTGCGGAAAAAGCTCCGCTCCTGGCAAACCGAGGTCAACGCCCGCTGGAGCAACCCGAATCCTGCCTTCAACCCCGACCTTCCTGATGGCCGCCGATGAATTGAGATTTTCCGGTTTCATGCTCGGGCGGGCGGATCTCCTCTGCGGTCAGGTAGCAGGCCGGGTCCGGCGCCCAGAGATTGCGGTGCACTTGGACCGCGCGGACGCGGAAGCCACCGCCGCAGATGCGGAGGAAGCGACAGTTCGCACATCTGCCTTCGAGCCGACCGGTGCGCTGCCGTAACGCCGCCAGGGTTTCGTTTTCAGGGTTGCTCCAAATTTCGCTGAACGGACGCTGCCGGACGTTTCCCAGCGTCAGCGTTTGCCAGAACTGGTCGGGGTGCACGTTGCCTTGGGTGTCAATGTTGCCGATGCCCGTGCCGCTGCCATGCGAGCCCCCTCCATTCCAGCGCAGCAATCGAAGCGCCTCGTCCGCTCGTTCGGGATCCTCCCGTTGCAATCGCAGATAGAGATAGGCGCCGTCGGCGGGTTGATCGACGGTGAGCACTTCGCGAGGCGGGCCCGAAGCCGCCCAGCGCGCCGTACGATCGATAATCTTATCCAAAGCGGAGCGCGTTTGCTCGTGGCTCACATCGACCACACTACGGCCCCGTCCACTGTAGACCAGGTGATAGAAGCAGACACGATCGATGTCCTCGGCTTCGATGAAATCCAGAATCCGGTCGAGGTCGGCGACGTTGTGAGCGGAGAGCGTCAACCTTAAACCCACTTTTTGTCCGGCGGCCTTGCAATGCCGGAACGCCTCCACGCTCTTCTCGAAAGCACCGGTTCGACCGCGAAAGTGATCATGCGTGGCGCCCATGCCGTCCAGCGATATCCCAACATAGGCGAAGCCAAGCTCCTTCAACCGTGTGGCGGTCTCGCGATGGATGAGAGTGCCGTTGGTGGAGAGAGTCAGGCGAAGCCCCAGGCTGCGCGCGTGAGTGGCGAGGTCGAAGAAACGAGGATGAATCAGCGGTTCGCCGCCGGAGAGCAGAACGCCGGGCACGCCGAATTGGGCGAGATCCTCGAGCACTTGGCGGCATTGGTCCCAAGTCAACTCACCCGGATACTCCCGGGCATCGGAGTCGGAGTAACAATGGATGCATTGGAGGTTGCATCGGCGGGTGATGTTCCAGACCACGACGGGCCGGCGCTCGGCGGCGTAACGGGGAGCGCCGTGGCCGCGTCCATAGCGAAGGGCATCCGCAGGCTGGGCCTGGCCGCAATACAGTTTCGTGATATTGATCATGATGAGGTCGAGTCGGTGGAGTTTGCCGCACTGTCGCTGTCGCTCATGACAGAAGAGGATCGTCCGAAGGATGGGTTGGAGCCATTGCAGTCCTTGGCCTGGAGTGCCTCTTCTTTGCCCTTTGCCTCTGCGGCTCCGCGCCGGAGACTGGGTCCTGCGGCGGATGACTGCGGGGAGGAGGTTGGTAGGAGCACAAGGGTTCCTCGCCAAAAGGGTCGCCCGTCAGGGCGAAGGCCCGCGCGCGCGAGCCTCCGCAGATGGATTTGAATTCGCAACGTCCGCATTTTCCTTGGAGCAGGCTCGGATCGCGCAATCCCCGGAAAAGCGGGTTGTTCCGATACACTTCAAGCAGCTCGTCGCTACGCACATTGCCGGCGGTCAGCGGCAGGAAACCGCTGGGCTGGATGTGGCCGACGTGCGAGATGAACACGAATCCCTTGCCATCGTTGATTCCGAGCGGCGCGCGCGAGCGGGAGGGTGACCCTCCCCGGGACTGCTGGAGCAGCACCCGGCGATAATGCTGGCCCTCGGTGGTTTTGATGTCGAAGGGAACCGCAAGGGATAACAGCGCAAGCCGCTCGAACAAGGTTTCCATCTCCTCCGCGGAGAGCAAGTCATCGGCGCGCCCTCGCCCGGTCGGCACCAACTGGAACACGCTCCACAGGACCGGCTGGAGTTGGCGCAACAACTCGACGAACGCGTCGAACTCGCCCAAATTTTGACGCGTAAAGGTCGTGTTGATCTGCACCGCGATGCCCGCGCGCGCGGCGTTGGTGATGGCTTCCATCGTCCATTTCCACGTCCCGGGCACGCCACGGAACCGGTCATGGGTCTCCTGGCTTGCGCCATCGAGACTTAAGGAAATCCGTTCGATGCCGGCCGAGCGGAATGGGCCAAGTTCGGTCCTGGCGAATTCGGGTGTGGCGCTGGGACTGAGGCTCACGCGCCAGCCGTGCTGCCTGGCGTGGCGCACGAGCACCTCGAGGTCGGGGCGGCGAAACGGATCCGCTCCGGTCATGACGAACAGCGCCGGACGGCAGCGCGCGACTTGTTCGATCAGCCGGAACGACTCGCGCGTGGTGAGTTCGAGAGGATGAGGAATCGAATTTGCCTCAGCGCGGCAGTGCCGGCAGGCGAGTCCGCACGCCCGGGTTGCTTCCCAGATCACGATGAACGGGCGATCCTGAAAGTCGAATGGGGTCATGATCGCAGCGTGGCAGAACCCCAAGACCCGGCATTGACCTGGGTCAAGGAAACGGGAGCTTGCTTGAGGTAAATTGGAAAGTGATGAAAACAGGAGCTTTCCTTCGGTTCATCGTCGGCGGTGCCTTCCTCCCGGTTCTTCTCCTCAAGGCTCAATCTCCTGCCTCTTCCAGCGGTGGATCTCTACTTGCAACGGGCAAGCGGGTTTTCGACGCGCATTGTGCGGCATGTCACGGGGGCAATGGGGATGGCAACGGACCCGCCTCCGTGTGGCTTTTTCCCAAGCCCCGAAATTTCAACGCCGGCGGGTTCGCTGCCCTCGGACGAGGACCTCCTGGAGACCCTCACGCGCGGGATGCCAGGCAGTTCGATGCCGAGCTTTGCCTACCTCCCCGAGGAGGAGCGGCGGGAGGTCGTGCGGTATGTCAAGTGGCTGACGGCGGATGTGGATGCGGCGGGGAGGCGGGTCAACAAATTCGAGGAGGCCAAGGCCAAGGGCGAGTTGAAACCCGCGGTGATCGTCCCTCCGGAGCCGGGGGTGACCGTTGAGGCGCTGGTCAAAGGACGAGAACTTTTCGCCAAACTTGCTTGCAACGCCTGCCACGGGGACACCGGCGCCGGGGATGGACCCTCCGCACCGACCTTGAAAGACAACTGGGGCGTGCCCTTGCCGCCACGCGACTTCACCATCGGCGCCTTCCGCGGCGGATCGACCGGGCGAGATTTGTATCTGCGCATCCACAACGGCATGGCGGGCACGCCGATGTTGGGTTACGGCGCGGGGGTCCTGTCACCGGAGGAGCGGTGGTCGCTCGTGTTGCACATTCAGTCCCTCCGCCGCAAGGACGCCGAGGTGCACGATATTCTCCAACCCGAAGACGCCGACATTCAGGTGCGGCGGACGAGCAAGGTTCCGGCGACGCCGTCCGATCCGGCGTGGGAAAGCTTGGACAGTGTGAGGGTGCCGCTTAACCCGCTCTGGCCCGAACCATATCCGGTGCCGACGGTGGCGGTGACGGCGCTGCACGACGGGCAGAAACTGGCCATCCTGTTGCAATGGCGCGACGACCTTGCCAACGGCACTCCGGTGCGTGTGGAGGATTTCCAGGACGCCGTCGCACTGCAGTTTTCGATCAAGGGCACCACCCCGTTCCTCGGGATGGGCGACGCGGATCATCCGGTGAACATCTGGATGTGGAAGGCGGGATGGCAACAAACGGCGGATGGCCAGCGGCAGGACGTGCACACGCTGCATCCCTCGATGCATGTGGACACCTATTTCGAGGCTCGCGGGCAGGTTCCCACCGCCGAGGCCGCGGGCAATCTCCAGGCTCGATCGCAGATGGCTTCACCGGTTGAAGATGCCAACGCTCGAGGGTTCGGCTCCTTCACGCCGCAGCCTGCGGTCGAACAGAATGTCCGCGGCCAGGGCTTTTGGCGCGACGGGTTCTGGAGCGTGATGGTCAGCCGCGAATTGAAGTCCACGTTTGCGGACGACGTGAATTTCGCCGAGAGGCGGCCGGTGCCGGTGGCTTGTGCGGTGTGGAACGGCCAGCAGCGTGATCGCAACGGGCGGAAGGTGATCAGCAACTGGTATCGCCTGATCTTGGAACCATGAACGAAAACGAAATGGTCGCGACGAATCTCAACCCTCCCTTCGCATGAGCACTTCACCCCTTTCCCGGCGTGACTTCATTCAACGCAGCGGCCTTGCGGGCGCGGGTGTGGCGGCCGCGCAGTGTCTTCCGTTGCGTTTCCTGCAGGCGCAAACCTCCGGCGAGGTGGTCGCGAATCCGCTCGCGTTCTATCCCCATCGCGATTGGGAGAAATTCTATCGCGACCAGTATGCCTATGATCAGACCTTTTCGTGGGTGTGCGCGCCGAATGACACGCACAATTGCCGTGTGACGGCGCATGTTCGCAACGGAGTCATCGTGCGCATGGGGGAACATTACGACACCGGCACCTATGCCGACCTTTACGGCAACAAGGCGTCCCTCAACTGGGGCAATCGGCATTGCGCCAAGGGTTACACATTCCATCGCATCGTCTACGGACCGTACCGGCTGAAGCATCCCATCGTGCGGCGCGGTTGGAAGCGGTGGGCCGATGACGGATTTCCCCATCTCACCAGGGAATTGCGCCTCAAGTACAAGTTCGACTCGCGCGGCACGGACAAGTACGAAAAGATCTCCTGGGATGACGCGTTCTCGTACATTGCCAGGGGCTTGAAGGCCATCGCCACCCGCTACAGCGGCGAGTCTGGCGCCAAGCTCCTCGCCGAGCAGGGTTATCCGCCGGAGATGATCCAGGAGATGGGCGGCGCGGGCACCCGGACGCTGAAGTTTCGCGGAGGCATGGGCCTGCTGGGGGTGCTGGGAAAATACGGCATGTATCGGCTCGGCAATTCGATGGCGTTGCTTGACGTGCATGTGCGCGGTGTCAAGCCGGAGGAGGCAAAGGCCGGCCGCAACTGGTCGAACTACACCTGGCAAGGCGATCAGGCTCCCGGCCAGCCGTGGGTGCATGGATTGCAGAATTCCGAGTGCGATTTCAATGACCATCGCTACTCGAAACTCATCATCATGAACGGGAAGAATCTGGTGGAAAACAAGATTACCGATTCCCACTGGTTCATCGAGTGCATGGAGCGGGGCGCCAAGATCGTCATCATCGCGCCCGAATACGGGGCTCCTTCAACCAAATGCGACTATTGGGTGCCGATCCGGCCCTCGACCGACGCCGCGCTCTGGCTGGGTGTCACACGCGTGATGATGGACAACCGGTGGTATGATGAAAAATTCGTCAAGGCCTTCACGGACTTCCCGCTGCTCATCCGCGCCGACAACCTGAAGCGGCTGCGAGCCGCAGAGGTTTTCCCCCATTACCGAAGCACACTCCCGGAAAACGGGCCCAGCAAGAAAGTGCAGGGCTTGACCGACGAGCAACACCAAAAACTGGGCGATTTCGTGGTGTGGGATAGTAAGACCCAAGGACCAAAAGCGCTGACGCGGGACATGGTGGGCGAGGCGCTTTGGAACGCAGGCCTCGATCCGGTCCTCGATGGCACCTGGAAAATCAAGCTGGTGGATGGCCCTGAGGTGGAGGTGAAGACCGCGTGGACGCAGTATCGGATTCATCTTCAAGATTACGACATCGAGACCGTTTCGCAGATCACCTCGTCGCCGAAGGAGATGATTCAGCAACTCGCGAAGGACATCGCGACGATCACACCGGTGTCGATCAATCAAGGCGAGGGAATCAACCATTGGTTCTACGCGACGGAGGCGAATCGCGCCGCCTATTTGCCGGTGATGCTCACCGGCAACATCGACCGGAAGGGGGCGGGCTGTCACGGTTGGGCGGGGAATTACAAGGCCGCGCTGTTCCAGGGCAGCAAGGTCACCGGGCCCGGATTCAAGGGATGGATTGCGGAAGACCCCTTTCATCCGAACCTCGATCCCGCCGCGCACGGGCGCGATATCCAAGCGCACGCCTTCGCCAAAGACGAGGAACCGGCGTATTGGAATCACGGGGATGTGCCGTTGATTGTGAACACGCCGAAGGAAGGCCGGAAGGTGTTCACCGGCAGGACGCACATGCCCACGCCGACCAAGGCGATCTTCTTCACGAACGTGAATCTGATCAACAACGCCAAGTGGGCCTATGGCGTGATCAAGAACGTCAATCCCAAGGTCGAGTTGATCGTTTCAAACGAGGTCCAGATGACCGCCTCGATCGAGCAGTCCGACTTCGGCCTCCCGGCCAATTCCTGGGTCGAGTTCCAGGACCTGGAAGTCACGGCGAGCTGCTCGAACCCGTTTCTGCAAATCTGGAAGGGCGGCATCAAACCGGTGTACGATTCCAAGGACGATCTGACCATCCTCGCCGGAATCGCGTCCGGTTTGGCCAAGATCACTGGAGACCGGCGATTTGCGGACTATTTTCACTTCGAGCTGAACGGGCAGCGCCGCGTCTATCTCCAGCGCCTGCTCGATTCCTGCACGACGACCGCCGGGTACCGCCTCGACGACATCATGGCCGGCAAATACGGTCCGCCGGGCGGCGCCCTCATGCTGTTCCGTTCCTATCCGCGCGTGCCTTTCTACGAGCAGATTCACGACAGTTATCCTTTCTACACCGAAACCGGGCGGCTGCACTCTTATAGCGACGATCCGACCGCGATCAGTTGCGGCGAGAATTTCATCGTCCACCGCGAGGGTCCGGAGGCGACGCCGTATTTGCCGAACGTCATCATCAGCGCCAATCCCTGGGTTCGGCCCAACGACTATGGAATCCCGCTGACCGCCGAGCATTGGGACGAGCGAACCATTCGCAATGTGAAAATGCCATGGTCTGAGGCGAAGCAAACGAAGAACTTTCTGTGGGAGAAGGGATTTCATTTCTACTGCCTCACGCCGAAGTCGCGGCATTCCGTTCACTCCTCGTGGGCGAACGTGGACTGGCATCTGATTTGGAATTCGAATTTCGGCGACCCGTATCGCCTCGACAAGCGCCTGCCGAACGTCAGCGAGCATCAGCTTCACATGAATCCGGAAGCGGCGCGCGATCTCGGGTTGAACGATGGCGATTATGTTTATGTCGATGCCAATCCCGCCGACCGCCCGTACCTGGGGGCGACCCCAAGCGATCCCTTCTACAAGGTCAGCCGTTGCATGTTGCGGGTCACGCTCAACGCCGCCTACCCGTATCACGTGGTCATGATGAAGCACGGATCCTTTATCGCGACGGAAAAAACCGTGAAAGCCCAGCAAACCCGGCCCGACGGCCTGTCCCTGAAGGACGAGGGCTACATCTCGAACTTCCGCTTCGGGTCTCAGCAATCGATCAACCGCAACTGGCACATGCCCATGCACCAGACCGACACCCTGTTCCACAAAGCGAAAGTGAACATGAGTTTCATCTTCGGCGGCGAGGCGGACAATCACGCGATCAACACGGTGCCCAAGGAGTGCCTGGTGCGCGTGTCCAAAGCGGAGGATGGCGGCTTGGGCGGCAAGGGCGTGTGGAAAGGGGGCACCGACGGCATGTCTCCCAACGCCGAGAGCGAGGTGATGAAGCGCTACCTGGCCGGCAAGATGGGCGAGGGCGGCGGCGGACTGACTTTTGAGTGATGAAGTTGAATCGCAACCCGAACCCAACACAACCCGTCTCATGCCTAAAGACGAATTCGATTTTGAAGATCCTCTCGAACTGAACGGTGTGGCTTTCCTGACCGAAGAGGATACGAGCGCGGAGATGACGCAATGCTTCGCCGAGGAGTTCCTGCGCCTGGGTTATGGCCCTGACCAGGTGCTCGCGCTCTTCGCCAACCCGCATTACACCGGACCCCATATGGTGATGATGAACAAAGGCGAGGCTTTCGTGCGAGGCATGATCGCTGAGACATTTGCCCGCTGGGGGAAGCGGGTGGATTGGGCGCCCGGTGTTGCCTCCCATCCGCCTTCCCCGGTTCATCGTTCCACAGACCGTTCCCCCGCATCCGCGGGCTCCGATCTTGATTCCGGCGCGCTCCGCCCCGCTCCTCACGGGCACCCCCCCACTGAAACTTAAACCCACCCCACTATGAGCAACGTCTTTAACTGGCAACTCGGACGGGAGATGGAGTTCCCCTACGAGGCCAGATTTCCCGACGAGCAGTTCGCCTTCGTCTTCAATCTCAATCGCTGCATCGGGTGCCAAAGTTGCACCATGGCCTGCAAGTCCACCTGGACCTTCAACCGGGGGCAGGAAGCGATGTGGTGGAACAACGTTGAAACCAAACCCTACGGCGGTTATCCGCATCATTGGGACGTCAAGACGCTTGATCTCCTGGACAAAGCCAACCCTGGCGGCCAGACCTGGGGCGGGACTCGGCGCGACCTCCGCGCTCCGTACGGCGAGTTCAAGGGCAAGACCATCTTCGAGGCGGCCAAGAACAACATCAGCCCCGAAGGCGCGCAGAAGGCCCTCGGCTACCTGCCGACCGACGAGGAATGGTCAGCGCCCAACCGTTTCGAGGATAATCCGGCGGGAGCGGAGAAGAGCCGGCGTGGGCAGATGTCCTTCTCCGAGGGCGAAGCGGCACCGCAGCATAGGACCTGGTTCTTCTATCTCGCGCGCCTCTGCAACCATTGCTCCTATCCCGCGTGCCTCGTTGCGTGCCCGCGCCATGCGATCTACAAACGGCCGGAAGACGGCATCGTGCTGGTCGATCAGGAACGCTGCCGCGGATATCGCAAGTGCATGGAAGCCTGTCCCTACAAAAAGACCTTCTATCGCAGCACCACGCGCACGAGTGAGAAATGCATCGGCTGTTTTCCGCGAGTCGAAGGGCGCGATCCGGAGGGACGCGGCCTGCCGATGCAAACCCGGTGCATGTCGGCTTGCGTGGGCCATATCCGTCTGCAGGGCCTCGTTCGAATCGAGAAAGACGGCGCCTGGAAGGAGGATCGCTCTAACCCCCTCTTTTATCTCATCCATGTCGCGAAAGTGGCGCTGCCGCTTTACCCTCAGTTTGGGACGGAACCGAACGGGTATTACATCCCGCCGCGATGGGTGCCGCGAGCCTATCTCAAGCAAATGTTCGGGCCCGGCGTGGATGACGCGATCGAACGCTACGCTTTGCCCGACCGCGAACTGCTCGCCGTGCTTCAGCTTTTCGGCAAAGACCCGCGCATCTGCTTCCGCTACGAGATCAAGGAAGGCCCGAAGGTGTTTGAAACCGAAATCCGCGGGAAGAAGTTCACGTTGTACGACGACACCATCATCGGGTATTCCAAGGACGGCACGAAAATCCTCGAAACGCGCGTGGAAGAGCCGTTCCACGTGCGCCCCGACCAACATGCCAACTCCATCTGAATCACCACGAAGATCGGACTTCGGCACCGGCCGATGCGCCCCGCCGCGGTCCATTTTCGAGAATTACCACATCACTTCACCCGAAACTGCCGCCGTCTCAACCGACGCCACGAGGACAGAGGTTTCACGAGCGCCGACCGCGAACGCCGGAGCTCCCATCACCCTCCAAACCCGCATCGATTCGGCGTGGGCAAGGTCTTTTCTTTACCGGCTGCTCGCCCAGGCTTACGAGAATCCGGAACCCGGAAGCTGGCAGTGGCTCACCAGCCATCCGACCCGGCAGGCGCTACGTTCCACGGTGCAAACGCTTGCGGATTCCGCCCCCGTCTCCTTCATGCTGACCGCCGCTGAACTGGCCAAGCAACTGACGCGGGACGCGTTCGAAGGTTTTCTCTCAGCCCACGTGACCTGCTTTGGCCACACCGTGCGGGGGGATTGTCCGATGAACGAAATCGAATACGGCGATATCAAGGCCGACCCATTGTTTCAACCGCACAGACTCGCGGATCTCGGGGCCTTTTACGCCGCGTTCGGACTGGAGATGTCGCCGGACGCGGCCGAACGCCAAGACCACGTCTGCATTGAACTCGAATTCATGTCGGTGCTGGCCGCGAAGGAGGCGTTCGCGCACGAACATCAACTTGATGAGGAGCAGAGAGAGGTGTGCTGTGACGCCCAGCGAGCGTTCTTGCGCGAGCGGACGGCGGCCCGGCACCCCCGCGTTGCAGATTCGCCGGTTCCACGCCGATCGGGAGCGATGTTATGCGGTAACCGACCCGGACGAGCGCAACACCGCCTTTTTCAAAGTTCATTTC
>Ga0194132_10005285_pt1 | contig 21136 bp, 16 predicted proteins | sample TA2KigOf80mmetaG_FD_148612 | JGI IMG/M metagenome (GOLD analysis project Ga0194132, IMG submission 148612) | Freshwater microbial communities from Lake Tanganyika, Tanzania - TA2015054 Kigoma Offshore 80m | ecosystem: Environmental > Aquatic > Freshwater > Lake | place: Tanzania: Lake... | reverse complement strand
GAAGCGGCGGCTCGTGGACAGCGACGAGCAGGCGACCACCGTGAACGAGGCGACGATGACTTCAATCCCGGACACCAGCAGGATGGCCGGCACGACGTACAGGTGCTCGCCGAGGAACGAGGGGCCGTCGAACGCAAGCTGCACGATCGCGAGCAGGAGGGCCGGGACGACGGTGACGGCCGCGAGGAACACGGCCGGCACGACCAGCTTCCCCGCCAGGTACTCGGCGCGCGTCAGGGGCCTGGCGAGGTAGATCTGCAGGGCGTGCGAACGGCGGTCGTCGGCGACGAGCCCCGACCCGACGTACACCGTGAGGAAGAACACGAAGGGCGCCTGTTGCGCCAGGAAGTCGTGGAACAGGCGTGGCGACACGGCCACCAGCGCGGCCGCCTCCGGCAGCGTGGATGCGACGTAGATCTGCACCGCGCGCGCCAGGAACGGCAGCCAGGCGATCAGGAGCAGCCCCAGGCACAGGCGGGTCTTGACGCGCGCCACGATCGCCGCGCGCGCGATCACCCGCCACGCGAGGCCGGCCGGCAGCCGCTCACCTGCGTAGCGTCGATAGCTCTGGTCGTGGATCGGCATCGCAACGCGCCGCCGGATCAGGCCGGGAACGAAGGTGCACTCAGCACCCGCGCCACGGCGTCGTCCAGCGTCTCGACTGCCGGCCGGAAGTGGCGGATGTCGGCGCCGGCGGCCGCCGCCGCCTGGAACACCTCGCGGGTGGTGCACCCCTCCGGCAGGAACACCCGCAGCCGATCCGCATCCTCGAGGCACTCGATGCCAGCGGCCGCCAGGCCGGCCACGAAGCGGGTGCGGTCGCCACGCGCATCCACCTCGTAGTGACGACCCGCAGGCGTGGTGAACCCGCCGATCGGACCCTCGGCGACGAGACGTCCGCCGCTCAGCACGACGACGTGATCGCAGGTCGCCTCGACGTCGTGCAGCAGGTGGGAGGACACCAGCGTGCTGATCCCCTTGTGGTGGGCCACGTCGTGAATCAGCGCGAGCATGTCGTCACGGCCCCGCGGGTCCATGCCGTTGGTCGGCTCGTCCAGGAGCAGCAGCGACGGGTCGTGCACGAGCGCCTGCGCCAGCTTCAGCCGCTGTTTCATGCCGGTCGAGTAGGTCTCGACCGCGCGATAGCGCGCCTCGCCCAGCCCGACGTAGTGCAGCACCTCGTGCGCGCGCTGCATGCCCGCATCGCGCGGGAGGCCCGACAACTCTGCGCAGTAGGCTGCGAAGAGCACGGCGGACATGCCCGGGATGAACGCGTCGTTCTCGGGCATGAAGCCGACTCGGGCACGGATGGCCAGCCCCTCCTCGCGGACATCGAGGCCGAACACCCGGACGCGCCCCTGATCCAGCCGCACGAACCCCAGCAGCGCCCGGAGGAGCGTGCTCTTGCCCGCGCCATTGGGGCCCAGCAGCCCGACGGCGCCGGCGGGCATGGTGAACGACACGGCGTCCAGCGCCACGCGCGGTCCGTACCGCACGGTGGCCTGCTCCACGTTCACGGTCGGCTCCGCGCGATCGGGTCCCGTCATGCGATCAGCGAGGCACGCCGGGCGCGAGCCCGAGGGCGAACGCGCGCTCGATCACCGCCGTGGCCTTCGCCGTCAGCCGGTACGGCGCCAGTCGGTCACGCGGCACGAACCGGGCATCGTCCACGTCGGACCCCGCCTGCAGGGTGCCTGACACGGGCCGGCAGAGATAGTCCACCAGGACGAAGTGGTAGCGCACGCGCCTCGTCTCGTCGAGCATGATCCGATCGAACACCTCGACCACGGCCCCCACGTCCACCACCAGGCCGGTCTCTTCGAGCATCTCCCGGGCGACCGCGGCCTCGAGCGTCTCACCCAGCTCCAGCGTGCCGCCGGGCAGGCTCCACTGCCCCGCCAGCGGGTCGTACCGGCGGCGCACGAGCACGACGCGGTCCGCCTCGACGATGACGCCACCCACGCCCACGATCGGGCGCTCGGGATACTCGCGTGTCATGCGGCCGCCGGCCCCACACCCATCACCTTGACGACGACGCGCTGTGTTGAACCAGAGGTAGGCGGGGTGAGAGAGCATTGGTGATTGGTGATTGGTGATTGCATTGATGATTGAGGATTGAGGATTGAGGATTGAGGATCGGCGATTGCCCCGACGCGGGCGCCGGCCTGGCAGGCCGGCAGCCCATCGTCAACGAATCCGTCAATCGCCAATCGCCAATCGTCAATGCAATCCCCAATCCTCAATCCTCAATCCTCAATTCCCAGCGCCGCGTCCGCATTGATCCGCAGGTCCGACGTTCCGCCGGCCCTGAACCGGCGCAGCCCGGCGGCCGCGATCATCGCCGCGTTGTCGGTGGACAGCCGCACGCTCGGCAGCAGCAGCGGCAGCCCGGCTGCCGCCGCCCGCACCTCGGCTTCGGCACGTAAACGGCTGTTCGCCGACACGCCTCCGGCGATCCCCACGCTCGATGCCCCTGCGGCCGCCGCCGCGTCGAAGACACGATCGAGCAGCGTCAGGACCACGACACGCTGAAACGCCGCGGCGATGTCGGCCGTCTCGCGATCCGGGAGCGGTGCCCCCTCGGGCAGCCCGAGCGCCTCGCGGCGGGCCGTCACGTGCCTCAGCACCGCGGTCTTGAGGCCGCTGAAGCTGAAGTCCCAGGTGCCGGGGCGGTCGGGCGCGTTCCGATCGGCGTGCGTGAGCCGCGTGCGCGGAAACCGCACGGCCCGATCGTCGCCGAGCGCCGCCAGCCGATCGATGACCGGCCCGCCCGGATAGCCGAGCCCCAGCAGCTTCGCCACCTTGTCGAACGCCTCACCCGCCGCATCGTCACGCGTCCGGCCGAGCAGGGCATAGCGGCCGGGCTCGTCAACGCGGAACAGGCTCGTGTGCCCACCCGACGCCACGAGCACCACCGCCGGGTACGACGGCTCGCCGCACTCCAGCACCAGGGACTCGATGTGACCCGCCAGGTGATGGACGCCGATCAGCGGCACGCCCTGCGCCCAGGCCAGCGACTTGGCGAACGACACGCCGACCAGCAGTGATCCCACCAGCCCAGGGCCGCGCGTCACCGTCAGGGCGGCGCACTCGGCGAGCGCCAGGCCGGCGTCGGCCAGCGCGCGATCGACGACGGGACAGATGTCGCGGATGTGCTGCCGGGCCGCCAGCTCGGGCACGACGCCGCCCCACTCCGCGTGCAGCTGCACCTGCGAGGCCACGACGTTCGACCGCACGCGCCACGGGCGCGCGGGATCGCCGGTCTCCTCGACGATGGCCGCGCTCGTCTCGTCGCAGGACGTTTCAATGCCGAGGACCGGGAAGGACATTGGAGATTGACGATTCGCGGTTAAAGATTGAATCGAGGGATTGGCGATTGGCAACTGATCGACGATCGCAGCGTGACACTCTGCGTTGGGCTTCGGGCGTTGGGCCTTCGCTTGGGACGTGGTCTCTGGGTTCGGGATTTCGCGTCCGCGCTACTCGATCCCTCCCAGGCTCTTGATGAGTTCCGCCGTTTCCGGATGCTGGAAGAACATCTGCGTGACCTCGATCCCCAGCGCGATCCGGTACGGCGTCAGCCCTCCGTGGTTGCGGGCGTTCAGCTCGGCGCCCCGGCCGACCAGCAGCCGCACGATGGAGTCGTAGCCGAGGAACGCGGCGCCGTGCAGCGGCGTGTTCCCCTGGCCGTTGACCTGACCGACGTCCGCGCCCAGATCGAGCAGCAGCCGGACGGCGTCGAAGTGCCGGCTCTCCGGGATGCGCGTCTCCGATTCCTCGACACCGAGGCCGGCCCCGGCGATCAGCGCGGTCGTGCCGTCCCCGGTGGTGATGGACGCATCCGCACCGTGCGCGAGCAGCAGGCGCATCGTCTCGACGTCGCCGGACATCGCCGCATAGAAGAAGGGCGTCGCTCCGAAGGCCGTGCCGCCGCCGTGAACCTTCCACGCCGAGGAACCGAAGCGGGGCGGGTTCCGGCTCGCCCTGGCGTTCGGATCCGCGCCGTGCGCGAGCAGGGCGTTCACGAGGCGCACGCGCGCCTCGCCCGACAGCCCGGGCAGCGCCGTCCACTCGCGTACCCGATAGTCGCGCGTCGTCGCGCTCTCCCAGGTGCCGGCAGCCCAGTGCAGCGGCGTGTAGCCCGTGCCCGACGCGTTCGGGTCGGCACCGGCGTTCAGCAGATCCAGCGCGAGGTCCAGGTGGCCGCGCACCGTCGCCATGAGAAGCGCCGTCGTGCCGTCAGCCGCGGCCTCGTTGACGCCGGCACCACGGGCGAGCAGCAGACGGACCGTGTCGTGGCTGCCCTGGCGCGCGGCGAACAGGAGCGGCGTGTAGCCCGACTTCGAGCGGGCGCCGACGGCGGCACCGCGATCCACCAGCAGGCGCACCACCGCGTCGTGCTGCTCGGCAACCGCCCACATCAAGGCGGTCTGCCCGAGGTCGTGCTCGGACGCCTCCAGGCCGGCGCCGCGATCCAGGAGCGCCTCCACGACGCGCGGGTTGCCGCTCCGCGCCGCCGTCATCAGCGCGGTTTCGCCCGTCGGGCGGGTCGTGTTCGGATCGGCGCCTGCCGCCAGCAGCAGCGCCACCATCGGCTCGCTGCCGTTCGTCACCGCGAAGAAGAGCGGCGTGATGCCGTAGTCGTTCGCCAGGTTGGCGTCCGCGCCCGCCGCCACCAGCAGCTCCGCGGTGGGCACGTGGTCCCACTGGGCCGCCCACAACAGCGCCGTGGCGCCGTCGGGCTGCCGGACGTTGACGTCAACAGTCTTCGACAGCGTCCGCACGTCCGCCCATCGGCGCTGCCGCGCGGCCTCGATGAGCCCGACGTCGGCGGCGGCACCGGCCGGAACAGAGGCGAGCAGGGACACGGCGAGCAGGGCGGACCGCAAGAGACCGTCGTGCCTCTTCATCACTCTCCCTCTGAAACCGGTCGGACTCCCCGGCACCCGTGCTGCGGGCCCTGTCGAGCCGGAGGCGCCCCACGCCGAAAACGGCGCCCTCGGCTCCGCGCAGCCTCTCACACACGTCCCGGTTCCAAGCTCTCCCTGGGAGGAGAATCCCGCCCGGGCTCGCAGACATTATAATTCCCGTGATTTGCTCCGGTCCGAAGCAGGCCGGCTGAGTTATGGTGCAGGTGCCCATGTCCTTCTCCCGATGCGCGAGCCGCGCCGCGGGCGCGATCCTGGCGCTGCTGCTCCCCAGCCCCGCAGCGGCCGCCGATGCGGCCGTCCCGAAACCGGATAGCGGGCTGGTGACGCGGTATTGCGTTGGGTGCCACAACGACCGTCTGCAGACGGGCGACTTCTCGCTCGAGGGCCTGGACCCGCAGGACGCCTCCCGGCACCCGGAAGCCTGGGAGAAGGTGCTCCGGAAGCTGCGTGTGGGGCTGATGCCGCCTGCCCGCGCGCCGAAGCCGGACGAGGCCGCCGTCCGCGGTTTCATGACGTCGCTCGAAGCCGTGCTGGACAGGGCGGCGGCAGGCGATCCCAATCCCGGCCGGCCCGCGGCTCACCGGTTGAACCGCACGGAGTACGCCAACGCTCTCCGCGACCTGATCGCGCTCGACGTCGACACCCGGGCGCTGCTGCCGGCCGACGATGCCGGGTACGGGTTCGACAACATCGGCGACGCGCTGTCGGTGTCGCCCGGGCTGATGGAGCGGTACCTGGCGGCCGCCGAGCGGATCGGCAGCCTCGCCCTCGGCGATCCATCGCTCGCCGAGGAGAACTACACCTACCCGGTGTCGCCGGGGCTGCAGCAGGAAGTCCGCGCGAACGACGACCTGCCGGCCGGGACGCGCGGGGGCGCCGCCATCGACCACTACTTCCCGCTCGACGGCGAGTACCGCATCCGGATCAAGCTGCAGTCCGACCCGCAGTTCAGCATCGTCCGCGGCCTGGACTTCAGCCACGAAATCGACGTCCGCCTCGACGGCGTGCGCCTGGAGACGTTTCCGATCGAGGCGCACACGCCGCCCCGCTCGCAGGAAGAGGGACAGACCGCCGACGCGCACCTGGAGGTCCGGGTGCCGGTCAAGGCCGGGCCGCACCTGGTGACCGTGTCGCTGCACGACGGCCGCTGGTACATGGAGACCGTCGGCCCCGAGCGCCTGCCCACGACCAGCTTCGCGTACGGGGGCGGCACCCGTTCCGACACCTCGCGCGGCAAGCAGCTGATGGGTGTGGAGAGCGTCCGGATCATCGGGCCGTTCGACGGCCGCCGGCCTGACGACACGCCGAGCCGCCGTGCGATCTTCGTCTGCCGGCCCGGGACCGCTGCCGAGGAGGCGCCCTGCGCCGGCCGGATCCTGCGGACGCTCGCCCGGCGTGCGTTCCGGCGCCCCGCGACGGCGGGCGACGAACGCGAGCTGATGCGCCACTTCGACGCGGGCCGGGCCGGGGGTACCTTCGACACCGGCATCCAGCGGGCGCTCGAAGCCATCCTCGTGGACCCGGAGTTCCTCTTCCGGGTCGAGCCGGATCCGCCGGCTGCGAAGGCGGGCAGCGCGTACAGGCTGGACGATCTCGCGCTGGCGTCGCGCCTGTCGTTCTTCCTGTGGAGCAGCATCCCGGACGACGAGCTGCTCGACGTGGCGGCGCGTGGCGAGCTGCGCCGGCCCGACGCGCTCGACGCGCAGGTCCGGCGCATGCTGGCGGACCCGAAGTCCGCGGCGCTCGTGGACAACTTCTTCGGGCAGTGGCTCTGGCTGCGGAACCTCGATACCGCCAACCCCGACGCCCGGGAGTTCCCGGAGTTCGACGACTCGCTCCGCGCGGCCTTCCAGCGGGAGACGGCCCTGTTCCTCGACAGCCAGGTCCGCGAGGACCGGAGCGTGCTCGATCTCCTGACAGCCGACTACACGTTCGTCAACGAGCAGCTCGCCCGGCACTACGGGATTCCCGGCGTCTACGGCTCGCACTTCCGCCGTGTGCCGCTCACCGATGGCCGGCGCGCCGGCCTGCTCGGCCAGGGCGCCATCCTGACGATCACGTCGTATCCGAACCGCACGTCGCCGGTCCTGCGCGGCAAGTGGCTGCTCGAGACGATCCTGGGCGTGCCGCCGCCCGCGCCTCCGCCCGACGTGCCGCCGTTCCCCGAGAACGACGGCGCGAGCCTGCCGAAGTCGGTGCGGGCCCGGATGGAGCAGCATCGGCAGAACCCCGTGTGCGCCACCTGCCACGCCCAGCTCGACCCGCTCGGCTTCTCGCTGGAGAACTTCAACGCCGTCGGGCAGTGGCGCTCGCACGATGCGGGCGAGCCGGTCGACCCCTCCGGCACGCTGCCGAGTGGCATGAAGTTCTCGGGACCGACGGACTTCCGGGAGGGCCTCGTCCGCCATGCGGACGCCTTCGTCACCAACCTGACCACGAAGCTGCTCACCTATGCCCTCGGTCGAGGCGTGGAATACTGGGACATGCCCGCCGTGCGGTCGATCGTCCGTGAGGCGGGGCGGTCTGACTATCGCTGGTCGTCACTCGTGCTCGCCATCGTCAACAGCACACCGTTCCAGATGAGGTCCGCCAGACCATGATCATCAGCCGGAAGACCCTGTCTCGCCGGACCATCCTCCGCGGCGCCGGCGCCGCCATCGCGCTGCCGCTGCTCGACGGCATGGTGCCGGCGCTCACGCCGCTTCGCCTGACCGCCGCCGCACCCGTGCGGCGCCTCGGCGTGCTGTACGCGGCCAACGGCATGGCCATGGACTACTGGCGTCCGAAGGCCGAGGGGCGGCTGGAGCTCACGCCGATTCTGCAGCCGCTGGCCGACTTCCGGGATCGGATGACCGTGGTGAGCGGCCTGGGCAGCCGCATGGCCGAGGGCAAGGACACCGCCGTGCACGCGCGCATCCAGGCGACGTGGCTGACCGGCTGCAGCGCCAAGCGGACCGAGGGCCCCGACATCCACCTGGGTGTCTCGATGGACCAGATCGCCGCGCAGGCCTTCAGCCGCGAGACAGAGCTCGCGTCGCTCGAGCTGGCCATGGAGTCCTCCGACCTCGCCGGCGCCTGCCTGCCCGGCTACAGCTGCGCGTACAACAACACTGTCTCCTGGCGGGATGCCACCACCCCGCTGCCGATGGAACACAACCCGCGGGCGGTGTTCGAGCGGCTGTTCGGGTCGAGTCCGGACACGAGCCCCGAGGCGCGGCTGGCCGCGATCGAGAAGCGCCGGAGCATCCTGGACGCCGTGACCGACAAGGTGGCCCGCCTCGAGCAGGATCTCGGCCCGGTCGACCGCGCCAAGCTCGGGCAGTACCTGGACGCCGTCCGCGACGTCGAGCGGCGGATGGACAAGGCCGAGGCCCAGGCCGCGCGCGAGCTCCCTGACGTGGAGAAGCCGTCGGGCTCGGTGCCGGAGCGGTGGGACGAGCACGCGGCGCTGATGTTCGACCTGCTGCAGCTCGCCTGGCAGACGGACCTGACGCGCGTCTTCGCGTTCGCGCTGGGCCGCGAGCTGAGCGTCCGCACGTTCAACGAGATCGGCGTGCCGGACGCGCACCACCCGCTCTCGCACCACCAGGAAGACCCGACCAAGATCCTCAAGCTGTCGAAGGTCCAGACCTACCAGATGCAGGGCTTCGCCCGGTTCCTGCGCCGGCTCGCCGAGACGTCCGACGGAGACGGCACGCTCCTCGACGGGTCGGTCTTCTTCTACGGCGCCGGGATCAGCAACTCGAACCTGCACTACCACTACGACCTGCCCGCGCTGGTCGTGGCCGGCCGCAATCTCGCCGTGACCGGCGGGCAGCACCTCGTGCACACGGACGAGCCACTGGCCAACCTGCAGCTCGCCCTGCTCGACAAGCTCGATCTGCCGGTGGCGCGCTTCGGCGACAGCACCGGGCGCCTCAACCTCCTGACAGGACTCTGACCTCGATGACCCGTACACGCGCGCTCGTGGCGGCGCTGGCCCTCGCCGCCACCGCCACCCTCACGGCCGCCCCCCAGCTCGCCTCGCGGACCGCCGAGGAGTGGATCAAGACGCTCGACAACCCGGCGCGGCTGGCCAACCTCCGCATCGACGACATCATCGGCCGGCTCGGCCTGAAACCGGGCGACACGGTGGCCGACATCGGCGCGGGCTCGGGCACGTGGGAAGGTCCGCTGGCCGCGGCGGTGCCCTCGGGTCGGGTGTACGCGGTCGACATCGACCAGGGGCTGCTCGACGCCATCAACGCGCGGGCGGCGAAGCTCGGCGTGCGCAACGTCACGACCGTCCTCGGTGCCTTCACCGACCCGAAGCTGCCGGTGCGCACGGTGAACCTGGCCTTCATCCACGACGTGCTGCACCACATCGAGGATCGGAACGCCTACGTGAAGAACCTGGCCGGCTACCTGGCGCCGGGCGGCCGTGTGGCCGTGGTGGAATTCGAACCGGCCACCAGCCCCCACCGCGACCAGCCGGCCATGGTCATCTCGCGCCAGGACGGCGACGCCCTGATGGCTGCCGCCGGGCTGACGCCGGTCGAGGTCGTCGAGATGTTCGACGACAAGTGGTTCGTGATCTACGGGAAGCGGTAAGGGCCCTGGCAGGAATAAGGTTGCCGACTCCCGGGCGGCGAGGCGCCCGGTGGTCGGGCCCGCTGCCCGACTCCCCGCGTTCCGCGCTGCGTCGAGGTCCCGGCGGAGCCTTCGGCGAAGGCGGAAAGCTGGCCCCCACGAAGGTCTCTGCGGGCCCGTCCGGCCTGAATCCACCCTATCCGACCCCCCGCACCCCGGCGCACCCGTCGCAGTGGGCGGCGATTCGGTCGGTCGGTGAGAAACTCGGCATCGGAACGGAAGCGTTGCGGCGCTGGGTGCGCCAGGCCGAGCGCGCAGGGTAGGGCCTGCTCTCAATCGTCTGCGTGAGTTCGCGCATTGTCGCGCGCGGATGGTAGCAGCAGCCTCGGAGCAAGGGCGGGCCCCCCGGACCCGCCCTCTGCCTACTGCCTCCTAGCCGCGGACGCAGGCGCACGCGGTCGGCGTGCGGACACGCGGGCGGTTCTGGGCCTCGGTCTGCTCCAGGACCGGGGTGAACGACTCGATCGAGCTCCTGGGAATCTCCGTCGTCGTCGCCGCCGCAGCCGCCAGGGCCAGGGCCATGATGATGGTCTTCATCGCATCCTCCTCGTAACCGGCGGCGTCATTGCCGCTCAACAGCTACTTACCGGCCGACTGCCGGATGCTGCGCGACCGCATACAATGCCCGCCATGAAATGCGAGCAATGCGGCGGAGCGGTCGAGCGCGGCACGCCGGCCGGGCTCCAGGGCGGCTGGGTCAGCTTCGACGCACGTTCGTACGAGGAGCTGGCCGGCGTCGCCTGCCGGTGCGAGGGATGCCGCAAGATCCTGTGCGGCGGCTGCTGCCTGACGAGGGGGGAGTTCGCCAGCCGGATGACGTGTCCGTCCTGCCAGAGCCGCGCCGTGGAGCTCGACGTGCTCGCGTATGAGACGGCGGTTGCGGCCTGGAACCGCGACCACAATCCGCAGAAGCGTGCTGAAGCGATATTCGGAGTCGCGGTCGTCGCTACCCTACTGGCGATCGGCTTCCTGGTAAACAGCCAGGTACCCCTGGGCGTCGTGTTCGGCGCGGTCGCCGCCTATTTGTGGCGCAAGGGCATGACGGTGGGCAACGCGCCTGAGAACTGATCGACGCGGGTGATGTTTCCGATCACTGACTGGGAGCGCCTGAAGGTGCTGCGGCAGGGCGCCGAGACCAACAAGCCGGCGGTCATCGGCGAGCTGTTCGCGCGCTACCGCGGGCCAATCCTCGCCTTCCTGCGTCGGCGGGGCTACTCGACTGAGCGCGCCGAGGACCTCGTCCAGGACTTCTTTCTGTACTGCCTCGACGAACGCGTGTTCGAGAAAGCGGATCCGGAACGCGGCCGCTTCCGCAACCTGATGCTGCGCGCGCTCACGTTCTTCGCCGCCAAGCAGCATCGGCACGACACCGCGCAGATGCGCGCGCCGGACGGCGGGTTCACGTCGATCGAGTCGGGCGGCGGCGACGGCGAGCCGCTGCAGGTGCCAGCCGACAGCGCCACGCCCGAAGCCGAGTTCACCCGGGCGTGGGCTGAGTCGCTCATCACCCGTGTGCTGACGACGCTGCGCGAGAAGATGCAGGGTGACGGCCACGCGGCGCACTTCGATATCTTCCTGCACCGGATGATCGAGCCGGCGTTGTCAGGCGCCGTGCCGCCGTCGCAGGCGGAGCTCGCGCGGAAGCATGGGATTACCGAGAAGGAAGTCAGCAACCGGCTGGTGACCGCCAAGCGCGCCTACCAGCGGCGGCTGCGCGCCGAGATTGCGACCTACGCGCGCAGTGAGGACGAGATCGAGGACGAGATTCGCGAGCTGTTCCAGGCGCTGGCGGCATGAGTGGCGGGCCTGACAGCGCCCGCCCTACGTGTTGAACAGCGCCTGCGCCCGCTGCAGCTGCGCATCGCCCGGCTTCAGCGCCAGCGCGCGGGCAATGCTCGCGCGGGCGTCCGCCACGCGTCCGCTCTGAGCCAGCGCCGTGGCCTTGGCGAGGTACGGTCCCGACAGCAGCGGATCGAGCGCGATCGCCTGGTCGGCCGACGCGATCGCATCGTGCCACCGCGACAGCTCGACCTCCGCGGTGGCGCGATTGCTCCACGCCTTCGCATACGCCGGATTGACCGCCAGTGCCTGCTTCGCGCTCTCCAGCGCCTCGGCTGGACGGTGGGCCCGGCGCAGCACGATAGCGCGGTTGTTCCAGGTGATCGCCGCACGCGGGTTGGCAGCGAGCACGCGGTCGAGCAGCTCGATCGCCTCGTCCGGGGCGAAGAGCTCAGCGATGAGCGACGACGCGCCGTCCATCTGCCCCCACGCTCCTGTCATCGCGACCCGTTCGAGCGCGGCCATCAGCAGGCGGCCTGCCTCGTCGCGGTCGCCAAGGTCGCCCGCCGACAACGCGGCATTGGCGACAGGCATCATCTCTGCCGCGTCGATCGCGTGCGCGCGGCGGAACGACTCGAGTGCCGCCTGATGCTCGCCCGCTTCACGGTGGACCAGGCCGAGCGCGTTGTGCGCACGCCAGCCGCCCGGGTCTTGCGCGATCGCCTGTTCGGCCAGCGCGCGTGCCTTGTTCCACTCCCCGACGTTGAGCCACGACTGCGCCGCGTTGCGCAGCGCGTCGGCTGATGCCGGCAGGTCGGGCACGGCATCGGGCGGTGCGGGCGCCCCGGTGACCGCGGCATGCACCATCTGCAGGCGCTCGAGGATGCTGGCGAACGACGACGGGCGCGCATTCGCTGGCCGTTGCAGGCACTGGGCAATCACCTGCGCGAGACCCGCCGGCATCCCGGGCGCGAGCGACTCGATCACGGACGGCGGCAGCGCCCAGTACATCTCCGGCACGTCAGCCGACTGGCCGGTGGCGCATTCGAACAGGGTGACGCCGAACGCGTAGATATCCGCCGCCTGTGACGGCATCGGACTCCCGGAGCTGAGCTCCGGCGCCATGTATCCCTGTGTGCCGACGACCCACCCTTCGCGGACGCCGCGTCCAGACACCAGGCTCTTCGAGAAGCCGAAATCGGTCACCTTGCTGGCGCCGGCCGGCGTCACCATGACGTTGGCCGGCTTCAGGTCGCCGTGACTCAGGCGCCCGGCCTCCTGCGCATGCGCGAGGCCGCGAGCAATGCCGATGCCGGCACGCAGCGCCAGCTGCCACCGGTGCTCCCCCTTCTCGATGGCATCGGCGAGCGTCTCGCCACCCTCGACGTACTGCATGACGATGTACGGAAGACGGGCGTGCAGCTCCACGCCGTAGGCCATGACGATATTCGGGTGTGGCGGCAGGCTGATCCAGTTCACCGCCTCGTCGACGAAGCTATCGAGGACGTCGTCCTGCGCAAGCAGCGAGGGAATGGGCGTCTTCAGCGCGCACCGGCTGTCGCCACGGTCACAGGCGGCGCCAAACTGATCGCAGATGTAGACGCGCCCGAGGCCGCCCTGCGCAACCGCGCGGACCTGATAGCGTCCACCGATGACATCACCGGGCGCGATGTCCGGCGCTGGAGCGACGCCAGTGCTGGAAGGAGCGAGCCGGGGCTCGCCGCCGGCCATGCTCGAGCGGAATAGCGCTGCGAATGCCGCGCGGCGAACGCGCGAGAAGCCCGAAGCGGCCATCGGCGGACAAGCATACGCTAAGGGCCCTGCGCCTCATGCCTCGAACCCTGGGCTTTGCCGCGCCCGGCAGATGGCGATACGCGATCGCCGATAGCCCGCATCACGTGGGTCCTTCCCGAACATCATGGGCCTCATCCGACACCGGGCAGATCACTTGGACCCCTGATTATCACTCCTGCCCGTCGATCTGGAGCGCGCCTCCACAGCCGTCACGGCCTCCTTCGGAGTTGGGCAGCGTGTTCCGGCCTCCAAAACGGGAGGGCCGCATGGGAATCCGACGAATCGGTTCACCACCATCAGCGGCCATGACGATTGCCGCACCCTCGACGAGAAACGCGAGCAGTCGTCCATCCGGCGACGGCACCGGCTCGGACGCGGTAAGTGCCTCTCTGGGCGTGACCTGGCGCGAGCGGCCGCTGGCCAGGTCCACGACCCAGACAGCCAGGGAACCGGAGAGCCCTGAAATGTAGTGGACTCGGGGACGACAGGAAGCATTAGCCAGCACACCGCGGGACAAGGTCGAGCGCTGGGCTGGCGTTTCGAGCATCTGGCGGCGATCGTCGCCGCGCTGGACGGCTCGCCACGCCTCGGCGTCTGCCTCGACACGTGCCGCCTGCTCGCGCCCGGCTACGACATCGCCACGCCCGAGGGGTACGAGGGGACGTTCGCTGCCTTCGCACGCGTCGTCGGCCTCGAGCGCTTGAAGCTCTTCCACGCCAACGACTCGAAGAAGCCCTGCGGCAGCCGCGTGGATCGCCACGAGCACATCGGCTCGGGACACGTCGGCCTCGACGGCTTCCGCCGCCTGCTCCACGACCCGCGCTTCCGGCAGCTCGCGCTGCTCATCGAGACCGAGAAATCGAAGGGCCGCGAGCGGGCGCCGGTGGACCACGTCGACCCACTGGACCTCCAGAACCTCGAGGCCCTGAGGGGCGCGCGAAGCCTCCGGTCGTGCCCAGCGTTCCGACGGGGTCAGACCCGGGTCTGACCAGGGTCTGACCCCGCACTAGAAATCGACCTGCGCGCCGACCTTGAACAGCCGGGCGCTCAGGATCGACGTCGGGTTGCGCCACGCCGGGCCGTAGGCACCATTCGACGTCAACACCGTGGCGGCGTTGAAGACGTTGTAGACGTCGAACATCGCCTGGAGTCGGGACCGTCCGAGCCGGAACAGCTTCGTCACGCGCAGATCGAGCTGCGTGATGCGTTCCTCGAACAGGATCTGCGGTTCCACGATCGGAATCTGGACGACCGCGTTGCAGGCCGCCGCTGTCCCGCACGCGCTCAGGTTGCGGCCGAGTGACGGCGCAATCGCAGCGTTCGTCACGACGTGCGTCGCGGTCACCGGCGCTCCCGGCAGGTTCTGGAAGACGCCGCTGAGCCGGAAGCCCTGCGGCAGCGGATACATCCCCGAGAACTTCACCTGCGCGCCAGAGGACCACGGCGGCGTCACCCGGCAGAAACCGGGGCGCGACGGCGCATCGATATCCTGGTCGCAGGTATCCGTGACCGTCCGCCCGAACGCGACGCCCCCGCGCAGCAGGCCGCCGTCCGCGAGGCGGGCGTTGATCGCGGCTTCGAAGCCGTTGTACGCCTCGGTCCGGTCGCCGAATCTCGACGCCACCGTGACGACGTTGTCCACCTGGCCGAACTTCGCCAGGGTCACGTCGTACAGCCCGCAGAACTGCTGGCCGCCCCCGCCGGGAAGGCGCGAGTCCTGCGGCGCCGTGATGCAGTACTGCTGGAAGTCACTTGGGCCGACGGCCACGTTGTCCGTCGTGCGGAAGTTGCCGTACCAGGTCCTGAAGTAGGTGGCGTCCAGCGCCATGCCCGGCCGCAGTTCGTGTTCGACACCAGCCGAGTGCTGCCAGTGGTACCCGCGCAGACCGAACCCCTCCAGGAGGTCGGGATCCCACACGCTCGACGGGCTCACCGTGCCGAACTTGTTGTTGTTCATCGCCCCGCACTCGCCGTTGGCCGCCGTGCTCCGCAGGTTGCAGTCCGGAACGTAGTCGCGGTTCAGGTCGTTCCAGGTGCGCGTGACCAGGCCGACGATCTGGTTCGACGGCGTGTTGTCCATGGCCGTCGCAACCGTCTCCATCTCGACGTACCGACCCAGAGAGACCTTGAGCGACGTCTTGCCATCGCCCGCCAGGTCGAACGCGGCACCGACCCGCGGCGACGCGTCGTTCCAGTTCGGAATGTTGTCCGTCTCAGAGAACACCCTCTCGGGCACGAACGGACCGGCGGCCACGGTGTGGGCTGGCGCGTAGGACCGGATGTGGTCGAAGCGGACGCCCAGATTCAGGGTCAGCCGCTGCAGCGTCCATTGATCCTGTGCGAACAGCCCCAGGTTCGGGCTCGTCTTGATCGTGTTCTCATTCGGCGACGCGCTCTGGACGATCTGCGCCGGCACGCCGAACCTGTACTGATAGCGAAGCGCCCCGTTGTGCGTCACGATGAAGTGGCGGAGGCCGTAGTACAGGCTCATGCCGACCTTCAGCGCGTGCGATCCGGTGACATACGACATCGCGATCCGATTGGCGATCTGCTTGTTGTAATCCCCGCGCTCGTTGCCCTTGCCCTCGTACTGGCTGGCAACCGTGACGCTGGTCATGAACGCGTTGTAGCTGAGGTTGGTCGACAGCTCGACCATCGCGTAGTCGGTTTCGCGAACCGCCGGATCCGGCTCGTGCGTCTGCGCCGAGTAGAGGTACGTCGAGCCCCCTTCGAAGAGCAGCCGATTCGTCGCCGGATAGCTCCAGGTGCCCTGGGTGATGATCATGGGCCAGTACTCGATGTTCGGGCTGGCCTCCGGCGACCGATTGGCCGACACGAAGGCCCCGCACAGGCAGGCGGTCTGGGCATCCTGCGAGAAGGCGATCTTGTGCTTCGCGTTCGCCTGCCAGGTCAGCCGGACGCTGTGATCCCGATACGGGACGTCCCGGTAGGCGGGTCGGCTGAGGTCGGGCGTGAACACGGGAGTGCCATGGGTGGCGTTCCACCACATGTTCGGAATGAACTCGCTCGTGCCCCACTTGCGGTGGGGCGTGTAGAACCAGAGCCTGTCCCGCTTGATCGGCCCGCCCAACCCCAGGCCGAAGTCGTACAACTTCCGGATCCCCGGTGGCTCCCGGAGTCCGAGCGCCTGCAGTTCGTCGGTGAAATTCGTTCCCTGCAGCGCCGGTCCGGATGCCGTCAGGTTGCCGTACACGCTGAAGGTGTTCCCGCCGTCCTTCGGAACGACGTTGATCTGGGGCCCGCCGGTTTCGCTTTCGGCGGACATGCCGTTGGTCTGGATGGTCGTCTCCTGCACGCCGACCTGATTGACCATGTTGATGCGACACCCGGCTTGGCCATCACACTCCATGCTCGTGTACACCATGCCGTCTTTCAGCATCCGGGAGTCGTTGGCCGACGTTCCGTGCACGCCGAACGACCGAGGGGCCTCACCCTGGTTGCCACCCACATCCTGGCCGGCGCTGGTGGCGCCGAGCGTGAGCGCCGAGAAGGCCTGCATGGTCTTCCCGCTGGGAAGGGTGTCGAGGACTTCCTGGGACAACACGACCTGAGTCCGTACGTTCTGCACGTCGACCACCGGGCTCGCGCCCGTGACGGTGACCGTCTCCTCGATCGATCCCAGGCTCAGCTCCGCGTTCACCGGGGCCGTGAAGCCCGTGGTCAGCTCGATGCCTTCCCGCCGGAGCACGGAGAACCCCGTCAACGTGAAGGTCACGGAGTACATCCCCGGGCGGAGGTCCAGGATCTTGTAGTTGCCCTGCTCATCCGTCACCGCGATGCGGACCTTCTCGATCAGGGCGGGACTGGAGGCCTCGACCGTCACGCCGGGAAGAACGGCGCCGGTCGTATCGCGCACGACTCCAGCAATGCTCCCGCTCACCGCGCTCTGGCCACCGGCGATTCCGGGGGCCAGACACAAGCCGATTGCCACCAGGCACGCATTCATCCGCGACGTGACCATTGGTTCCTCCTTCCCGTGACCTGCCAGTCGGTGGGGACCGCCCGCACCGGCCCGAGAGACCGACGACCTACCAGCCAGATGCGTTCAACCGCACCCGGTACAACGCTCGTCCGCCCGTGGTGTAAAGACTCCTGCCGTCGGCGTCACCGAACTCGACGATCGCGTCCAGCGCCGGATCGAGCCTCGTGACCGCGCCAGGTGCCGTGCCTTGCGCTGAAGCGTCCGCTCCCCCGAGCAGGACGAGAAACGCGGCCATCGGCGCCTTCATTGCGCCTCCCGTGGCGAGGCCGTTCTCGGAACGTTGCCGTGCATCCTGAACGCTGTCAGCTTCCACTGGGATATCTCCCGGGGCACGGCGGCACCGGCGTTGCCTGGCGCACTGGCGTATCCGGCGTCAGGTTCCATGCCCACCTTCATTCCGAACCACAACGTGCCGTCCTCGGCCAGTTCGAGCTTGGGCGCGTGGGCGACCAGGTCTGGATAGGGGACGTAGGTGTACCGCCGCGCCTGCTGGTCGAACCGCACGAGCGAGTTGTAGACGTCGTTCGTGACCCAGAGATTGTCCTCGGCGTCCGGCCAGACCTCGTACGCACTGCCGTACTTGAGCGGCATCGGGAACTCGGTGACAGCACCACTCGCCGGATCGATGCGGGAGAGGGCGTTGCCGAAGTGCTGGCACGCCCACACGATGCCCTTGGAGTCCACGGCCAGCCGCCGAGCCCCCGACGAGATCGGATACAGCTTCCACGAGTCGCGTTTCGGGTCGTACATGCCGATCCCGGGGGTCGACAACCCCACGGCCCAGACGCGATCCTGCTGGTCGACGGTCAGGCCGTATCCGTTCCAGCCGGGCACCCGCCACCCTTCCAGGGCGTCGTACTCGACGACCTCCTTCGACGACGTGAGCACGCCAATCCGGCTGGCACTCGTGAAATTCGAGAACCAGACGTTCCCCTGCGAATCGGCTCGTAGCGTGTGCTGCCAGGCTCCCCGGGTGGGCACGGGGTACCGCGTGAGGTCGTCGGTCGCGGGATTCAGCTCACCGATGTGTTCGCCCGCGATCTCCGTCCAGAAGACCCGCCCGCGGTCTTCGACGATGCCGTGGACGAACACCCGGTCGTCCGGCGGAGGGATGCGCCACGCCTTGACGCGATCGATGAAGTCCGGATTCCGCGTGTCGATCGCGACCACGGCGCCAAGGGTCCCGGACACCCACACTCGTCCCGGGGTCACGCTGCTCGGGTAGGCATCGTGAATGTTGTAGCTGGCGGGAAGCTCGTACTGGACGTACACCGCCTTCGACAGGGCCTCTTCGTCGCGCACCAGCGGATCGAGCTTGAGATCCCGCTGGGTCGACCCCGGCCCGAACAGCCTCGTCAGATACTGGACGATCGCTTCCTTCTGCGGGGGCGGCACCATCGCGTCGGACACCAGGGGAAACCCGCTGGGGCGCCGGAACATCCTGTCCACGGCAGTGCGCCACTGCTCTTCCGTCCGTGGTCCCAGACGATGCCACGCGCTGGTCGCCCTGCCCAGGTGCCCCTTGCCTGCCGAGGAGTGGCACGGGAAGCAGGTTTCTAGCATGACGTCGCGCGCAGGACTCGGCGGGTAGAGTTCGTCGAACTCGACCAGCTCCGCGTCGGCCGGGGCAGGCCGGATTCGCACCGCCAGATCGGCGCCCACCGAGCTACCGGCCTCCACCGCGATCGTTCGCGGGCGCGATTCCACGTTGTCCTCAACCACCTGCAGCTCGTAGGTGGCTGCCGGAAGGTTGAAGATCTCGTAGCGTCCGTTGTTCGTAAACACGGTGTACGAGATCCGGCTTGCGGCGTCGCGCGCCCGAACGCGGAACGCGCGCACCTCTCCGCCCTCCGCGGTTACACGCCCATGGACCGAACCCCCACCGCCGACGCCCTGTGCCCCTGCGCCTCCGGACCATGCCGCCACCGCCGCCCAAAGCGCTGCGACACACGCGAGCGCGAACCATGGGCCGCGGGGACCATGCGTCGCCGGAACGGAACCAGTTCCCCAGAATGGCATCCGTGAATCTCCTCAGACGTCGGACAGGTATTCCAGGCGACCGGTGCTGTCACCAAGGCGTTCCGTCTGAACACCAACGCGATCCAGGAGGGACAGATACAGGTTCGTCAGCGGCGGATCGCCCATGTAGCGAACATGGCGCCCGCCTGCCAGGCCGGCGCTCCTGCCGCCCACGAGGACGATCGGGAGGTTGTCGTAGAAGTGGGTATTGCTATCGCTGATCGCGGCCCCGTAGAGGAACATGGAATGATCGAGCAGAGAGCCGTCACCATCCGGAATGGCCATCAGCTTCTCGACGAACCGCGCGAACAGCTGGACGTGAAACGTGTTGATCTTGGCCAGCTTCGCGAGCTTCTCGGCATCGTTTTGATGGTGCGACGTCGGGTGATGGGAGTCGGGCACGCCGATTTCGGGATACGCGCGGCCGCTGATCTCCTTGGCCAGCATGAACGTGCTGACACGCGTCAGGTCGCTCTGGTACGCCAACGCGAGCAGATCGAACATGACTTCCGCGTGCTCGGCGTAGGTGGGTGGAATCGCCGCCGGCTGCTCGACGGCCGGGATGTCGCGGCCCGCCTGTTCCTCGGCCCTCTGAATGCGCCGCTCGACGTCGCGAACGGCATCCAGGTACTCGGACAGCTTGCCGCGGTCCCGAGGGCCCAGCCCTCGCTGGAGGCTGGCCGCCTTGTCCGCGACCGCGTCGAGCAGGCTTCGCTCGGTGGACAGGCGCGCACGCCTCTCCTCGGGATCAGTCGTGTCGCTGACCCCAAAGAGACGCTCGAAGACCGCACGCGGGTCGTTCTCCATCGGCAGTGGCGTCGTCGGACTGCGCCACGAGATGGTGTTCGTGTAGGCGCAACTGTACCCGGCGTCACAGCCACCGAGGATCTCGACGGACTCGAGGGCCAGCTCGAGCGACGCGAGCTGCGTGTTCTGGCCGAGCGTGCGCGCGGCGATCTGATCCATGGAGATGCCGGCCTGGATGTCCGCCCCCTCTGTCTTCCTGATGTGCACACCCGTCAGGAACGTGCCGGACGCCCGGGCATGTGGTCCCGCGCCGCCCCCGCCGACGGGAGTTGCCGAACGATCCGCCAGACCGCTCAGAACGACGGCGTATCCCCTGACCGGGGCCAAGGGTGCGAGAATCGGCGAGAGTTCGAAACCCGACCCCTCCGTCGACGGCGTCCAGTGCGGCATCATCATGCCGTTGGGAACGTACACCACCCCCAGGCGACGAACGGCCCTGGCGGCCGTCTGGTTCAGGGCCGTCAGCGGCGGAACCATACAGTCCAACAGGGGGAGGGCTAGGATGGTCCCACCACCCCGAAGTACGGTGCGGCGCGACAGCACCCTTTTCGTGAGAATTCCACTCATCGTGCCCTCGCTCCGGAGGTCTCGGCGGCACCCGTCGGCGCACCGCCGGCCTGCCTCATCTGAAAGGGAACGCTCTCCACGATTCCGGTGATCAGCGCCGACCATCGGTAGTCGTGCTCGGCGGCGACCCGCACGATTGCGCGTACGGCTGGCGCATCGTGGGATTCGAGGCCGCGTCCGAGGGCATAGGTCATGAGCTTCTCGGTGACTGCCGAGGCGATCCGGTCACTCCGGCGGAGGAGCACCTCGCGAAACTCCTCCGCGTTCCCGAAGGCACTCCCATCCGGCAGCGTGCCCGAAGCGTCGACAGGAGTCCCGGCCTCGGTCGTCGCCCGCCACCGTCCTATGGGGTCGAAGTTCTCGAGGGCGAAGCCAAGAGGATCCATCTGGGCGTGGCAACCCGCACAGGTGGGGTTCTTCCGATGCTGCTCAAGGCGTTCGCGGACCGACGTCGGTGGTTCCCCTTCGACGTTCTCCTTCAGGTCCGGAACATCGGGAGGCGGTGGTGGTGGAGGCGTGCCCAGCAGGTTCTCCAGCAGCCACTTCCCGCGCAGCACGGGGGACGTGCGCGTCGCGTACGACGTCACGGCGAGCACACTGGCCTGGC
>Ga0194132_10005283_pt1 | contig 21140 bp, 14 predicted proteins | sample TA2KigOf80mmetaG_FD_148612 | JGI IMG/M metagenome (GOLD analysis project Ga0194132, IMG submission 148612) | Freshwater microbial communities from Lake Tanganyika, Tanzania - TA2015054 Kigoma Offshore 80m | ecosystem: Environmental > Aquatic > Freshwater > Lake | place: Tanzania: Lake... | reverse complement strand
GCCGCCGCCGAGCGCGACCGCCTCGTCGCCCGGGCGGACGCCGCCCCGCGGCGCCGCGCTCGAGGCGCGCCGCCGGGCCCCGGCGAACGACCCCACGCCGCCAGCCCGCTCACGCTCCACAGTGACCGGCACGGGAACCGGCGCGCCGCGCGGCGGCCGAACGCGCGTGCTGATCACGGGCAGCTCCGCTGGCCGCTCGACGAACGAGCGCCAGAGCCGCCCGAACCAGCCCACACGCGGCACTACTCGCGTCGGGCGCGCCGCCCGCTGCTCCGCGTACCGCCGAAGCACCATCTCGATCTCGACCGGGTCATAGACGTGCATCGTCTCACCCCGTCCGGTCTCGTCACCATCTATTAGCATTTTACCGGTGACCAAGCTAGCGCCCACGCCGTCACCAGTTAACCCCAGTTCGGCGGTAATGGGGTAGGATCGTCACGATGAGCGACACCGAACTGGCGGTCTTCCTGGCCTTCCTCAACAGCCACGACCTGCACGACGCGGACGCGCTGGCGGTTCCGGAGAGTTACGCGTGCTGGGTGGAGGGCGAGGCGCCGGAGGGGCTGCTCGACGCCACCTCGGAGACGGCGCGCGCGCTGCTCGCGGTCCTGCGCGAGCTGGCCGGGCCGGCGCCGGACGCGGCGGATCCGGCGGAGCTCGCGCAGGCGCGCGACCTCCGCGACGGCGTGATCGCGCTGCTGGTCGACGCGGACGAGACCACGGCCTCGGAACTCGACCGGGTGGTCGCCGGGCTCCCGCTGCGGCTCCGCGTCGACCGCGCGGCCCGCGTGGCGATCGAGCCGGCGGCGCGCGGGCCGCTCGCGATCGCGACGCGCGCGCTCGTCGCGCTGCACGACGCGATGGCCGACGGCACGGCGGAGCGCCTGCGGCTATGCCGCGCCGACGACTGTCACTGGGCCTTCATCGACCGTTCGCGCAACGGCTCGCGCGTGTGGTGCGACATGGCCGCCTGCGGGGCGCGCGCGAAGGCGCGCGCGTACCGGCGGCGCCGGGGCGTCGCAGGCTGAGCCCCGGGCCGCGGCCCGACCCGCGAGGCGCAGGCGCGAGGCCCGAGCCGCACCGAGTCAGGAGACACGCAGAGAGGGCCCCGTCGCCGGTGCCCTCTCCTGTTGCGCTGTGCGGGATCGCCGACCGTTACTCGGGCTCCGCCACGTACGAGGCGACGCCCGCCAGCTCGGCGGTCATCTCCGGCGTCGGCTGGAACACCGACGGCGACTCGCCCACGAGCAGCTCCTGCCGCTCGAAGTCGAAGATGAACGGGAGCAGCAGCGACTCCGGCATCGCGATCTCGGCGACCGGTGTCGGCCGCTCGACCGTGATGCGCGCGCGCGCCGGGATCAGCTTCCCGATGATCACGTTCTCCTTCAGTCCGCGGAGGCGGTCGGTCTTCCCCTCGATCGCGGCGTCCGTGAGGACGCGGGTCGTCTCCTGGAAGGAGGCGGCCGCGAGGAAGGAGTCGGTGCTGAGCGAGGCCTTGGTGACGCCGAGCAGCACGGGGACCGCGGTAGCGGGGGTGCCGCCCTCGGCGACGAGCTTGGCGTTGGCCTCCTCGTACTCCCAGCGGTCGAGCAGCTCGGTGGGCAGCGTCTCCGAGTCGCCCGGGTCCTCGACGCGCACTTTGCGCATCATCTGGCGGACGATGACCTCGATGTGCCGGTCGTTGATGTTCACACCCTGCGACCGGTAGACCCTCTGCACCTCGTCGACGAGGTAGAGCTGGCACGCCTCGGGCCCGAGGATCTCGAGCACGTCCTGGGGGTCGAGCGAGCCCTCGGTGAGCTGCCGCCCCGCCTGCACGTACTCGCCGCTCTCGACACGCACGCGCGCGTTCGCCGGGATCGGGTACTCGCGCGTGTCGGTCACCTCCGAGGTGACGCGCAGCGCGATCGGCCGCCGCCGCCGGCCATCCCGCACGTACTCCACGACCCCCGGGGCCACCGCCGCGATCGAGACCGCGGGCAGCTTCGAGTCGCCGTCGTCCTCGGGCGGCTGCGCGAGCAGCTGCTCCTCCTCCACCTCTTCGCCGTCCTCGACGAGCAGCTCGAATCCCTCGGGGAGCTCGTACACCTCGGCGAAGGTCTCGGTGGAGGTGACGGTGATGACGCGCTGGTCGCCGCTACGCGTGACCTGCACGACCCCATCGATCTCGGAGAGGATCGCTTGCCCCTTGGGGACGCGCGCCTCGAAGATCTCCTCGACGCGCGGGAGACCGGACGTGATGTCCAGCTGGCCCGCGACGCCCCCGGTGTGGAACGTCCGCATCGTCAGCTGCGTGCCGGGCTCGCCGATCGACTGGGCTGCGATGATGCCGATCGCCACGCCCGTGTCGACGAGCCGGCCGGTCGCGAGCGACCGCCCGTAGCAGAGCTGGCAGATCCCGCGCCGCAGCTGGCAGCTGAGCGGCGAGCGGACGTGTACCTGCTCGACCCCCGCGGCCACGATCGTGCGCGCGAGCGACTCGGTGATCTCCTCGTCCGCGTCGACGAACAGCTCGCCCGTCTCCGGGTGGGCGACCCCCGAGGCGGCCCAGCGGCCGGTCGCGCGCTCGACCAGGGTCGCCAGCAGCCCGGCCTCTGCGCGCTCGCGCAGCCAGATGCCGGGGATCGGTTCGCCCTCGGCGACGCAGCTCCGCGCGCTCACGACGACGTCCTGCGAGACGTCGATCATGCGGCGTGTCAGGTAGCCCGAGTCTGCGGTGCGCAGCGCCGTGTCGGCGAGGCCCTTGCGCGCCCCGTGCGTCGAGATGAAGTACTCGAGCACGGAGAGCCCCTCGCGGAACGACGAGCGGATCGGCAGCTCGATGATGCGGCCCGACGGGTCGCTCATCAGGCCGCGCATCCCGCCCATCTGGCGAATCTGCGCGATGTTTCCCTTCGCCCCCGAGTGCGACATCATCGCGAGCGGCCCGGTGGGCTCGAGCGTCGAGACGAGCGCCTGCTGCATCCGGTTCGTCGTCTCGGACCAGATGTTGATCGTCGTCATGTACTTCTCGTCCTTGGTGACGAGACCCATCTGGTACTGCTCTTCGAGCTCCTCGATCCGCTGGTCCGCCTCCGCCATCAGCTCGGGCTTCTGCTGCGGCACCTGGATGTCCGAGACCGCCATCGTGACGCCGGACTGGGTCGCGTAGTGGAACCCGAGGTCCTTGATCGAGTCGACGAAGCGCACGGTCTCCTCGGAGCCGAGCTCGAGGTGCACGCGAGAGACGAGCTCGCGCAGCTTCTTCTTGTCCATGAGCTCGTTCTGGAAGCCGATCTCGCCCGGCACGATCTCGTTGAAGAGCACGCGCCCGACGGTCGTGGCGAGGAAGCGGCCGTCGAGGCGGATGCGGATCGGCTCGTGCACGCGGACGTGCCCGAGCTGGTACGCCAGCTGCACCGCGTCGTACCCGTTGAAGGCGCGGCGGCGCTCGGGCTCCGCGCCATCCGAGTAGGTCATGTAGTAGCAGCCGAGCACCATGTCGAGCGTCGGCGCGACCACCGGTTCACCGTCGGACGGCGAGAGCAGGTTCTTCGTGCTCAGCAGCACCTGGCGCGCCTCGGCGACCGCCTCGTACGAGAGCGGCACGTGCACGGCCATCTGGTCGCCGTCGAAGTCCGCGTTGTACGCGAAGCAGACGAGCGGGTGGAGCTGGATCGCCGAGCCCTCGATCAGCACGGGCTCGAACGCCTGGATGCCGAGGCGGTGGAGCGTCGGCGCGCGGTTCAGCAGCACCGGCCGGTCCTTGATCATCTCCTCGAGCACGTCCCAGACCTCGGGCTGTGCGCGCTCGACGATGCGCTTCGCGCTCTTGATGTTGTGCGCCATGCCGTTGCGCACCAGCGCGTGCATGACGAACGGCTTGAACAGCTCGAGCGCCATCTTCTTCGGCAGTCCGCACTGGTGGAGCCGCAGCTGCGGGCCCACGATGATCACGGAGCGCCCCGAGTAGTCGACGCGCTTGCCGAGCAGGTTCTGGCGGAAGCGCCCCTGCTTCCCCTTGAGGAGGTCGCTGAGCGACTTCAACTTGTGGTTCCCGGAGCCGGAGACGGCGCGCCCGCGGCGACCGTTGTCGATGAGCGAGTCGACCGCCTCCTGCAGCATCCGCTTCTCGTTGCGGATGATGATCTCGGGCGCGCCGAGGTTCAGCAGCCGCTTGAGGCGGTTGTTGCGGTTGATGACGCGCCGATAGAGGTCGTTGAGGTCGGAGGTTGCAAAGCGGCCGCCCTCGAGTTGCACCATCGGGCGCAGGTCCGGCGGGAGCACCGGCAGCTCCTGGATGATCATCCACTCGGGCCGATTGCCGGACTTGCGGAGCGACTCGACGACGCGCAGGCGCTTCGTGGCCTTCTTCTTGCGCTGGCCACTGGTGCTCTGAATCTCCTCGTGGAGCTTCGTGCGCAGCGCCTCGAGGTCGAGTCGCTCGAGGATCGAGAGCACAGCCTCGGCGCCCATGCTCGCCGTGAAGACGAGCCCGAAGCGCTCCTCGTACTCGCGGAACTCGGCGTCGGTGAGCACGGTGAGCTGGTCGGCCTCCACCGGGTCGTGGAGCCGGTCGAGCCACTTCACGAGCGGCTCGTACTCCTTCTTGACGGCGGTGCGCACCTCGGCGACCTGTTGGCGCAGCGGCCGCAGCTCCTTCGAGGCGGCGTCGCGCTTCTGCTGCGCCGCGGCCTCGGCCATGAGCTGGATGTCGGACTTCTTAGCCGCGATCGACTCCTCGACGGCGGTAACGGCGGCACGCGTGGCGTCCTGCAGCGCCTTCCGCGTGCCGGTGTCGATCTCCTCGCCGCGCGTGGCAACGGTCTCGTCGCGCAGCGTGAGCTTGCCCCGCAGCTTCTCGCCGACGCGCGACTTGAGGTCTTCCTCGAGCTCGCGCGCCTCGCGCATGACCTCGTCGATCTCGGAGGCGAGCTCCTCGTCGGCCGCCTCGAGCTCTCCGATCTTGCGCTGCTCGATCTCGCCCAGCTCGAACTCGAGCGCCTGCTCGCGCACGCCGATGCGCGATCCGGCGTCGCTCTCGCGGCGGCTCGACTCGTCGTCGATCTCCTGCTGCAGGAGCTCCATCGCGTGCTCGCGCGCGTCCTCGTTGACGCTCGTGATCAGGTATTGCGCGAAGTAGATGACACGCTCGAGCGTGCGCGGGGCGATGTCGAGCAGCAGCCCGAGCCGGCTCGGCACACCCTTCGCGAACCAGATGTGCGTGACCGGCGCGGCCAGCGAGATGTGGCCCATGCGCTCACGGCGCACCTTGCTGCGCGCGACCTCGACGCCGCACTTGTCACAGACGATGCCCTTGTAGCGGACGCGCTTGTACTTGCCGCAGTGACACTCGAAGTCCTTCTGCGGCCCGAAGATCTTCTCGCAGAAGAGGCCGTCCTTCTCCGGCTTGAGCGTCCGGTAGTTGATCGTCTCCGGCTTGGTGACTTCCCCGTACGACCACGACCGGATCTGCGATGGCGACGCCAGCGAGAGCCGGATGGCGTTGAAGTCGTTGACCTCAAGCACGAGTGTCCTCCGATTCGCGTCCCGAGAGGTTGATCCCTAGGGCAGGGATCTGCTCCATGTAGTCCTCGTTGAACGCGACCTCCTCCTCCTCGTTCAGGATCTCCACGCTCAGACCGAGCGACTGGAGCTCCTTCACGAGTACCTTGAAGGACTCCGGCACGCCGGGCTCCATGGTGTTCTCGCCCTTGACGATCGCCTCGTAGGTCTTCACCCGGCCCACGATGTCGTCGGACTTGACCGTCAGCATCTCCTGCAGGATGTGTGCGGCGCCGTACGCCTCGAGCGCCCACACCTCCATCTCGCCGAAGCGCTGGCCGCCGAACTGGGCCTTGCCGCCGAGCGGCTGCTGGGTGATCAGCGAGTACGGCCCGGTCGAGCGCGCGTGGATCTTGTCGTCCACGAGGTGGATGAGCTTGAGCATGTAGATGTAGCCGACCGTCACCGGCTGGTCGAACGCCTCGCCCGTGCGGCCGTCGTAGAGCACCTGCTTGCCCCAGACCGGGGGCGGAATGCGGGTGCGCTGGTAGGTCTCGCGCACGCGCTCCTCGAAGGTCTCCTCGCGCATCGGCCGGACGCTGCGCTCGCCCAGCCCCTCGAGCCAGAGCGTGAGGCACGCGCGGCGCGCCACGCCCCACTCCTCGCCGCGCAGCACCGCGTCCGCGTCGAAGCCCGCCTCCTCCAGGTACGCCTCCATCGCCCCGACGTCGACGCGCTGCCCGATCTCCTCGTCGGCCGCGCTGAGCGCCTTCTCGGTGTCCACCGCGCCGGACTGCACCGCGATCCACGCGCGCGCGAGCGCGTCCTGGATCTCCGTGTCGGAGGCGCCGTCGAACACCGGCGTCACCGCTCGCCAGCCGAGCGTCGAGGCAGCCCAGCCGAGGTGCGTCTCGAGCACCTGGCCGACGTTCATGCGCGACGGCACGCCGATCGGGTTCAGGATGATCTCCACCGCGCGCCCGTCGTCGAGGTAGGGCATGTCCTCGATCGGCATGATGCGAGACACCACTCCCTTATTGCCGTGGCGCCCCGCCATCTTGTCGCCCTCGGTGATCTTCCGCTTCTGGGCGATTGAGACGCGCACCATCATGTTCACGTCCGCCGGCAGCTCGTCGTTGAGCTCTCGCCGGAAGACCTTCACGTCGATGACCTTGCCGCGCTCGCCGTGCGGCACGCGCAGGCTCGTATCCTTCACCTCGCGCGCCTTCTCACCGAAGATCGCGCGCAACAGCTTCTCCTCCGGCGTCAGCTCGGTCTCGCCCTTCGGCGTGATCTTGCCGACGAGGATGTCGCCTTCGCGCACCTCGGCGCCGATGCGGATGATCCCCTCCTCGTCGAGGTCGCGCAGCGCCTCCTCGCCGACGTTCGGGATGTCCCGCGTGATCTCCTCGGTGCCGAGCTTCGTGTCGCGCGCCTCGACCTCGTACTTCTCGACGTGGATCGAGGTGAACTTGTCGTCGCGCACGACCGACTCCGCGAGCACGATTGCGTCCTCGAAGTTCAGGCCCTCCCAGGACATGAACGCCACGAGCAGCGACTGGCCCAGCGCGAGCTCACCGCTCTGCGTGCACGAGGAGTCCGCGAGCGGCTGCCCCTGGTAGACGCGCTCGCCCGGCTCCACGATCGGGCGCTGGTTGATGCAGGTGCCCTGGTTCGAGCGGACGAACTTCAGGAGCGGGTACTGCTCCTGCCGCCCGGACTGGTAGCGCACCTTGATGAAGTTCGCGGTCGCCGACAGCACCTCGCCGTCTTCCTCGGCCACGATCACCTGGCCCGAGTCGCCCGCGGTCTGCAGCTCGACCCCGGTCCCGACGAGCGGCACCTCGGGCCGCACGAGCGGCACGGCCTGCCGCTGCATGTTGGCGCCCATCAACGCGCGGTTCGCGTCGTCGTGCTCGAGGAACGGGATGAGCGCCGCGGCCACGGAGACGATCTGCTTCGGTGAGACGTCGATGTAGTCGATCTCGACCGGCGCGGCCATCAGCAGCTCTTCGCCGTGCCGGACCTCGACGCGCGAGTCGAGGATGTTCCCCCGCTCGTCGACCGTCGTGTTGGCCTGCGCGATGAGGTACTTCTCCTCCTCGTGCGCGTCGAGGTAGACGACCTCGTCGGAGGCGAACGGCACCACCGAGATGTGGTCCTCGCGCGCGTCGGCGAGCGCCCGCGCGGTCTGCTCGTCGATCTCCTCGCTCTCGCGGCCGAGGATCTTGCCGGTGTCGCTCTTCACGGTGTCCGCGAGGATGCGGCCGGTGAGCTGGCGGTTGTTCCGCTTCGGGATCTCGTGCACGATGCGGCGGTAGGGCGTCTCGATGAAGCCGAAGTCGTTCACGACGCCGTAGCTCGCGAGGCTCCCGATGAGCCCGATGTTCGGGCCTTCCGGGGTCTCGATCGGGCAGATGCGGCCGTAGTGGCTCGGGTGCACGTCGCGCACGTCGAACCCGGCGCGGTCGCGCGAGAGGCCGCCGGGCCCGAGCGCCGAGAGCTTGCGCTTGTGCGCGATCTCGGAGAGCGGGTTCACCTGGTCCATGAACTGCGAGAGCTGAGAGCCGCCGAAGAACTCCTTCATCGCGGCCACCACCGGCCGGATGTTGACGAGCGCCGACGGCGTCGCCTCCTCCGGGTCGGTGATCGTCATGCGCTCGCGCACCACGCGCTCCATGCGCAGCAGGCCGATGCGGAACTGGTTCTGCATCAACTCACCAACGGAGCGCACGCGGCGGTTGCCGAGGTGGTCGATGTCGTCCGCGCTGCCGCGGCCGTTGTTGATCTCGAAGATGCGGCGGACGATCGCGACGAGGTCCGAGCGGCGCAGCGTGCGCTCCTCGGGGGCGTCAACGAGGCCGAGCCGCTTGTTCAGCTTGTAGCGCCCGACCTTGCCGAGGTCGTAGCGGCGATCGGTGAAGAAGAGCGTCTCGAGCAGCGCGTTCGCGTTGTCCGCGGTGGGCGGGTCGCCGGGGCGCAGCCGCCGGTAGAACTCTTCGAGCGCCTCCTTGCGGTTGCTCGTCGGATCCTTGCTCAGCGTCGACTTGAGGAAGGAGTGATCGTCGTCGGTGTCGACGTCCTGGAGCAGCGCGCGCACGCGGTCGTCGCTACCGAGCTCTTCGTCGTGCAGCCCGTCTTCCTGATCGATCGCGCGCAGCAGCACCGTCACCGGGATGCGGCGCTTGCGGTCGACCTTGACGGAGATGACGTCCTTCGCGGAGGTCTCGAACTCCAACCACGCGCCGCGGTTGGGGATGAGCTTCGCGGCGGTCAGCCGGCGGCCGGTCGCGGGGTCGATCTGGGCCGTGAAGTAGGCGCCGGGCGACCGCACGAGCTGCGAGACGACGACGCGCTCGGCGCCGTTGATGATGAACGTCCCGTGCCGCGTCATCATGGGCACGTCGCCCATGAAGAGCTCCTGCTCCTTGATCTCGCCGCTCTCCTTGACGAGGAGCTCCACCCGTACGCGCATCGGTGCCGCGTACGTGCGCTCGCGGTCCCGGCACTCGCTCTCGGAGTACTTCGACTCCTCGAAGTGGTACTCGCCGAACCGCAGCTCCATGCGGCCGCCGGTGAAGTCGTCGATCGGGGAGATCTCGTCGAACAGCTCCCGCAGGCCCTCCCGGAGGAAGCGCTCGTACGAGCGGCGGGGCATTTCGATGAGGTTGGGCATCTCCATGATGTGCACGGCCCGGCCGAAGTCCTTCTTCAGCGTGGGCACGGTGCGCAGCGCGGAGACGATGCGGCGGTCGGTGGTCAAGGCGTCACTCCCCTCACAGACCCGTCGCGTGCGGCAGGGGCGAACGAGGTGCGACGCCGCCGGGCCGTCCGGACGGCGCGCGGTGGGCATGAAAAGACCCCGTCACAGCCACGGCGGGCCGCCGGGGTAATCAGGGTCGGCAACAGCTGGATCGAACGCGCCCCACGCAACCTAGAGTGTAACCGCTCGCGCGCAGATCGACAACGGTATCCAGTTGAATCCGAACCTGTCAACGCGATCCGTCCCCCGGGGCGAGCGCCCCCACCCCCTGCTCGGGAGGGGGCGCGAGTCCCAGGATCACGATGTCCCCGTTCCTGAGCCGGGTCAGGTCGCTCACCCAGGCGGGCGCGCCCGCGACGAAGACGCGGAACCGCTGCACGGTCGGGTCGAACCGGAAGGCGGAGACGGCGTCTCGCCCGCCGAGCAGCAGGTGGGCGAAGCGCAGCGGGTACCCGCCCGGTCCCTGGTAGGAGACGAGGGCGAACCCACCGGCCGCCGGGATCTGCCCGACCAGGAACGCCTCGTCCGCCCCGGCCGGCAGCAGCGGGCCGATGCCGGCGAGCGACCCCAGCTGGAGCACGCGGGCGCTCGTGGTGCCGTCGGAGACCGGCTCGGCCGGCACCGCGCGCTCGACCATCCGCGCGCGGAGCGCCTCCGCGTCGAGATCGGGGAACGCCTGCTTCAGCAGCGCCAGCGCGCCGGCCACGTGCGGCGCGGCCGCGGAGGTGCCCGCGAAGCCGCCCGCCGTCGCGGTGACGCCGCTCGGCGCGAGCACGTTCGGCTTGTCGCGGCGGTTCACCGTCGGGCCGCGCGAGGAGAACACCGCCTCCCGCGGCCCCTCCCCCACGAGCGCGCCCACGCTGATCGCGCGCGGGTGATCCGCGGGTTGCGCGAGCGAGCCCGCGGGGGTGAAGAAATCGAGCGGGCTCCCGCGGTCCGGAGAGCCGAGCACCATGAGGTCGAGCGGCTTCGCCGGTCCCGGACCCGCCTGCACGATGCGCACCGCGTAGCGCCCCGTCTTCGTGGCGAGCACCTGCAGCGACTCGACCGGGACTCCGCTGCACGCCTGCAGCTCGCGCGACGCCCGCACGAGCGCACCGTCGGGTCCGTACAGCTCGAGGTCGTAGTCCGAACAGCTCGCGCCCCAGACGTCGTCCCACCGCAGCGAGACGATGATGAGGTCGCCGGTGCTGAAGTGATGGCCGTTGTCCCGCGCGTTCATCGTGAACTCGTGGATGGAGTCGCCGTTGGTGTCGCGGAAGAAGCCGGACCAGTGCTGCTGCGCCCAGTTGCCGGAGGCCGTGACCCACGCGATCCCGGCCGTCGTGGCGCGCGAGACGACATCGTTCACTGGTCCGCTCCCGTCGCCCGGTCCGTTGTGCACGAAGCCGAGCGAGAACGAGATGATCTCGACGCGCTGCTCGATCGCGAACTCCACCGCCGCCGCGAGCTCGGGGATCGTGGAGAAGTTCAGCAGGTAGAGCTGCGCCCTCGGCGCGACGCGGGCGACCACCTCCGCGGCGCGCAGCCCGTGATCGGTGCCGGCCTGCACGTCGCCGTCGGCGCGGAGGCTGCGCGCGACGACCGACGACGGGATCGTCACGCCGCGCGCCTCCAGGTAGCCCTGGAAGCCGGCGTCGATCACGGCGACGCGCACCCGGTGTCCGGTGAAGCCCGCGGCGTGCCAGCGGTCCGCGCCGATGCGCGTCAGGGCCGTGGCGGCTTGCTGCGTTGCCGTGAAGTCGGTCCCGGCCGCCTCGAACGCGCGCCCGACCTCCACCGCGAGCGGCTGCACCGCGGGCGGGGCGCCTCGCTCGAGCACGGGCGATGCCTGGAGGGGCGCGTCGTGCACGCCGAGCCATGCCGCCGTGCAGACGGCGGCAGCGACGGCGAGCGACGAACCGAGGCGCCGAATGCTCGACACGAAACCAGCCAGACGACGAGAGCGGCGTGCGCGCCCCAGTGTACGCGGTCGCACACCTAGGGCCCCGGTTCGCGCCAGCCGTTTCCGCGCCCTTCACCGGTCACGCGCCGCAGAGTACGCTCGCGCCGTCGTCCGGCCGGAAGGGGGCCCGATGCGGTTCCTCTCACTCAGGCGCAGCGAGCCGCCGCCCCCCGCGGCGACGTGCCGGCACCCGCGACTCGTCCCGCGCGTGCGCGGGCCACAGGCACTCGAGGACGACGCGCGCGCGATGGGCTTCGTCTGCCACGACTGCCACCGCGAGTTCCTCCCGTACGTCGTGCGCGACCGGCGCGTGGTCGAGGGCTGACTCCCGGCGGAGTGCGCGCTCCGCGCTGCACGTGAACGCCCCTGCTGGCCCCTAACGCTGAGCCCGGCGATCCCGGCTCGCATCGTCAGAGGCGGTCATGGGTCTGCGGTCGAGCCGTTCCGGGGCGAGAAGTCGGCGTCGTCGCCCGAGGTCGCGGCGACGGTGGAGTGCCTGCACCCTCAGATGGTGGCCGCGCCGCGCCCTGTCATCGACGCAGCCGTGACGCGGGGGGTCCCGGCCCGCGCGCCTATACTCCCGGTGTGACCTCCGACGATCCCCTGCTGCGCCCGCCCCCGGACGGCGTCGAGCACCGTCCGGCGAGCGCGGCGGCGCGGCTGCTCATGGGCGGCCCGGTTGTGCTCGTCACCGCGACGTGGCGAGGCCAGCACAACGTGATGCCGCTGGCGTGGCACATGCCGCTCTCGACCGATCCTCCGCTCGTCGCGATCGCGGTCGAGCAGTCGCGTCACACGGTCGAGCTGATCTCGCACGGCCAGGAGTTCGCGCTGAACTTCCCGGGCCGGCCGCTGCTGCACCACGTGCAGTACCTCGGCGCGCTCCGCGGCGACTCCATCGACAAGTTCGAAGCCACCCAGCTCGAGACGTTCGCGCCCACGCACATCAACGCGCCGCTCGTCGCGGGCTGCGCCGCCTGGGTCGAGTGCGAGGTGCAGGAGTCGTTGCCGTTCGGCGATCACGTGCTCTTCGTTGGGCTGGTGGTCGCCGTGCACGTCGACCCCGAGGCGTTCGGGGACCGCTGGGCCGTGGGCGCCCGCGAGGAGGTGCGCCCGCTGCACTTCGTCGGGGGGAACGTCTACTCCACGCTCGCGCGGGCGCTCGAGGCGAAGGTCCCGCAGGGCTTCGAGGCGCCGGAGCGCGCGCTTGCGCAGCGGCTGGCGGAGGAGCTCGAGCTGACGCGCGAGGCGCGTGAGCGGCGCGAGGAGCGCCGCGCGGCGCTCGAGCGGGAGGTCGAGCGCGGGAACCTCGTGGACCTGGACGAGCTCGAGGATGAGGACGAGGCGGCCGCGGCCCAGCGCGGCGAACGCCTCGACGGCGAGATCGACCTCTCACAGGGCGTCATCCTCGGGGAGGGATAGCGCCGCGGACCCCGTGCCGCGGGCGCCCGCGTGCTCGGGATGCGATGCGTCTGCGCGGAAGCGAGGCGCCTAGGCGCCTCGCTTCCTCAGCGTCGTCGTTGCTGCCGACGTTCGCGGTCTCCCTGCGGCCCTGGTTCAGAAGCGGGCGCGGGCCGACCGGCGCCGCGCGCGACAGCCGCCGGTCCGCCTCGTCGGTCGTCTGCAGCACCGACTGGATGTGCGCGGACTCGTGCGCCATCGACTCGATGCTCTGGTGCCGGGCCTGCACGGAGCGCCCGATCTCGCCGGGATCGGTCATGCCGCTGGTCGCCATCTCCGCCAAGACCTCCTCGCGGTTCTGGAGGAACTCCTTCACCGCAGAGAACGAGTCGGAGCGCATCGAGTCGAGCATGCGCATCATGATCTTGCGCTGCTCGACGAGGTTGAGCTCCAGCGCCTCGACGTCGTCGTCGAAGCGCGCGACCGCGACCGCGACCGCGTCCCGCTGGTCCTCGCCGTACTGGAGGAACGACACGCGCTGCTGGTCGATCTGGTGGCGCGTGTCCGTGATCCGCTTGCGCTGCTGCTGCACGTACTCGGAGAACGAGCGGGCGACGAAATCGCTGCCGACCTCGCGCATGCGGCGCTCGAGTGCCTCGAGGTTGGCCTCCTCGCTGTCCGCGTAGTCGTTCAGCGGGCGGAGCCGCTCCTCGAGGTTGATGAGCAGCTGCTGCATCGTCGCCATCTGGCGCGCGAGCAGCTCGTTGAGCGGCTGCAGCTCATCCTGGAACTGGACGCGCATCTGGTCGAGCAGCTCCGAGTGGAGCCGGAACAGCTCGCCGATGCGCTGCAGCCGCCGCGACGGCAGGAGCTGGTGCGAGCCGATGTCCGCGGTGGCGCCGACGGGGTGTACAGCTCCTCGTCCGGACGCTCGTCCTGCTCTCGTCGAGTGCCGAATCGCATCCCCAGGTCCCCTTCTGCCGGCGAATGCCCGGCCGCCAGCCTCGGCGTGCGCCGAGGTCTGTTCCCTGCGTGCCGAGACGACACGCAGGCCGAACACGATCGCCGGCGCCAAGACGAGCGCCGCGGTGGCGGCGATCATCGTGGCCGGCGCGTCGAGCCACCCAGCGAGCGGCCCGGACGACTCGATGAAGATGAGGGGCGCCCGCCGCGCCTCGCGGTCTGTGGACGGCTCGACGCCGCCGGTGATGCCGCCCGAAGCGGCCGGCGCCGCGCCGCCCCGGTACGCGTCGAACACGATCCGCGAGACGCGCCGGGTCGCGTTCGACGCCCCCTCGTCGTTGTCGTCGTGCTCCGTGAGCGTGACGAGCACGTAGTCGCCCGCCGGGGCGTAGACGAGCGCGGCGTCGTGTAGCAGGCTGCCCATCTCGCCGGGCTTGTGCGCGCCCGCGATCCCGCTCGGCAGCGCCGCCGGGATCAGGTCGTTCTGCTCCTGGACCCGGAGCATCTGGAGCATCTCCGCGCCGCTACGCTGGTCCACCACCTGGCCGCGGTAGAGCCGCTCGAGGAGGAGGGCGAGGTCCTCGGCGGTGGTGACGAACTGGTCGTCGAGCGACGTGCGCGACATCCCCAGGCGCGCCGGCTCCGCCGCCACGGCGCGCGCGCCGAGGCGCTCGCGCAGCGCCGCCGTCGAGGCGTTGTCCGAGAACTGGATCATGGGCCGGGCGGCCTGCCCGGTGTCGATCAGGATCGGCTCGGTGAGCTCGAACTACGGCGCGTCATCCACCGCATGCTTCGGCTCGATCCGGGGCGGTCTGTTGAACGTGAAGGTGCCGGCGGCGCGCTGCTGAAAGGCCCCGGCGAGCACGACGAGCTTGTACAGCGACGCGGTCTGGAACGACTGCTTCGCGTTCACCCCACACCGTTCGCCGTACGCCAGGTCGATCACGGCCACAGCCATCTTCACGCGTGCCGCGCTGCTCTCCCGGGAGATCCGGGTGTAGAGCTCCTCGAAGGTCGCCGCCTCCGCCGCGCTGCGCTGCGGGAGGGGCGCGAACGCCAGTGCGAGGCCGACGAGGCAGCAGCCATCGCCGCCGGCTCTGCACGCCGCCCCCCCCGCCTGGTTCGAGCCGGCTGGGCGCGGATCAGGCGCGCAACTGGCCCGAGACGACCGATCATGTCTAGTGGCGACAAGGGGGGTCAACTAGGGTTCGCCCTACCTCTCGCCACCTCGCACGATGCCGCGAGTTCGGGCACCCCGGCAAGTGCCGCGTCTCGCGGGCTGGCGCTGGCGGGGGGTCCGGGGCCCGGCGGGAGCCGGTCGAACGACAGTTGACCGCGTGCGGTGATCGCCGGATAGTGCGCGTGCAGCGCGCCGACGATTCGCGGCGGGAAGGCGCGCCTTGACGTCACCCACGACCCCGGGCTGTGCGACCGCTTGCCGCCGTGGTGCGGCGCGGCTGCGCCCACTTGGCCCCAGCAGCGTGGCGGCTTCAGCGAAGGAGAAGATGCATGGACTGGAGCGACACCCCAGAGCAGGCTGCCTTCCGCGGGGAGGTACGCGAGTTCATCCGGAATCGGCTCCCGGGCCCGTATCGCGGCACGCTTGAGGAGGCGGCGAACGACGCCGAGGAGCTCACCGCCGGCTGGCAGGCCGATCGCAAATCAGACGACGGGGAGCGCCGCGACATGGCGATCCGGTGGGCGAGCGCGCTGGCAGAGAAGGGCTGGATCGCGCCCCACTGGCCGAAGGAGTACGGCGGCGCCGGGCTCAGCGTGGTGGAGCAGTTCATCTACAATCAGGAGATGTCGAGCGCCGGGGCGCCCGCCGTCGGCGGGATGGGCGTCTCGCTGCTCGGGCCCACGCTGATCGTGCACGGCACCGACGAGCAGAAGGCGGAGCACCTTCCGAAGATCCTCTCCGGCGAGGTCGCGTGGGCTCAGGGGTACTCGGAGCCGGGCGCCGGCTCGGATCTGGCCTCGCTGCAGACGCGCGCCGTACGCGACGGCGACGACTACGTCATCAACGGCCAGAAGATCTGGACCTCCGGGGCGCAGTACGCGGACTGGCTCTTCGCGCTCGTCCGGACCGAGCCCGAGGCCCCGAAGCACCGCGGCATCTCCTTCGTGATGATGGACATCAAGACCCCCGGGATCACGGTTCGCCCCCTCACCGACATGGGCTGGAACCAGCCGTTCAACGAGACCTTCTTTGAGGACGTCCGCGTCCCGGTGCGCAACCGCATCGGCGAGGAGAACCGCGGTTGGTACGTCGGGATGACGCTCCTCGACTTCGAGCGCTCGGGCATCTCCGGCGCGGTCCAGTACGCGCGCGACCTGGGCCGCTTCGTGGAGTTCGTGCACTCGGACAAGGGGAAGCGCTTCGCCCGCCAGGACATGGCGATCACGCGGCTCGAGGTGGCCGACCGCCGCATCGAGACCGAGGTGCTCTTCAACTTCGCGTTCCGCATCGTCTCGATGCAGAACCGCGGGATGGTCCCGAACTACGAGGCTTCGGTGAACAAGTTGTTCGGCTCGGAGCTGCACCAGAAGCTGGCGCGCACCGGGATGAAGGGGTTCGGGCTCTACGGGAACCTCTGGGAGCGGAAGGGAGAGCACGTGCCGATGGCCGCGCACTTCACGCGCGACTACGTGAGCTCCGTCCCGCACACGATCTTCTCCGGGACGTCGGAGATTCAGCGAAACGTGATCGCGACGCGCGGACTGGGGCTCCCCCGGGGATAGCCGCTGGACGCGCGAAAGGCCAACCGATATAAGAACGGGCGCCCCGACAGCGGACGGGGACGCAGGGAGGGACGGGTACCGTGGACCTTGGCCTGAACGAACAGCAGGAGCTGCTCAAGAACGCGGCGCGCGACTTCCTCGAGAACGAGTGTCCGGAGACGCTCGTGCGTGAGATGGAGGAGGACGAGAAGGGCTACTCGTCGCAGCTCTGGCAGAAGATGGCCGAGCAGGGCTGGCAGGGATTGCTGGTCCCCGAGGAGCACGGCGGCGCCGGCTTCGACTTCCTGGACCTCTGCGTGCTGCTTGAGGAGTTCGGGCGTGCGCTCGTGCCCGGCCCGTTCATGTCGACGGTCCTCGGCGGCGCGGTCCCGCTGATCGTCGCCGGTTCGGACGACCAGAAGAAGGAGTTCCTCCCGAAGATCGCATCCGGCGACCTCATCTTCACGCTCGCGCTGACGGAGCCGTCCGCCCGCTTCGACGAGCAGGGCGTGCAGGCGAAAGCGGCGGTGAGGGGGAAGGACGTCACGTTCAACGGCACGAAGCTCTTCGTGCCGGACGCCAACGTGGCGGACTACCTGATCGTCGCGGGGCGGACGTCGAAAGGCGTGACGCTCGGCATCGTGGCCACGGACCAGCCGGGCGTGCAGGTGACGCAGCTCCAGACCATCGCGCGCGACAAGCAGTGCGAGGTCAAGCTCAACGACGCCAAGGGCCAGCTCCTCGGCGCCGACGGCAAGGGCTGGGACCTGCTGAAGCCGGTCATCCAGCGCTACACCGTCGCCGAGTGTGCTTACCTCGTCGGCCTCTCGCAGATGGACTTCGAGATCTCGGTCGACTACGCGAAGGAACGGGTGCAGTTCGGGCGCCCGATCGGCTCGTTCCAGGCCATCCAGCACAAGTGCGCTGACATGGTCACCGACGTCGACGGCTCGCGTTTCATCATGTACAAGGCCGCGTGGTCGATCGCGACCGACCAGCCGGCCGACGAGACGCAGATGGCCGTGAACATGGCGAAGGCGTGGACGTCCGAGGCGACGCGGCGCGTCGTCGCGCACGGGCAGCAGATCCACGGCGGCATCGGCTTCACGAAGGACTACAAGATCCAGCTCTACTTCCGCCGCCAGAAGCGCGCGGAACTGGCCTTCGGCGACGCTGACTACCACCGGGAGCTCGTGGCCACGCAGCTCGGCATCTAGCTGGTTCGGTCGCGCGGACCGAGTGAAAGGGGCCGCCCGCGAGGGCGGCCCCTTCGCGTCGTCCCCTTCTCGTCCCGACGTCCGCTGCCGGGTCGGCGATCGCTCTGGCCGTGCTCAGCCCTCGAGGCGCCCGGCCCCGCGCGCGAGCAGCGCGTTGCGGGCGAGCTTCGCGAGCGGGTGAAGCGCCCACCGCTCCTCGACCGCCTGCTCGAGGAGCAGGTCGAGGTAGACGAGCGCGGCGGCGTCGAGGGAGCGCTCGGCGAGCATCGCGACCTTCGCGAGCGCGGGTCGGCGCGCGACCTTGTCGGGCTCGGCCTTGTCGGCTACGAACACCGCCCATTGCTCCGCGGCGAAGTCAGGGTGCCCCGTCGTGTGCCAGCGCACCGCGGCGAGCACGCCCTCGTCCGTCACCCGGAAGCGCTCCGACAGCTCGAGTGCTCCCAGCGGCCCGTGCAGGAGCACGGGCTCGCCGCGCTCCACCGGGTCGATCGCGAGGCGGCGGGCCGTCGCCCGCGCGAGGAGCTCGTGGGGCGGGACCGCGCGCAGCAGGTCGTGCCCCTGCGCGGCGAGGCGCACGCGGCCCCGATCTAGGCCGTGGCGCGCGGCGAGCCGGTCGGCGAGCGCCACCATGCGATCGGTGTGCGCGAGAAGCCCCGCCGGGAGCCCGGGCGCCATGCGCGCTCGCAGCGCCTCCGCGCTCGTTTCTGCATTCCCCGGGCGTGTAACGCGTCGCTCGCTCAGGGTGATCACCGATTCAGGCGCCCGGCCGGTCTGCGTAGCGTAAGGCGTCCCCAGCGGAGGCGATGCCGAACCACTCGGGGAGGGCCTCGCGGATGGGGCGGCAGGTCGCGGACCGGCCGATCTCGGGTCCGTCGATCGGGAGGGGCACGCGGCCTCCTTGCGGGGAGTGCAGGACGTGAGCCGGGGGGAGCGCGCCGGGCTCGGCTGGGGGTTGCCGCGGGGGAAGCGTAGCCAGGCGGCGCCAGAACACTTGTTTGACAGCGTGCGAACGGGTGTTCTATAGTGCGCGCGGATCCCGCCGCGACGGCGGGTGGCTCGGGGGCGAGATTGCGCCTGCAACCGGGACGTGGATACCCTTGGAACTCGTTCCACACGGTTGTCCACGGGAGCCGAGAGCGGTCTGCGCGCAGCTGCCGACCGTATTCGGACAATCCTGTTAGTAAGTGCGCGGTTCGTGCCCGGGGTCGCCCGCATAGTGGCGGCAGTCCCGGCTCCGACACGCCGAGAGGGTCGTTCCGACATGAAGGTCGTGTTCCTGGAGACCGTTGAGGGATCGGGCGACATGGGCGAGGTGAAAGCCGTCGCTCCTGGCTACGCCCGGAACTACCTGTTGCCCCGCGGCCTGGCCGCGCCGGCGACCCCTGCCCTCCTCAGGCGGGCCGAGAGGCTGCGCGAGATCGAGGAGCAGCGGCAACGGGAGCAGGACGCGCATGCTCGCGAGCTCGTCGGCAGGCTCGAGGGCAAGGCGCTGATCATGGCCGTTCGCGTCGGAGAGCAGGGGCGTCTGTACGGTTCTGTCACCAATGCGGACATCGCCGAGAAGGCTGGGGAGATTCTCGGCGAAGAACTGGACAGGCGCGTGATCCTGCTGCCCGAGGCGATTCGGAGCGTGGGGGTCTACACCGTTCCCATCCGGCTCTCACGTCACGTGGTGCCGGAGGTCACGGTGGTCGTGGTGGACGTCGAGGCGCCGGAAGGCGTCGAGGCGGCCGCCAAGGCGCTGCTCCACCCGCCGGCTCCGCCGGCATCGGTGGCGGCGCCGACCGCCAGGGCGGAGGCCCCCGGCGCGGCCGACTCCGAGGAGGCATCCGAGGAGACCCCGACCGCCGAAGGCGCGTCGGAGCCGGGCACGTCCAGTCTCGAGGAAGGCGACGCGACGACGTAGCGCGACGAAAGGGGGCGGGGGTTGGTCATCGAAGGACGCCCCGCCCCGATCCGTCAGGAGGTCCGGCCGTCGGCCGGGCTGCCACCCCATGACGTTGCGGCCGAGGAGGCGGTGGTCGCCGCCCTGCTGCTCGACGAGGGCAGCTATCCGCGCGTCCTCCCGATCGCGCGCCCCGAGGACTTCTTCCGCGAGCAGAACGGCTGGGTCTACGAGGCCTGCCTCGCGCTCGGCGAGCGCGGCGAGCGGATCACGATCCCCACGGTCGCGCACGAGCTCGAGCGCGCCGGCCGGCTCGACGCCGTCGGCGGCGAGCCCTACCTCGTCGAGGTCGCGGGCAAGTACTTCACCGCGGTGGGCGTGGAGGCGCACGCGCGCATCGTCGCGCGCGACGCGCTCTATCGCCGGCTGATCGCGGCCGCGCAGCAGATCGCGCAGCTCGCCTACGCGGGCGGGCCCGACGTCGGGCGCGTGCTGAGCCAGGCCGAGACGCTGCTCCTCTCGATCCGCACCGCGGAGGCCGCGGGCGACTTCCGCCGGCTGCGCGAGCTGCTCGACGAGTTCCTCGAGCAGCCGCACGAGGAGGAGGACGGCGCGCTCGCGGAGGCCGTGCGCTCCGGTTTCATGGACCTCGACGCGCTGCTCGGCGGCTTCAAGCGCGGCGACCTCGTGATCCTCGCCGCGCGGACGGGCGTGGGGAAGACGAGCCTGATGCTGAACTTCGCGCGCAACGCCGCGGTCGGGCAGCACGCGACCGTCGCGCTCTTCTCGCTCGAGATGTCGGGCGAGCAGCTCGCGATGCGCCTGCTCTCGGCGGAGGCGGACGTCGAGATGGCGCGGCTGCGCCTCGGGCGCCACACGGAGCAGGAGGAGCACCGCGTGATGCACGCGCACGGCGTGCTCGGCGGGACGAGCATCTACATCGACGACTCCGCCGTGCTCACGGTCCCCGAGATCCGGGCGAAGTGCCGGCGGCTGCAGGCCGAGCACGGGCTCGACCTCGTCGTCGTGGACTACCTCCAGCTGCTGCACGGGACGGGCCGCGCCGACACGCGCGCGAACGAGATCTCGGGGATCTCGCGCGGGCTCAAGGAGCTCGCGCGAGAGCTGCGCGTGCCGGTGGTCGCGGCGGCGCAGCTCTCGCGCGCGGTGGAGTCGCGCCACCCGCACATCCCGCTGCTCTCGGACCTGCGCGAGTCGGGCTCGATCGAGCAGGACGCGGACGTGGTGATGTTCATCTACCGCGAGGACGTCTACCTCACGCCCGAGGAGTGGCAGAGCCAGCACCCGGACGCGCCGGGCAACGCGCATCCCTCGGGGCTCGCGCAGGTGATCGTCGCGAAGCACCGCAACGGCCCCACCGGCACGGTGACCGTGCGCTTCCGCGATCGCACCGCCTCGTTCCAGGACCTGCTGCTGCGGCCGGACCCCGGTTTCGGGGCGGGGTACGACGGGATCGACTGATGCCGGAGGGCGCGGGGGCGGGGCGGTCGGGGTCGGGTGGAGCCGGCGGCGCGGCGGGCGCGGGCGGTGCGGAAGGCGGCGGTGCGCCCGGGCCGGCGTTCGCGGGGTTCCACACGGGCGGGCTGCCGGTGACGCTCCCGGCGCAGCTCTTCGTCGAGGTGCTCCCGGAGATCGAGGACGAGGCGGAGCTGCGCGTGACGCTCTATGCGCTCTACGCGATCGCGCGCACGCGCGGGGAGCCGCGCGCGGTGCGCGCGAGCCGGCTCGCGGCGGAGGCGC
>Ga0194132_10005282_pt1 | contig 21141 bp, 16 predicted proteins | sample TA2KigOf80mmetaG_FD_148612 | JGI IMG/M metagenome (GOLD analysis project Ga0194132, IMG submission 148612) | Freshwater microbial communities from Lake Tanganyika, Tanzania - TA2015054 Kigoma Offshore 80m | ecosystem: Environmental > Aquatic > Freshwater > Lake | place: Tanzania: Lake... | reverse complement strand
GATGTGATCATGCAGACCATCTCGCAGACCAGGTGCTGATCGGTTGCTCGTCGTGCGCCCGTAGCTCAATGGATAGAGCATCGGACTTCGGATCCGAGGGTTGGGGGTTCAAGTCCCTCCGGGCGCGCCAAGAAATCAACAGCTTTGGTGCTCTCCTTTACTTCTCGCCTTCCAGTGGTCACGGTTTTGGTCACGGTTCCAGACAGACTTCCTCGGTTTACGGCATCCCGAAGATGCCCTGGAGCGAGGTGGGCATACCTCAGCGTTGTCTGGATGTCACGGTGACCGAGAATTTCCTTTACAGAGACCAAATCAACCCCCGCCATGCAACCTGGGGAACCCTCTGCCAGCTTGTCTTCCACATAGCTTTCATAGGAGCACTTCGTTAGACTCGACGGAGATTTCTATTCCTTTTACTCCCTATGCCTAAACGCACGAGCACCACAGGCAGCGAACTCTTTATCGTTGATAACAGCGAGGAGGACTGGAAGGTCCTGCGCTACCTCCATGACTGGTGTCAGATATCGAAATCTATCGACATCGCAACTGGCTATTTCGAGATCGGCTCGCTGCTGGCTTTGAAAAACGAATGGCAACAAGTGGACCAGATTCGGATTTTAATGGGAGACGAGGTTTCTTTGCGTACCAAAAACGCGTTTGTTGAAGGCGTGGAACGTGTAACGCAGCGACTTGATCTCAGTCTTGAAAACGAAAAGCATACGAATGAGTTTCTCTCCGGTGTGCCTGGCATCGTCCAAGCAATCCGCTCAGGCAATATCGCGTGTCGGGTATATCGCAAGGACAAGTTCCATGCGAAAGCCTACATCACCCACGCTCGCCTAGAGGTCGTCGGGTCCTCTGCTCTCGTAGGCTCCTCAAATTTCACATGCCCCGGCCTAACCGAAAATATCGAACTCAACGTGCAAATCACCGGCCAGCCGGTTAAGGTTTTGCAGGAATGGTACGAAGAGCATTGGGCTGCGGCAGAGGATGTCTCTGCAGAGATTCTCAGAACCATCGAACGACATACGCGGGAATACCTCCCCTTCGACATCTACACCAGGGCTCTCCACGAGTACTTTCGCGGCCACGAGCTGACCGATACCGAGTGGGATGAGACGCGCTCGAAGATGTTCCCCCGGATCGACCGGTATCAGAAAGAGGCGTACTGGGCACTCATGAAGATCGCCCGGCAGCACGGCGGCGCGTTCCTCTGCGACGGCGTTGGTCTGGGCAAAACCTTCGTTGGTCTGATGCTGATCGAGCGACTGGTGCTGCACGAGGGCAAGCGCGTAGTGCTGTTTGCACCGAAGGCAACCAAGGAAGGTGTCTGGGAGCCCCATCTCCGTGATTGGCTTCCGCACATCGGCGGTGTCGGCGGCAGCTCGGACTTCAGCAATCTCGCCGTCTTCAGCCACACCGACCTTGGTCGCAGGGGTGACTTCCCGGAGCGATTCCGTCGCATCGCCCAGCTTGCCGATGTGGTGGTAATCGACGAGGCTCATCATTTCCGCAACCCCGGAAGAAGGGGCGGCGATGGTACGGAAGCTGAGCCCTCGCGCTACTTCCGCCTATTCAATATGCTCGACAATATTGAGCGTCCGAAGACCCTCTTCATGCTGACCGCCACGCCAATCAATAACCGGCTGAGCGATTTCCGGCACATGGCGGAGCTATTCACTCGACGTGACGAGGCGTACTTCGCACGAACTTTGGGTGTCAATAATCTGAGTGCACATTTCAACCAGATGGAGAAGGCGCTGCGCACCCGGGTCGGGCATGAGGTGACCGATGTCGTCGAAGAGATGGCGGAAGCGCAGGAGATCTTGATAACTGACGAAATCTTTCGCCATCTTGTGGTGCAGCGCAGCCGCGCCTACGCCCGTGAAAGCCAGATCCGCGAGAAGGGCAGGGCTGCCGTCTTCCCGGAACGCAAGGCTCCGCAGGTGGCCGCGTACTCCATCCGCAAAACCTACGGCAAGTTGCTCGATATGTTCGAAAAGGCCTTCACCAGGAAAAACCCCCTCTTCACCCTGGCGATGTACTATCCGCTCGCCTGGTACAAGGGACCGGACACGAGCATCGACCCTCTGGAAGAAGGGCGGCAGGGTCAGGTCGTCGGCTTGATCAGAACGAACTTTCTGAAGCGGTTTGAAAGTTCCATGATTTCTTTCGAGCTTTCCTGCGACCGCCTGCTGCAGAAATTGATCGCTTTCCTGCAAATTCACAGCGTGACCGACGCCGAGAAGAGGCGGCTGGAGCGCTGGAAGACGCAGAACGCTGAGATCCTCGGCTACGCCACGCACCGGCAACTCGAGGTCTGGGGGGAGGACAGGGATGAGCCTGAAGACGAAGACTTTGTGCCCCAGGAGATGCTCGACGCCGTCGAGCGCCTCGACCGTAAGGACTATAAGGTTGAGGAGATGATGTCCGAAACCTTTCTCGATCTCGACCAGATTGTGCAGTTTCTTAATGAGGCCCGGAAGTTCGAGCCCAAGCACGACGACAAGCTTCAAAAGCTCGTCCGATTGCTCAGGTCAAAGGACCTTGCCGGGCAGAAGGTCCTGATCTTCACCGAGTTCGCCGACACTGCGCGTTACCTGAAGCGCCAGCTCGATCAGGCCGGTATCGACGGTGTCGCACAGGTGGACAGCGCCTCGAAGGTCAACCGCGCCGACGTTATCCAGCGCTTCTCGCCATACTACAACAGCAGCTCCTCGGCAGCGCTTGCGGACAAAGGTCGTACAGAAATCCGCGTGCTCATATCCACGGATGTCTTGTCCGAAGGCCTAAACCTGCAGGACGCCTCGCGGATGATCAACTACGACATCCACTGGAACCCGGTACGTCTGATGCAGCGCATCGGCCGCGTGGACCGACGCATGAACCCAGAGGTCGAGAAGCGGTTGGTCGCCGACCACCCGGAGGTCGTCGGCTCCCGTGGGAAGGTGAGCTTCTGGAACTTCCTACCGCCCGACGAGCTGAACTCGATTCTCACGCTCTACACTAAGGTCACGCAGAAGACACTGTTGATCTCGAAGACGCTTGGGATCGAAGGGCGCAAGTTGCTCCACCCCGACGATCTCTTTGACGACCTTAAGGTCTACAACGCGTTCGTGGAGAACTACGAGGGGACCAAGACCACCATTGAAGAGATGCACCTTGAATACCAGGCCTTGCTACAGGAACACCCGGAGTTGTCTGGCAGGTTGAACGGGCTACCTGGCGGGATCTTTAGTGGACGGAAGCGTCCCGCGAAGGGAACCCTCGGCGTCTTCTTCTGCTACGCGCTTCCCGCGCTCGACAAGGAGAAAGGCGAGTTCACCATGGAGGCCGGCACAACCCGCTGGTATCTCTATCACATTGATCGTGACACCATCATCACAGAACCGGGGGAGATTATCGAGAGCATCCGCTCCAAGCCGAACACACCGCGCAAGTGTATGACCGAGGAAAAGACTCTCAAAGACATCCGGGTCCAAGTCCTCAAGCACATCAAGGACACCTACCTAACGCGTATAGATGCACCCGTGGGTGTGAAGCCTGCACTCCGATGCTGGATGGAACTGAATTAGACATGCCTAAAGCGACACATCTTCCTGAAATAGGATCCATCAAAGACTTACTCGGTTTCCTGAATGAGCAACTTGGCTGGCCCATTCCCGAGGATGCGCTGATCGATGAAATTACATTCGATTGGACAAACAATGTGCTTCGCCTGCCCACAACCGCGATTCAAAAACTCAAGGGAGGAATCATACGTCAGCTGCGGTCCCTTACTGTTAGCCAACCATGGGGAATTTTCTTGGTAGAGTTTTCGGAGCCGCAAGTTTATCGAACAGCACTTCGCCAGATATTACGTAGCCTTGTCCCGAGCAGGCGTCGTGATGCTTCCTTGCGGTCTTGGCATCATGACAATCTTCTCTTCATTTGCACCACTGCCGATTTTGAACGCATTACGTTTGCCCATTTTTGTGGTGATAAGGCGAACCAGGCCAAACTTACAACGTTTGGTTGGCGCCGTGGTAGCAGCTATCTCCGAACGCTTCTTGAACACAACCTCCCCAAGCTTGCATGGCCTGATGATGATGGAAAGAACTTCAATGCTTGGCTCGTTCAATGGGCGAAAGCTTTTGACAAAGAACCACTTACCCAAGACTTTTTTAGACGTTTTGAGACAGGAATAAAAGCTATTAAGAAAGATCTTGAGAAATACCAAAAGTTCTCATCGGCCCAAGCATATAGCCAGTCACAGCTTTTACTCGAAAGACTTCTGTTTCTCTATTTTCTCCAGAACCGTGGCTGGCTTGACCAAAAACGAGATTACTTGCTCGCCAACTTTGGATCGCACCGGGCCAAACCAAAAGAGTTTTCCTTCTATGCGGATTTCCTCGAGCGAGTATTTTTTACCTTGTCCACTCCTCCTGATTACAAGGGTCCAGGTAGCGGACTGCGATTAGAGGGTATTCCTTTCTTAAACGGTGGTCTCTTTGATGATGATGAATTTGCACAGACCGCCGAACGAAAACAATCCGATCCTGCGCTCAACATCCGCAACGATACTTTTGCCTTTATCTTTGACAACCTTCTCGAAGCCTTCAATTTCACCGTCCGTGAGGACACTCCTCTTAACCAAGACGTAGCGGTTGATCCAGAAATGTTAGGGAAGGTCTTCGAGTCTATTATTCTGCACGCTGAAGCTGCTGATCCTGATGCTATTGCACCTGATAAACGAAAAGCGACAGGTTCCTATTACACTCCGCGCATTGTTGTTCATTTCATATGTCGGGAAACCCTATGCCAGTATCTTCTTAAACGCCTGCCGTCAGATCAAGACTGGAATCGGCGACTTCGTGCCGCGATGGACATCTTTGCTCTCGATGGACTTGATTTAGATGAGATCGCACGACTCAAGACACTCCTTTCTCCAGACGATGGCAAGATGCTTGTTGAACTCGTTGAAAACCTCAAGTGTTGTGATCCTGCCGTAGGCTCTGGCGCATTCCCTGTTGGTCTCCTCCATGAACTACTCAATTTTCGTCGCGTCATTGAAGCTGCCGCTAACGGCTACGTGGATCCCGTTCGCAAGGGTGGCAATCAGTGGATTCACAATACAAAGTCTCAAATTGTTGAAAGTTGTCTATATGGAGCGGACATCCAACAACAGGCCATTGAAATTTGCCGCCTCCGCCTCTGGCTTTCCCTCGTCGTGGACTACGATCTTGGATGTGACCCTCTCATCGCTGCCCGCCCACAGTTCCTTGATGCCATTCGAGGCATTTCCCAGCTCCCAAACCTGGAGATGAACTTTCGTCGTGGCGATTCTCTCCTCGACATGATTTCTGGAGTCCCCATTCGCGTGGATCCTGGTTTTGTAAGTGCCCATCACATTGATGTCACTGCCATCCAAAAACTCGGTCACGACCTCCATAAAGCAAAACACGCGGATAGAAAGAAAAAGATCCGGCTCGACATACTCCGACATCGACTCGACTTCACCCAGCATGTACTGGAGGATGAACGGAAACAGATTTACGACCAACTTACCAACCAGACTCTTAATCTTTTAGGTGCTTTTGGATTTGACGAGAACATATCTGAGGCGGAGAACCGACGACGGATCGAGAAGGATATTAATCAACTTGACGAGGCGCTCAAGAAACTTGCTGCAGATCGAAAAGAACTGGAACAACTCCACTCATCATCGGCGACAAGCAACTTCTACCCTCGCCTCCGCCGACTTGAAGGTGCGGATTTCAATAGCCCATTCAATTTCGTCTGGCAGATTGATTTCGCCGATATTTTCCACTCCAGAGTTAATATCGGCTCGCCTAACCGCAATGGACATAATGCAAGCACACGACCAGAGCGAGGCGGCTTCGACCTTGTGGTTGGTAACCCACCGTTTGTTACTGCCCGCAATACGGTTAAGCGTGAGCTTTATCGTGCACGATGGGCACGAGTGTGCTACGGAAAATACTCGCTTATTTGTCCCTTCTTCGACCTCAGCTTTAGCCTCCTACGGTCTGGAGGTGAACTTGGCTTCATAGTTTCCAACGCCTTTGCTAAGCGAGAATTTGGTAAACCGCTGATCGAAGACTTTTTCACCACTGTGAATTTGCACAAAGTTGTGGATTGTTCCGGTCTGCTATTCCCTGGCCATGGCACGCCCACATGTATTGTATTCGGCGCAAACTGCCGATCCGACGAGAAAGCACCGATTCGCATTGCGGCGATATTGCCAGGTGGTGGTGACCTTCGTACACCGCCAGAAGAAAGTCCGCTCTGGTTCACTCTCGCCACGCAGCATGATAACCCCGGCTACAGTGGAGAACAGGTTGTGGTGTCAGACCGTATCCGCAAGGAAATGGCGAAGTGGCCTTGGAGCTTTGACGTTGGTGCTACACCAACAAAGAATCTTATGGATTCTATGAGTAGCTCACATCTATCAGAGTTTCTTGGTGGAAGCGTTGGTTACGATGCGATTTCTGCGGCGAACGATATTTATTACCTCAAGCCGAACGTACTCAGGAGATTGGGCATTAGCCATGCCTTTTCTAAGCCACTTCTCGTAGGAGAGCTTTTAAGGAATTATGAGCCAGACCTGAGTGTTTATACGCTTTGGCCGTATACCGGAACGAAGACAGAGCCTTCACTTTCACCTCCTGTTAAGGATTACCTGAAATCTTTTCGTTCTTTTTTGGAAGTCAGATCACAATTTAAGAAGACTCAGCTCGAGGCAGGCTTGGAGTGGTTTGAATTTCGAGAGTACCACCGGCGGGCACTCAAAAGACAGATTACTTACGCTGACATCTCGACGCATATTCACGCCGTTCTTTCTGAAGGCTGTCGAGTGTTTAATCAACATGCACCCGTTATTGAACTTCCGACAATCTCACGAGATGAAGATTGGCACTTGGTTTCCTCAATTCTCAACTCAGCATGCGTGCTGTTCTGGTTGAAGCAAGTGTGTTTCAATAAAGGCTCAGGTGAGGATGAGCACCGTGATCGTTTTGAGTTTGCAGGCAGCAAGATCGAACAGATTCCGGTTCCGCCGCCCATAGTAAAGGCTTTACACAATAAATCCCACTCACTTTCTGAGCGGTTGTCGGCATTGGCGCGTGGATGCTGGGAACGTGGGCAGCAGTTATCTACACTGGCCCTGATCAAGGCGTTTGAAAAGGAAGGCGAAGCTTACTACGAATGGAACGCTGCTCTCCCAGGTCGCGTCATGCCTGCGGTAGAGTTTACGCCACCTTACACCTCAACCGAGACCCTGCATGTCTGTATTGAGGCCGCCACTATTCGCCGTGAGTTATTGCGTTGTGAAATGATTGCGGCTCAGGAGGAAATGGATTGGTTAGTGTATCAGGCTTATGGTCTCCTAACCGAGAACCATCCTGGTATTACGGTGCAAGCGAGTAGCCAATACAATTATTCTGACCCCATGCCTTTACATGAACAGGAACGACCTTTTCGTCTTTGGGCCGCCGCCGAAGAAAATTTACAAAATGCCTTATCACTTATTCCCACTGGCAAGTATTGGCCAGAGGAACGGCGCAAGGTTTGGCGTGCTAGGCTTCTAACTATCCGCGACAACGAACATATCCGCCGCATCGAAGCGTCGGTATATAAGCGCCGTTGGGACGAACAATGGAAAGTGGGCAATCGCTGGACCGCTGGCCCTGCCGCCTACGCACAGGAGCTTGTGGATGCCTTCTCTGGTTGGCTGGCTGAGAAAGCTGAGTGGTATCTGGAACGCACAGCGAAAGGCGGCCCCCTCGGTGAGGATACTTGGCGCATTGCGATTTGGAATGATTCACGTGTGAAAGCAGCCTGGCCTGTTATTGCCGATGCCATCAACCAAGTCGAACTCCACATAATCGAGCAGGGGGACAAGAAGCCAGCGAAGATGCTCGAAGCTGATCCATCTTCCGGTGCCTTTGCCAAATACTTCCGAAAAGTCATAGCCGAAGAGTCCGTTCCCGATGGCATTCCATCTGCCGTCCCTTGGGAACAATTAGAAAAGAAGATGACCGTTCCCCAAAAGGTGAAAAACATTCGTGGAAAATTGAATGTCCCACGTGAGCGTTTCCATGTGCGTCAAGATGGTAGCTACATCTGGGCGGGTAAAGAATAATATGTGTTACACGTGAAGACATTAATCGAGGCGATTCTCCATTTCACCTCGCTGCCTATCCTTCCCTCGGGCAATTTGATGGTCACGGTTTAGGTCACGGTTCGGTCACGGTTTTAGTCACGATCCCCTATCAGCCTCAATCTCTCCACATCGCAATCCAATCAGCATTTTCGATAGAATCCATGCGGGTTTCGGAGTCATCCATCACACATGATCATCATCAGTCGTAATGGGAAGAGGTTGGACTTCGGATCCGAGGGTTGGGGGTTCAAGTCCCTCCGGGCGCACCACTAAAGAACCGCCGCCGCGGCCGATCGCTTACGGATTGAACCGCATGCCGAAAAGAACCGACACGCTGGTGGTGTCGCGTTGCAGCGAGGGGGACATGTTAATGTCATGCATGTTCAGCATGACCGTATTCGAGAAGGCAAGCTTCGGACTGACCTGATATTCAAACGACACGCCAAGCGGAATGTAGCTGCTCGTGTCGTTGCGGTTGATGCGGGCGGAGCCGGCACCTTTGTCCAGATCGGCATGGATAAAGCCGACGCCGGCGAAGGGGACGATGTTGAACTTGTTGTTGACCTGATAGTGGTAGCGGGCCGCACCGGCAAAGGCGTATTGCTTCAAATCGCCGGCCGGCACCCACTGAAACATCGGCCCGACTGAAAATTCCCTGGTCAGGTAGTAGTCGGCCTGAAAATTCAGCGCAAACACGGTGTTGTTCGTCGTCCCGCTGATAAATCCCACGTCCGTACCGAATCCCCAGTCTCCCTTCTCTGCGTACACAAGGGCGTCCGCACCGACCACGAGCATCAGTGCCAGTGCGACCGCCGGCAGACAGGTTCGGGCATTCCATTTCGCCATTTGCGTCTCCTGTAGACATCACGAATATCGGACCCGGCGAATTTAGCATACACGGTTGGGTCCGACAAGGTGACCCGGAGCAGATTCGCGGTTGTTCACCCTGAGCCGATGCGCTATGCTGCCGCGCGAAACAGGTCGAGCCTGAGGTCACGGCTGAGGACGATCTCGGATAGTTCCTGCCTAGCCTCAACCTCGGCCTTCATGGAGACAACGATGCCGGGCCGTGTCCCATCCGACGCCGCACAGGATCTCTTTGCTATCATTTCCAAGGCTCTCTCCGGAGCGGCGCTGGAGGACTATGGCATCACCGCGTCGCGCGAACAGGGCGATCAGATTCTGCGTGAGCTGCTGTCGCTCTGCCTCTTCTGGACCTGGGCGGCGCTGGATGTCGGCCTCTCCGACAAGGACCGCGATCGCGTATGGGCCGTGCTGATGGATCGCGTCCAGACAGCTTGGCGCGAGGAATTTGGCCTGGCGCCAGAGGACTTCGGCGGCTATCTCGATGAATTTGCGAAACGGCGGCGCCTCTACGAAAGCCTGACCCGAGAAGGGGGCACGCCGACCACGCTCGCGGCTGAAGCGGCCGGTTTTATGGAAACGGAATCCGCGATTGAGCCGGGCGATCGCCCCAAGATGCTCGCGCTGCTGGTGGATCTGGTACCGGCGGACGAAGTGGGAACGGCGGTCGAGGAACTGGAGATCGTTGGCTAAAGGTAGCGGTGGCTCGTGACGGTGACTTTGGCATCAAATTCGTAGAGTAGCGGCGCGCCGGTCGGAATATTCAACTCCAGCACCGCTTCTTTCGACAGGTTCTCCAGATGCATTACCAGCGCGCGCAAACTGTTGCCGTGCGCGGCGATCAGGATGGTGTCGCCACGCACGATGTACGGATAGATAATTTCCCCCCAATAGGGCAGGACCCGCTCGGCCGTATCCTTCAAACTTTCGCCGCCCGGGGGGCGCACGTCGAAGCTGCGCCGCCAGATCTTCACTTGCTGGTCGCCGTACTTCTGCGCCGTCTCGGTCTTGTTCAATCCCTGCAACTCGCCGTACATGCGCTCGTTCAGCGCCTTGTCCTTCTCAATCGGAATGTTCGTCTGCCCGATCACGCCCAACACGATATCAAGCGTCTGGATCGCACGCGTCAGCACCGAGGTATAGGCACGCGTGAACCGGAAGCCCCTCAACTTCTCGCCCGCGGCCTTCGCTTCCTGCTCGCCCTTGGGCGACAGCGGCACGTCCACCCAGCCGGTGAACCGGTTTTCGAGATTCCATTGGGATTCGCCGTGACGCAGCAGCACCAGCTTGGCCATGAATCGAACCTCGTTACTCGTTATTCGTCACTTCTGTTCTCGAATAACGACTGACGCTTTATACGCAATCTTCCATACCGGTTGCAATCGGGGAGACACTCAGATCGCGCGGCGGTCGGACGACGGCTGGAGGCGGACCGGTGGCAACTTGCCCTTCTCCCATTCACCGTTCTGAATCACCTGGTACAGAGACGCGAAGAAGAGCGCGTAGAGCACGATACCGACGCCAATGACGTAGGGCTGCACGCCGCCGGCTTCCGCCAGCGCCGCCTCCTGTGCCGCGCGGTCCAGCCAGGGCTTGCGCTTGATCTCCTCCACGCCTTCGCGCACGTGCCAGTAGTAGACGTAGTTAGCGCTGACGCCCGCCATGACGCTCCAGACCACGCCTGCCGTCAAATCCTGCGTGACGAAAGTCGAGACCGCCGGTCCGACCGCATAGACGAACGCGTACAGATACATCTTCCGATAGAGGAACCAGAGAAAGGGGATGAACAGAAAGACCGGCCAATTCCAAGTCAGATTGAAGCGCGGCGGGCCGGTGAAATTGAATTTCTTGAATTGCCCCAGATAGCGGTCGGCGCGGGGACCGATGAAGGCCCGCCACAGTTCGTCATCCGCCAAAAATTCCCGGGCGGATTCGGAGGAAAAGGGTGCCCCGCACTGGCCGCAAAAATTGGCGTCGTCCGGATTCTGCTGCTCGCATTTCGCGCAGACTTTCATGGGTTGGTCTTATCATAGCAGCGCGCGACGGCACAAGGGCCGGAAGGGGAAATTCCTCAATGCTGACGGGCAGATAGATCGTTCCCCGTTGTTGCTTCACCGCCCCCGATGTGTTACGTTTTCAACTTCCTGATTAGAGCAAAAACCCATGCCGACCGAGGAACTCAGGCAGGACGCCGACCGATACTTGATGAACACCTATGCCCGGACGCCGATCTCCATCGTCCGTGGGCGGGGCTGCAAGGTCTACGACCTCGAGGGGCGGGAATATCTGGACTTCGTTGCCGGGATCGCCGTCAGCGTGCTGGGGCACGGCCATCCGGACCTCGTCGCGGCGATCCAAAAACAGGCGCAGCAACTGCTCCACGCCTCCAATCTCTACTACACCGAGCCGCAGACGAAACTGGCTAAGCAGCTGGTAGAGCATTCGTTTGCGAAAAAGGTGTTCTTCTGTAACAGTGGCGCGGAGGCTAACGAAGCCGCGATCAAGCTTGCGCGGCGCTACGCGCACGAAAAGTACGGGGCTGAGCGCTACGAGATCATCGCCATGCTCCAGTCGTTCCACGGCCGGACGATGGCGACCCTTTCGGCCACCGGCCAGGAAAAGGTCCGGAAGGGCTTCGAGCCACTAGTGCCCGGCTTCGTCCACGTGCCGTTCAACAACTTGCAGGCGGTAGAGCAGGCCGTCACCAATAAAACGGCTGCGATTCTGTTGGAACCTGTGCAGGGTGAGGGCGGCGTGCGCGTGGCCGACAAGTCGTATCTCACGGGCCTGCGCGAGCTCTGCCAACAAAAGGACATTCTCCTGATCTTCGACGAAGTGCAAACCGGCATGGGGCGGTCCGGCCTGCTCTTTGCTTACGAACATTTCGGCGTGACGCCGGACGTCATGACACTCGGCAAGGGTCTGGGCGGAGGGCTTCCGATCGGCGCCTGCCTCGCAACCGACGCGGCTGCCGCGGCGCTCGTCCCGGGCGCGCACGCGTCCACGTTCGGCGGCAATCCCGTGGCCTGCGCAGCGGGCCTGGCCGTCCTGAATGTGTTGCTCCAAGGCGGCGTGCTCGAACGGGGGAAACGCATGGGGGCCTACCTGGCCCAGGAGCTGCAAGACTTGAAGGACCGGATGCCGATCGTCAAGGAAGCGCGAGGCCTTGGCCTCTTGCAGGGGCTCGAGCTCACGGTGGACGGCAAGCCAGTTGTCTCCGACTGCCTCTCACGCGGCCTGCTGATCAACTGCACGGCTGACCGGGTGTTGCGGTTCGTTCCGCCGCTGACCGTCTCTCAGGCCGAGATCGACCGCCTGCTGGTCCTCTTGAACCAAGTTCTCGGTAAGCGGGTGTAGGAGGCGCGATGTCTCGGCGGTCTCTCAACTCCGACGCCTCTTCTGTTGGCAAAGACCTACTGACGGTCGGCGCAATCCCGCGTGCGGCGATCGTGCGTCTGCTAAACACGGCGCGCGCGCTGAAGGCCAAACAAAAAAAGGGTCGGCTCGATCAACCACTGACGGGCAAGACGCTCGGGCTGCTGTTTGAGAAGCCGTCCACCAGAACGCGCGTGTCGTTCCAGGCCGGCATGCACCAACTCGGCGGGCACTCGCTGTTTCTGTCGCTGGCGGATATTCAACTGTCTCGCGGTGAGACGATCGCAGACACGGCCGGCGTTCTGTCGCGCTATCTTGACGGCATCGTGATTCGGACCTTCGACCATGCGACGGTCCAAGCCTGGGCGCGGCACGCGACAATTCCGGTGATCAACGGCCTGACCGACCTGTGCCATCCCTGCCAGGCCCTGTCGGATTTGCTGACGATCCAGGAACAGAAAAAAAAACTGGAGGGTCTGAAAGTCGCCTACATCGGTGACGGGAACAATGTGGCCCATTCGCTGATTGAGGCAGCATCCAAGACCGGCATGGCGATCAGTCTGGCCTGTCCGAATGGCTATACGCCGTCGGGGTCAGTGATCGAGGCCGCGCGCGCCGAGGCGGCGCAGACCGGTGGCGCCATCGAGATTACGGACACCCCGCAGGTGGCGGCGAGGGACGCGGACGTTCTCTACACCGACGTCTGGGTCAGTATGGGACAGGAACAGCAGGAGACGAAGCGCGCGGATGTGTTCAGGCCCTATCAGATCAACCGCCGACTGCTGAAGCTCGCGAAGCCGGATGCGATCGTCATGCACTGCCTGCCGGCTCATCGCGGCCAGGAAATCACGGGCGACGTGCTTGACGGACGGCAGTCGGTGGTGCTGGATCAGGCGGAGAACCGGCTGCATATGCAGAAGGCGATTCTGGTCGCATTGCTTTCGCAGCGCGGAAAGAAGGGCTAGGGAGGAGAGGCTCACGGACATGAAACAGCGCAAGATCCACAAGGTCGTCCTCGCTTATTCGGGCGGCCTCGACACGTCGGTCATCTTGAAATGGCTGCTGGAAACCTACGATTGCGAGGTCGTCGCTTTCTGTGCCGACCTCGGCCAGGGCGAAGACTTACAGGCCGTCAAGAAAAAGGCGCAGATGGTCGGCGCGTCAAAAACCTACGTCGAGGATTTGCGCGAAACCTTTGTGAAGGACCATGTGTTTCCCATGCTGCGGGGCTGCGCCATCTACGAAGGCACCTATTTGCTTGGCACGTCCATCGCGCGGCCATTGATCGCGCGGCGGCAAATGGAAATTGCCGCCAGGGAGAACGCCGACGCCGTCTCGCACGGCTCCACCGGCAAGGGCAACGACCAGGTGCGCTTCGAGCTGACCTACCAGGCACTCGATCCGACGGTGAAAATCATCGCCCCCTGGCGCGAGTGGACGATGAGGTCGCGGCGCGAGTTGATCGAGTATGCGGAGCAACACGGCATCCCGGTGACAGCGACAAAAGCAAAGCCGTACAGCACGGATCCCAACCTGTTCCACATCAGCTACGAGGGCGGGATTCTGGAGGACCCCTGGTCAGCGCCGCCGGACGAAATTTTTCAGCTGACCGTCTCGCCCGAAAAGGCACCCGACAAACCGCGCGAGGTCGAGATCACGTACGAGTCGGGCAATCCGGTCGCGGTGGACGGTAAAAAGATGAGTCCGGCCACGCTACTCGCGTATCTCAATAGGGTCGGCGGCGCGCATGGCATCGGTCGCGTGGACCTCGTCGAGAATCGTTATGTCGGCATGAAATCGCGCGGCGTCTATGAAACGCCTGGCGGGACCATCCTGCATGTAGCCCATCGCGGGCTGGAGTCGCTCACGCTCGATCGTGAGGTGCTGCATCTGCGCGACTCGCTCATTCCACGTTATGCGGAGCTGATCTACTATGGTTACTGGTACGCACCGGAGCGGGAAATGCTCCAGGTAGCCATCGACGAAGCGCAGAAGGACGTCACGGGCACGGTACGTGTGAAGCTCTACAAGGGCGCTTGCACGGTGACGGGCCGAAAGTCGCCGCAGTCGCTGTACCGGCTGGACATCGCGACCTTCGAGGAGGACGAGGTCTACCGCCAGAAGGACGCGGAAGGATTCATCCGACTGAACGCGTTGCGGCTCGCGATTCGTGCCCAGCGAAAAAAGAAGAAGGCGTAGGGCATGGAACGCATCTCGTGACGCGTTGGTGAAAGAACCCATGGAAGCAAAGAAAAAGAAGAAACGGGCTTCCGTCCAACCACGCCTGACGCTTCCCACTGCAGGCGAGCCGGCGAAGTTGTGGTCCGGGCGGTTCCGCGCGCGCACGCACCGCTTGATGGACGAGTTCGGCTCGTCGCTGGCCGTGGACCGCCGTCTGTACAAGCAGGATATCCAAGGTAGCATCGCGCACTGCAAGGGTCTCGAGCAGGCCGGCGTGCTGACCGCACAGGAAGTGAAGGCGATCATCCGTGGCCTCGAGCAGGTCCGCAAGGAGCTCGACAAGGGGCGGTTCCCCTTCGCGCCGACGGACGAGGACATCCACATGGCGATCGAGCGGAGGCTCACTCAGCTGATTGGCCCGGTCGGCGGCAAGCTGCATACAGGACGGAGCCGGAACGATCAAGTGACGCTCGACCTGCGGCTCTACCTGCGCGACGGGCTCACCGCGCTCGGCAAGACCGGGCGCCAGTTCCAGCAGGCGTTGATGGACCAGGCGCGCCGGAATCTGGACGTGGCCATGCCCGGCTATACACATTTGCAGCGGGCGCAGCCGGTCCTGCTTGCGCACCATCTGCTCGCCTACGTGGAAATGGTCGAGCGGGACAAGGGCCGCTTGCGGGACGCGTTGGCGCGGCTCGACGAAATGCCGCTGGGCTCCGGCGCGCTGGCCGGCACGAACTACCCCGTGGACCGGGCCTATGTGGCGCAGTTGCTCGGATTTTCCGCTGTCACGCAGAACAGTCTCGACGCGGTCTCGGACCGGGACTTCGTCATTGAAACGATCTCGGCGCTGGCGCTGCTGATGATGCACCTCTCGCGCCTGAGCGAGGAGCTGATTCTCTGGTCCTCGCAGGAGTTCCGGTTCGTGGAACTGCCAGACGATCTCTGCACGGGCAGCAGCATGATGCCGCAGAAGAAAAATCCGGACGTGCCCGAATTGATCCGAGGCAAAACGGGACGCGTCTACGGGCATCTGGTGGCCCTGCTCACAACGCTCAAGGGCCTGCCGCTGAGCTACAACCGGGACTTGCAGGAGGACAAAGCGGCGCTGTTCGACGCGCTCGACCAGGTCTCGGCCTCGCTGGAGATCCTGACGATGGTCATGCAGGGCCTGACGGTCAATCGGGACGTGCTGGGGAAAGCCGCGGGGGCGGGCTACATTCTTGCGACGGAACTGGCAGATTATCTGACCGGGAGGGGCGTGCCCTTCCGCGAAGCCCACGCGATCACGGGCCGGCTCGTGCGCTGGTGCCTGGACCATAAGAAGGACCTCCGCGACCTGACGCTGGTCGACCTGCGGGCCATCTCAACCAAATTTGAGAAGGATGCGCTGGACGTGCTGACGGTTGAGGGTGCCATCGAGCGGCGCGCGCAGCTTGGCGGCACGGCGCGCAAGCGCGTCGAGGCCCGGCTCAAGGTGCTGGAGCGGATGCTGACATGACGCGCCTGGCGGGAGCCACGCTGCTGCTGCTCGGCCTGCTAGCCGACTGTGGCATGCCCGGGCTTCCGGTCCCACCCGACGATTACGGAATCGGGGGGCGCCTCCAGGCCGAACGCGCCAAAGAAGCACGGGAGAAAAAGGTCCGGGAAGAGCGGGAGCCGCAGACCTCGGGCCCCGCGAGCCTCGGAGGGGCCGAAGCCGAGCAGACAACCAGCGAGGGCGGTGGGCTACCGCCGGATGAAGTGATCCTGCCAGATATGAGGCCGGTGGGGGGACGCTAAGGAGAGGATCAGGGGAAGACCATGCACGATTTCAAATACCACAACGGGGAATTGCATTGTGAGGCCGTGCCGCTGAGCCAGATCGCCAAGCAAGTCGGCACGCCGTTTTATGTTTACAGCCACACGACGCTGACCCGCCATTTTCGCGCATTCGACCGCGCGTTCGAGCACGTCCCCCACATCATCGCCTTCGCGATGAAGGCCAATTCGAACCTCGCCATCCTGCGCCTCATGGCGCGTGAGGGCAGCGGCGCGGACATTGTCTCGGGCGGCGAACTTTTTCGCGCGCTCAAGGCCGGCGTGCCGCCCTCGAAGATCGTCTTCGCGGGCGTGGGCAAGAGCCGGGAGGAAATCCGCTACGCGCTGAAGTCTGGCATTCTCATGTTCAACGTGGAATCCTCAGACGAGCTGCGCGCCATTGACGACGTGGCGGCCGAGCTGCGGATGAAGGCCCGCGTGGCCCTGCGCGTGAACCCCGACGTCGATCCCAAGACACATCCTTATATTTCCACGGGGATGAAGAAAAGCAAGTTCGGCATCAGCGCCGACCGCGCCCTTGAAGAATTCAAGCTGGCCTCGTCGCTCAAGCACATCGACGTGGCCGGCGTGCACAAGCACATCGGCTCGCAGTTGACCGAGATCGCACCTTTCGTGGACGCGCTGAGGAAAGTGGCCGAGCTGGTTGGGCGGCTGAAGGACCAGGGCATCAACATCCGCTACCTCAACATCGGTGGTGGGCTGGGTATCACTTATTCAGACGAAACGCCGCCGGAGCCGAAAGATCTGGCGGAGGCGATCTCGCCTATTCTCCGCGATCTCAACTGCACGGTGATCATGGAGCCCGGCCGCGTCATCGTGGGTAACGCCGGTTCGCTGGTGACCAGGGTGCTCTATCACAAGGCCAGCGACGTGAAGAAATTCGTGATCGTGGATGCAGCCATGAACGACTTGATCCGGCCGAGCCTCTACAACGCGTTCCACAACATCACGCCGGTGCGCGAAGCCCACGGCACACCGTCGGTGACGGTGGATGTGGTCGGACCGGTCTGCGAATCCGGTGACTTCCTCGCCAAGGACCGGGTGATGCCGGAGGTCAAGGCGGGCGACCTGCTGGCGGTGATGAGTACCGGGGCCTATGGATTCGTCATGTCGTCCAACTACAACTCGCGGCCGCGCGTACCGGAGGTGCTGGTCCGTGGAAGCGAGATGCACGTCATCCGCAAGCGCGAGAGCCTGGCAGATCTCGTGCGAGGCGAGGCGATCCCCGCATTTTTGAAAGCGGGCGCACAGGCAACAGCAAAATCTAAGAAGAGGAAACAGTAATGGCGGGCTTGAGCAAACAGAAACCGATCCCCCTCATGAAATTGTCGGGTAGCGGGAACGACTTCATCCTGGTGGACAACCGGCGGGGCATGATCCCCAACGACCGGGCAAGCGTGCTCGCGGCCAAGGTCTGCGCGCACCGCCTGTCTGTTGGCGGCGACGGGCTCATTTTGATCGAACGGTCGAAGAAGGCCAACTTCCGCTGGCGCTTGTTCAACGCCGACGGTAGCGAGGCGGAATTCAGCGGCAACGGCGCGCGCTGCGCGGCCCGCTTCGCCTATCTCAAGAAGATTGCGCCCAGGAAGATGCGCTTCGAGACGCTCGCCGGCATGATCGAGGCCGAGATGGTAGCAACGGTGAAGGGCGGTAAACCGGAGGCAGTCAAGGTGCGCTTCCCCGATCCAAAGGGCTTGCGGCTAAACCTCAATGTGCCGGTGGGCGGGGCCACGCGCACGGCGCATTTCCTCGACACCGGCGTCCCGCATTGTGTCTACGTGGTGGACGATCCGGACAAGGAAGACATCGTCGGCGTCGGTCGGCCCACCCGTTACCACGAGTTGTTCAAGCCGGCCGGCACGAACGTGAATTTCATCAAGGTGCTGACCCCGCATCGGATCCGGATCCGGACCTACGAACGGGGCGTCGAGGACGAAACGCTGGCCTGCGGGACGGGCTCGATCGCGTCGGCGCTGCTGGCCAGCCGCGTCGCCCAGGTCGAGTCGCCGGTCACGCTGGTCCCCCAGAGCGGCTTGGAGCTGACGGTCTATTTCGAGACGCGGGGAAACGCGTTCACGAACGTCTATTTGCAGGGCGACGCCCGCGCCGTGTATGAAGGACGCATCCTCCCAGATGCCTGGATGTAACAGGCAATGGGTGATCGGTAATGGGTACTAGGTGGATAATTTGAGCTCCGCCTAATCCCCGTAACCCACCGCTTCTAGCCCAAAGGAGTTCGTTATGTTTCACGGTTCGCTGGTTGCACTCGTGACGCCGTTTAAAAAGGGAAAGGTGGACGAGAAGGCGCTGGGCGATCTGATCGAGTGGCAGATCGCGCAGGGCACGCACGGGCTCGTCCCCTGCGGCACCACTGGCGAATCCGCCACGCTCACGCACGAGGAGCACGACCGGGTTATTGCCTTCACGATCAACGCCGCCAAGGGGCGCGTCCCGGTCATTGCTGGCACCGGCTCCAACAGCACCGACGAGGCGATCGCGTTGACCAAGCACGCGAAGAAGGCTGGCGCAGACGGGGCGCTGATGATCACGCCCTACTACAACAAGCCGACGCAGGAAGGCCTCTACCGCCACTACAAGGCCGTGGCCGACGCAGTGGATCTGCCGATCGTACTCTACAACATCCCGGGTCGCACGAGCGTGAACATGCTACCGGCGACCGTGGCGCGACTGGCTTCGATCAAGACTATAGTGGCAATCAAGGAGGGAAGCGGGTCACTGCAGCAGGTCTCCGACATCCTCCAGGCCTGCGGAGACCGGATGACGGTCCTGGCTGGCGATGATGCGCTCGCGCTACCGATGATGGCGCTTGGCGGCAAGGGCGTGATCACCGTGACCGCCAACATCGTGCCGAAAAACATGGCGGAGATGGTGGATGCCTTTGCCGTAGGCAAATTGAAGGACGCACAGAAACTGCACTTCAAAATGTCACCGCTGTTCGCGGCGCTCTTTTACGAAACGAATCCGATCCCTGTGAAAGAAGCGCTGGGAATGATGGGCAAGTGCTCGTCGGAGGTGCGCCTGCCGCTCTGCCCAATGGCGGCCGATACGAAAGAGAAATTGTCTCGCGCGTTGAAGGATTACGGGCTGATTTGACAGGTGCCGTGGCGTGTGTCTCGTCGCTCGTGAAACGCGATCAGATGCGCCCGACACAAATGAACACCACTGCACGGAATACGGGGACTTGGATGATTAAAGTCATTGTCGCGGGCACGGCCGGGCGGATGGGCTCCAGGCTGGTGGCGCTCATGAAGGAATCGGCAGCCCTCACGCTGGGCGCCGCCGTGGAAAAGAAAGGCCATGCCGCGGTCGGGGGGGATGCCGGTGAGCTGGCCGGCTGCGGTCCCAGTCTGGTCCTCATCGAGGACGACCTGTCCGCCTGCATCGGCAAGGGCGAGGTCATCATCGACTTTTCCTCCCCCGCAGCCACGCTGGAACACATGCGCGTCGCCGCCGCGGGCCACAAGGCCATGGTCATTGGTACAACCGGCTTTTCGACCACCGAAATGGATGAGCTCAAGCAGTTGTCGAAGCAGATCGCCTGCGTCTTCTCGCCCAACATGAGCGTGGGCGTGAATCTGCTGTTTAAGGTGCTGACCGAGATGGCAAGAACCCTGCATGAGGACTACGATATCGAGGTTATCGAAGCCCACCACCGCCTCAAGAAGGACGCGCCGAGCGGCACGGCGTTGAAAATGGCTGAGGTGCTGGCCAAGGCTATGGGTAAGGACCTGGGGGAGATTGCGAACTACAGCCGCAAGGGTATCATCGGCGAGCGCAAAGAGGGCGAGATCGGTATCCAGACAATCCGTGCGGGCGACATCGTCGGCGACCACACCGTCATCTTCGGCGGCATGGGCGAGCGGATCGAAGTCACCCACCGCGCGCAGAGCCGCGACACCTTCGTGCGCGGCGCGCTGCGCGCGGCGCGGTGGGTGGTGAGACAGCCGCCGGGCCTCTACGACATGCTCGACGTGCTCGGACTGCGGTAGCAGCGTGTTCGGTTGGCGGTGATCAATCCCCCATTTCTGACACAGAAGACTGAAACCTTACAACTCACAGCTGTCCGCTCTCCCTTCAGCAGCAGAAACCCGTACACCACCGCTACGATCACGATTGCCCCGGCGATCGTGACGTTTCTGTTGTCGACTACGTCACGCATGCCGAAGATCCGGACGGCGGAGATGCACGAAAAGTAAGTCCGCGCGATACCCCGATAGCTGCCGCCTGCGCCCTCCACCCAAGCCATGCCCGGCTCCAGATCCAGCAGCGCCCCCGCAAATATCACCAAAAATCTCCTCGTCCCTGCCCCTCCTTGTGAGCAAGGTACGGTATGTGCGTAGGATCCACGCGCATAAACACACACCCCTGGCGGCACAGCCGCGCCCCCAGGGCGCATGCGGCCCAAAGAAGAGCACGGTGAGCACGCGGGTGGCTACCCCGGAGCCGATGACGGAGCGCGCGGGCAGGAATGGCGAAACCGTGCGCCTTCAGGAAAAACTTGTCTGTCCCTGGACTCTGGAGATCGAGTCGGACCGAAGACTAACAGAGACGGCGATGGGATTACTGCTGGCGGCGGGCGGAACCGGCCATTCGCAGCGTGCGCGCCGGGAGCGTGGCACCGCAGGCGCGGCAGACGATGCGGTCTTGGCCCCGTTCGTAACTGATCAGATGGGTGCACTGAGGGCAGCAGAGCAGGGCCGTCTGCGGGATGCTAGAAA
>Ga0194132_10005279_pt1 | contig 21147 bp, 22 predicted proteins | sample TA2KigOf80mmetaG_FD_148612 | JGI IMG/M metagenome (GOLD analysis project Ga0194132, IMG submission 148612) | Freshwater microbial communities from Lake Tanganyika, Tanzania - TA2015054 Kigoma Offshore 80m | ecosystem: Environmental > Aquatic > Freshwater > Lake | place: Tanzania: Lake... | reverse complement strand
GTCCTCGATTGCCATGGACCAGCCCTGCCGCTCCATCCTTCCGGTAGGTCGCCAGAAGCCTCCATACCTGGCGCTCCGATACCCCCAATGCCGTGGCAGCTTGAGCCTTTGTCAATCGCTTCTCAAGGACAGCGTTCAACACTACCGTTCGTTTAGCCTCTCTCTCGCTCATTGTCAGTTCTTTCATAGACTGACATTTTCACTGCTCTCTTAACCCCTGACACTATCACTGCACCAATGCAGGCGTCTAGTTGGCCGATTGACCGCCCGTTTCGCCGCTAAATATAATCGAGGCACATGAATAGTGAAATTCCCAAGGAGGTTGCGTCATACTTTTAACAGCAGCGGATTCCGCCCGTGTCGTAGTGGATGTTGCTGAGGACAAACAGGCATCGGATATAGTAATGCTGGACCTCAGGGGCCATTCCGACTTTGCAGATTACTTCGTCATCATGACCGCGGAATCTACCCCGCAGATGCGCGAGCTGGCCTTCCAGATAGAGGAAGCGCTGGAGAAGAAGGGGCGGAGGATCCACCACAGGGAGGGGACTCCTGAGGGCGGATGGGTCCTGCTGGACTTCAGCGATGTGATCATTCACATCCTCCGCCCCGAGGAGCGACAGTATTACAGCATCGAAAAAGCATGGTCCAAGGCCGTAGAGACCGTCAGGATTCTATGATCCACTTGTCGATGTCCCGCGTGTAGGAGACGATCTCCTGCGGCGAGAAGAACAGGGCGATCTCCTTCGCGGCGGAGGCCTCCGAGTCCGATCCGTGGATCAGATTCATCCCGATTGACAGCGCGTAGTCGCCGCGGACGCTGCCCGGCGTGGCGTCCACCGGCTTGGTAACGCCCATCGTGGCGCGCACGATATTTACGGCGTCCGGCCCCTCGATCACCATCGCCACCAGCGGCGACGAGGTGATGAACTTCAGCAGGCCGGGGAAGAACTTCTTCGTGACGTGCTCCGAGTAGTGCCTTCTGGCAAGGTCCTCGCTCATCGTCATCAGCTTCATACCCGCGATCTTCAGGCCGCGCCTCTCCAGCCTTGAGATAAGCTCTCCAACGAGCCCTCGCTGGACCGCATCCGGCTTCAACAGTACAAGAGTCCTCTGCACGATAATGCTCCTTCCTAACTACCTGCCCAGGATCTTCTGGGCGGCCTCAAATTGTGAGCCTCGCATGTAGATCGGCTGCAGCGCGGCCGGGTCATCCGCCCTGCCGGCAGCGAGCGACCTGTGGCCCAGCATGGCCAGCACGGCCGCCCGGCGGGTCGGCGGCGGAACGGCTGACACGATTGCCCTTCCGCCCAGCCGCCGCCTGATCTCGGCGGAGTTCGCAGCCGCGTCCTCGCCGCAGATTACCGTCGGCACGACGACCGTCGCTGACAGATCTTCGAGCGTCTGGACGGCGTACTCGCCATCCGAGTTCCCGGCTGCGTTGTACCTGGCAACGTAGAAAAGCCCGCGGCCGGCGTCCAGAATTGCGCAGACCGGACTCCCGAGTCCGAGGTACGGAGCCGCCTCAACTTCGAGCGTCGAAATCCCCAACAGTGGTATGGAACGGGCCATCGCGAGCGATTTGGCCAGGCTCATACCCACGCGGAGGGCGCTGAATCCGCCCGGGCCCATCGCGACGAAAATGGCGGCGATGTCACTTATGGCGACGCCGGCGTGTGACAGCGTGCGGAGCAGGGTAGGGGCGAGATCCACGGAGTGGTTACGCCCGGCCCGCCAGGTCGTCTCCGAGACGATTCGCCCTCCATCGGAGACTGCGACGGTCGCGAAGCCGGTGGAGGTATCTATGCTAAGCTCCATTGGCCCGGCTCCTTTCCAGTTGGGCCTGCACCGTGTTTAATAGCTGCGAGTAAGACTCGCTTTCGGAGGAAAGAACTACCCTCCGGACGGTGTCCGAAATGTAGTCGATCGCTATGGAAAGGTGCTCCTGGGGAAAGACATTCTTAGCTTTGTCCGCCCATTCGATTACGCATAAGCCGTCGCCGTTCAGGTACTCCTCAACGCCGATGTCCAGCACGTCCATAGCGGAGCCCAGGCGATAAAGGTCCATGTGATAGACCGGGAGCCTGCCTGCGTACTCGGTGACCAGGACGAAGGTGGGGCTCCTGGCGATATCTGGAGAGCCTGTCCCCCTGACGATGCCCTGGGTTAACGCTGTCTTGCCGGCGCCAAGCCTTCCGGTGAGTAGGAAAATGTCGCCGGGGCGCGCGCCTGCGCCGAGGATTTCTCCAAGCCGCTGCGTCTCCTCGGGGCTGTTGCTGATAGTCTCTATTCGCACTTTGGCTCGGAACGGGCGCAAATCGCCCTGCAGGGGATATGTAAAGGCATCGACATCGAGGCGCATCCGTGTATTATAATCGTACGATTAAAGCTGACTCAAGGCGGGACCATTGCGTGCGCTGATTGTATCCGACGTCCATTCCAACCTTGAGGCGTTCGAGGGCGTAATCGAAGACGCCCAGAAGCGCGGGGGCTTCGACGAGATCTGGTCCTTAGGCGACCTGGTGGGCTACGGCCCAGACCCCGGGGCGTGCGTTGACCTGCTGCGAAAGCACAAGAACCGCAGCGTCGCGGGCAACCACGATCTCGCGGCTGTCGGGCGGCTGAGCCTGGAGGCGTTCAACACCTACGCCGCCTCTGCCATCCACTGGGCGGTCGCCCAGCTCAAGGAAGACCACATCAAGTACCTGCGAGATCTCCCCATCCGCGTCGAGACGGAAGACTTCACCATCGTCCACGGCAGCCCCCGCGACCCCGTGTGGGAGTATGTCGTTTCCGTTGCCGCGGCAACTGCCAGCTTCCTCCACCTCGGCACCAAGAGGTGCCTTGTGGGTCACTCGCACCTTCCGTTCCTCTGCAAGCCGCAGGGGCAAAGCGCGGCGTTCTTTGACTTTCCGCTGGACCGGCCGTTCGCACTCAAGAATGACCGGATTATCATAAATCCCGGCAGTGTGGGCCAACCTCGCGACGGGGATGCCCGCGCCAGCTACGCGCTATACAACTCCAAGGACAAGTCCGTGACCCACCACCGCGTAAAGTACGACGTTGCCGTCACCCAAAAGAAGATGAAGGAGCGCGGGCTCCCTGGCTACCTGGCTGATAGGCTACCCCACGGGCGATAGCGGGGCCTGGGGACGCTAAAACACGTAGTACATTATCAGAAATGTGCATACGGCTATTGTGACAAGGACAGATGTGATGAGCGCGCCTATAAGCAGGCTGGCGCAGCAACACAGTAGCATACTCCCTTGTTTTCAACTCTCCCTTTCAATACCATTCTGATCTCTCTGACTCGGGCCTCAATGGCCCTCGTGCTCGTCCTCGCCGTCGTCTTCCCCCTCGCGCCGGCGGGGAGAGGGCGCAGCTGCGGCGGAAGCCAGGGACGGGACAAGCGCATTACGCCCTTTTCGCTTCGCCGGGCGCTTCGCACTCATCTCTGCGATGGCAGCCTTGATCTCCGCGACATCGGACGACGAAGCCAGGTCGACCACGACCCCGGCTACTCCGACGCTCCTCAGGCCCTCCAGGTCCTTCGTTGACAGGTCTCCCGGCACAGGCATGAGTACCGGCCCGGAAAGGACTCCGCTCACAAGGCCGATGTTGATGAGTTTTCCTACGGTCATCGCCTGCAGATCCTCGTTCGAGGAGAAGTAAGCGCCGTCGATCGGCAGGGCGTTCACGATGCGTCCGACGTCGTCGTCCATGTCGTCGGTGATCGTCACAAACTTGCCGAGCTTTTCCTCGTCGAGTACCGAGGACTCCGTCGGGTCTGCGTCGAAGACGATGAAGTCGCCGCCAAAATCCCCGACCTTTTTCGCCTGTTGCGATGTTACTGCGGACATGCGGATGCCCCAGACACGGTCCTCGAGTTTTCCTGCGATTCCTGTGACAGCTTGCTCATCCCAGGCGTCCAGGGCCAGCAGGAACGCGTCCACGCGGGCGCCGGCCAGCCCGGGGTCCGCGGCGGCATCCGGCGTGATTTTGCCGATGAGCAGCATGTGAGGGTTTGCTTCGCTCTTGCGTGAGGAAGATGCGAAGCCCATAGCCTGCACCTGTCCCTGCCCAACCTTGCTCAACTTCTCAATCAGCTTGCTCATTGACACCTCGTTTGCGCATTCCGGATAACTGCTCCATATAGGATACATTTGTTTGCGCCGGTTGGGGTAACATAGGAGGACTAAATTTCGGTGCCTACGGGGCACAAACGAATTGCTTCCGCCGGCGTTCTAGATGTAAGCCGGCGCGCATTCGGGAGCAAGGGGCGGGGAGTGAAGTCGAAAACCCTTCAAGGCAAGTCGCTGCAGTACATTGCGCTGGAGCCGGACGCGTATGACCCCTCCCGGCCGCTGCCGATGGTGGTCCTGGCCCACGGATTCGGCTCGAACATGGCGGACCTGGCCGGGCTGGCTGAGCTGATCGACAGCCACGGCTACGTTTACGTTTGCTCGAACGCCCCGATCGAGATGCGGTTCGGCTTCCGCGAGACCGGCTATGCATGGGCAGACCGGTACGACCGGTCGACGAGCGAGCAGTGGCGGTCGGCTGAGGAGAAGCTCAACGTGCTCGTTGATGAAACCATGGAGAGCTATGGCGTTCCGCCCGGCAAGGTGGTGCTTGGAGGTTTCTCACAGGGAGGGATGATGTCCTTCCTGTGTGGCCTCACGAGGCCTGAGCTATACGCCGGCATTATTGCCATGAGCGCCGGGCTGCCGGACCCGGAAGGGCTGCAGAGCCGGCTTCCGCAAGGCAACAAGCCGCCCGTGTTCATCTCCCACGGCGACATGGACTCGATGATACCCGTGGACGAGGCCCGTGACGCCCGCGTCTTTCTTGAATCCGAAGGTTATTCCGTCTACTATCGAGAGTATCGAATGGGCCACCAGATCACCCACGATGTGCTCCGTGACCTCAAGGCATGGTTGGGACCCGTGTTGCCTCCGGGACCGTTAAAGCTCTGAATGTCGGTCCAGGGGCGCTTCAAGATGTGCTGAGTTGGCGGCCGTCAAGTCTTAACAATGGAGCCTTAGATGAAGAAGACCTTGCTTCTCCTCGCCGCTGCGACAATTGTCGTACTGGGCGCGGTTGCCTGCGGCAACGAGGGAAAGAAGCGCTATGAAGAGGGGGTCCAGCTCCTGGAGCAAGAACGCTGGGAGGACGCCGTCGCGTCCCTCAATGAGGCCATCCGGCTGGACGCTAAAAATGCGGACGCATTTTACAGCCGGGCGAAGGCCCAGGCCAGCCTGGACAGACAGGCTGCTGCCATGCAGGACGTCGATGAGGCAATCAGGCTCAAGGCCGACCACGCCGCCGCGTTTGCTCTGAGAGGCGAGCTGAAGGGCGACAAGGGTGAATATGAGGGCGCCGTGGCAGACCTGACCGAGGCGCTGCGGCTGGAGCCCAACAACGCGAAGGCACTCGTGCTAAGGGGCAAGGCCTACGCGGAGCTCCGGCAGGCCGAAACGTCGATTGCCGACTACACGTCGGCTATTGCGCTGGACGCAAACAACGCGGAGGCGTTCCTTGGCCGAGGCACGGTGTACGGCGCAACAGGCAAGCTGGACGAGGCGATCAGGGACCTTACAGACGCCCTCCGCCTGAACCCTGTCTCATCTGCTGCCCGATCGCAGCGGGGCAGCGTTTTCGCCCGCCAGGGCGAGTTCGACCGCGCCATCGCGGACTTCAACGAGGCCATCCGGCTGAGTCCCAACACGGCCTCATACTACGGAAACAGGGGCATCATCTACGCCGAGATCGGCCGGCCGGACGAGGCGATAAAGGACTTCAACCAGCTCCTCGCCATCACGCCGAACTCACAGGCCGCCCAGTACTTCCGCGGCAACGCCTACGTTGCCATGGGCGAGTACGAGCTGGCGCTGGCGGACTACGGAGCAATTTTGGCCGTCACGCCGTATGACTCCGAGGCCCTGCTGGCGCGCAGCCAGGCCCATGCGGGTCTGGGCCTCTTCGAGCAGGCGCTGGGCGACCTCAACGTCTATATCAGCATGGAGCCTGAAGACCCGGTTGCATACTTCCACCGCGGCAATGTCTATGCGGACATGGACCAGCATGTAGACGCCATCCGGGAATTCGACAAGGCAATTCGGCTGGAGCCGACGCTCGTAGAGGCCTACATAAACCGCGGCAACTCTTTCATCGTGCTTGAGGGCTTCGCAGAGGCCCTGTCAGACTACAACAAGGCGATCGAGGTGAATCCGGAGTCGCCCGTGGCCTATAACTACCGCGGGATGCTGTTCGCTGACGGCGCGGATGACCAGGCCGCCGCGCGCGACTTCGACGAAGCCATACGCCTGGACGACACTTACGCTGAGGCCTACAAGAACCGCGCAGTTGCCCTCATGAACCTGGACCTGGTTGACCGCGCTCTTGGAGACCTGGACGACGCCATCAAGCTTGAGCCTAACTACGTGGACGCGTACGCCTACCGCGCGGTGGCGTACACCATGCTCTCCAAGGACGCGGAGGCCAAGGCGGACCTGGACAAGGCCGTCGAGCTGGGGGCGGACCGCGCCGTCATGGAGCAGTACCTCGCCGGCATCCGCGACCGCCGCGTCACGGACATCCCCGTGCCATAGCGGACCCTGAAATGTCTGACCTGTCTGACAGTTGCCGGGACTGTGGCAACCCGAGCAAGCCTACCTCACCGCCTGCGCCTGGCCGGGGAGGGCGATCTCCATGACCCGGATATGCCCGAGCTTGCTCTCGCGGGAGACGTAGGCGATGCGGCGGCTGTCCGGGGCCCACGCGCCGCTGGTGAAGAGGTCCGGGTCCGTGGACTGGTCGCTTGGGGTCAACGGCGTCCTGAGCGAGTTCAGGCCGGCGCCTGTGATGACCGTGATTTCGTTGAAGCCCTCGACGCCGGCAAGGCGGCCCTGCGTGCGGCTGTCGAACAGGATGAACCGGCCATCCGGCGACCACCTGGGCGCGCCGTCGTTGCGGATGATGCTGGCGGAGCGGTTCTGTTGTTCCGAGCCGTCCGGTCTCATCAGGAATATGCTGAAGACCTGCCCGCTTGCCCCCGTATGCTCTTCGAATTCCGTCTGCGCCCGGTTGGACGAGAACGCTATCCACGCACCGTCCGGCGACCACGCCGGGTCGGAGTCCACGCGGTTGTTCGACGTCAGTTGCTTCTGCTCGCTGCCGTCGGCGTTCATTACGAATATCTCGTAGTCGCCGTCGCGGTTTGACTGGAAGGCGAGCTGTGTGCCGTCCGGCGACCAACTCGGGTTCAGGTCCGCCTTATCGTTGTTCGTCAGCCGCTGCACGCCCGTGCCGTCGGCGTTCATGACGTATAGCTCTGCGGGGCGGATGTCCACCGGCGGGCCCTGCATGGAGGAGCCGGGCACCGGTGTCCAGTCGTCTCGCGGAATGTCGCGGCTGGAGGCGAACGCGATCTTTGAGCCGTCCGGCGACCATGTAAGGTCCAGGTACGAGCCCGGCTGGTTGGTCAGGTTCTTGCGGTCCGTGCCGTCCGGGCGCATCGTGTAGATGTCCGTGCCGTTGGAGGCGGCGCCGAGGAAGGCGATGATCGTTCCGTCCGGCGACCAGACCGGCCGCGTCTCGTCGATTTCAGGCGTGTTGGTCAGGTTGGTTCTAACCCCGCCGTCCGGCCGCTGGGTGAAGATATCCCAATCGCCCGTATCGTCGGAGGCCAGGGCAATCCGCAGGCCGTCAGGCGACCACGCGGGGTACTCGTCGCCGTCCGCTCGGCTCTCGATCTCGCCGGACATGTTGACCGCGATGGCGATGACGACAACCGGTATCGCGATTACCACAGCGATGGCCACCAACACGAACGGTGAGATGCTGGACTTTGCACGGCGGCTTGCCTGGTAGGGCATGGGAATCTCCTGCGGGAAGCGTTAACGTCACAGTGTGTAGATGATATGGCATACAACGGCGGACCGCATCACAGAGTTCTGTGATTTCCGGTTGGGGGACAGCGTCAAGATTGGGCGGGTGGGCCGGACTCAACCGGCTCGCCGTCCCCGGGGGCTGCCTGGGACATCGCCGAGCGGTACTGCTCATCCAGCCAGCGCTTGATCGCGTCGAGGCCGGGCGGCGAGATGTAGAAGACCTGTATGTCAGGCGCGAACTGCACGTGATGGTCGTCGCGGATCATCAGCACGCCGGACTCGTCGCCTTGCAGCGTCTGGTCTATTCTTGCGCCGATGGAGTCATAGCGCTTCTGGACTGCCTCGCGGTAGGCGTCCATCGCCATGGTCATGACACGCCGGCTGCGGACGCCGATGGTTAGGACCATGTGCCAGTCGTAGAACTCCTCCATCAGGTCGCGGTCCTCGGTGGCGTGCAGCTTGGCTTCGGCGCGGCACAGCTCCCGTACCAACAACACGCCCTTTGCGTTGATGTCTGCCACTGTAGACAGAGCATCGTCGCCCTCCGTGAAGACCGCTTCGTGGTACACGTGGGCCACCTTGCCCAGCATGCGCTCCAGGTTGCGAATCTGGTCGCGCACCTCCGACCAGTACTTGTGCACCACCTTTTGCCCCTCGACGGGCATCTCCTTAGGCAGGGAGAAGATCGGGACAAGGTAAAGCTTCCGTCCCTGTTTGAACGCCTCCGCGTCCGGTTTGGGGATCTGTATTCCTTCGGATGTCATCTGCAAATCTCCATCAACATGAATGGCGTGTTGTGACGTGGCCGGCGGTTTCCTGTAGCCTGGACGATTTATCGTGCCCGTGTTGTTGACAGGCTAACCTGGTGAATAAGACAGGCGCGATGAATCGCGCGGGCTACACCACCGCCCGCTTCTTGCGGCCCTCGCCCTTCCGCTCGCCCTCCGCGCCGATCTTCTCGATGCGTACGGCGCAGACCTTGTACTCCGGGATCTTCGAGTTAGGGTCGAAGGCGGCGTTGGTGAGGAAGTTCGCGGCGTGGTCGCGCAGCTTCACGAACGGGACGAAGACCTCGCCCGCCCGCATCTTGTCCGTGAAGGTCGCGCGGCCCTCAAGCTCGCCGCGGCGGGACAGCACGCGAATCCACTCGCCGTCCGCGACGCCGTACTTCGCGCCGTCCTCCGCGCTCATCGATACCTGGAGCTCCGGCGCGCGCGCCAGCAGGCCGTCCGCCCGGCAGGTGATCGTGCCGCCGTGCCAATGGTACAGGATGCGGCCGGTGTTCAGGATGAGCGGGAACCGCTTCGTCGGCAGCTCCTCGGCCGGAGCGCCCTGCTCGAACGGGACGAACTTCGCGCGCGGCCCCCTCGGGAAGTCCGTGGCGTACAGGTAGCGCGTGCCGGGGTGATCGGGAGTCGGGCAGGGCCACTGGATGCCGCCCTCTTTGTCCAGCCGCTCGTAGGAGATGCCCGCGACGATAGGCGTCAGGCGCGCCATCTCATCCCATATCTGGGCCGGGTGCATGAACGCGAACTCCTTCTCCAGCCCCAGACCCAGCCGCCTGCTCATCCGCGTCGCCAGGTCGCACAGTATCTCCCAGTCCGGCCGGCTATTGCCAATGGGCTCCACGGCCTTGCGGACGCGCTGGACGCGGCGCTCGCTGTTCGTGAACGTGCCGTCTTTTTCCGCGAACGAGGCAGCAGGCAGGACGACGTGCGCTATCTGCGACGTCTCGTGGAGGAAGATGTCCTGGACGACGAGGAACTCCAGCTTCTTGAACGCCTTCTCGGCGTGGTGGAGGTCCGGCTCGCTGAGCAGAGGATTCTCCCCTGTGACATACATCGCCTTGAGCTTGCCGTCCATCGCCGCCTGGACCATGTCCGTGACGACCATGCCCATCTGCGGCGGTATCGGGTGGTTGCCCCACGCCTGGGTGAACTTGGCGACGTTCGACGGGTTGATCGTTTGGTAGCCCGGGAAGGCGGTGGGCAGGCACCCGGCGTCGCCGCAGCCCTGCACGTTGTTCTGCCCGCGCAGGGGCGATATGCCTCCGCCCGGCTTGCCCAGCTGCCCGGCGACGAACGCCAGGTTGAGCAGGCCGTGGGCGTTCGCGGTGCCATTGGTGTGCTGGGTGATGCCCATGCCCCAGATCAGGCATGAGCCACTGAAGGGCGGCCTGGCGTAGATGCGCGCGGCCTTCGCGATGTCCTTGGCGGGGACGCCGGTGAGCTCCTCGGCCTGCTGGAGGTCGTACTTCGCGACCACATCGCGCCACGCCTCGAAGTTCTCGGTGCGGTGCTCGATGAACTCCATGTCCGCGAGGCCCTCGTCCAGGATCACCTTCGCCATCGCATTCAGGAGGGCGACGTCCGTCCCGGGGCGCGGCCGCAGCCAGAGCTCCGCATAGTCGCACATCTCGATGCGGCGCGGGTTGATTACGATCAGCTTCGCCCCGCGCTCAATGACCGCCCGCCGCATGCGGGAGGCCGCGACGGGGTGGTTCGAGTTGGCGTCCGAGCCGATGATCACCAGGCAGCCCGCCTCCTCGTAATCGATGTACGAGTTGCTCGTCGCGCCGCTGCCGAGCGCCACCAGCATCGCCTCCACTGACGGCGAGTGGCAAAGCCGCGTGCAGTGGTCGATGTGGTTGGACTGCATCACCAGGCGCGAAAACTTCTGCTGGACGTACCCGTCCTCGTTAGTCGCCTTGGCGGAGCACAGCGTCGCGAACTCGTCGCCGCGGTACTGGGCCAGCTTCTCGGAGATCAGGTCGAGCGCCTCGTTCCACGTCGCCTCAACCAGCTGCCCCTCGCGGCGGATCAGCGGCGTTGTGAGGCGGTCGTTGTGGTGCACAAAGGTGTAGCCGAAACGGCCCTTCACACACAGCATCCCCACGCTCGACTGGTTGGCCGGATCGTCCAGCATCGCTACGATGCGGTCGCGCTCGTCCACCTGCGCCTTCACGCCGCACCCGACGCCGCAGTAAGGGCAGGTGGTGTTCACCGTCTTCGCGACGCTCTTCACCGGCGCCTTGACCTCGATCGCGCCCGTGGGGCAGACCGAGAGGCACTGGCCGCAGGTGGTGCAGATGGACTCCAGCAGCGGCTTGTCCATGAACGTCCCGATGCGGCTCTTGCGGCCCGCGCCGAGGAAGTCGATAGCGCCGATGAACTGGTGGCCGTCCTGGCACGCCTGAGCGCACCGCCCGCAGAGGATGCAGGCGTCCATCGCGATGTTGAACACGGGGTTGCTCGCATCCACCGCCTCGCGGCGCCTGCTCGCCCAGCGCGGCGCGTCGATCTCGTGCCACCGCGCGGCGATGGTAAGCTCCCGGTAGTCCTTCGGGAGGGTTCTGGGTGCTGGGGACTGGGTGCTGGGTTTGGAAGAAGGGCCGCCCACCATCGCGAGCGTCAGCTCCACAACGCCGCGCCGGATCGCGCGTAGTTGCGGCGAGTCCGTGACCACCTTCATCCCGTCTGCCGCCGGAACAGAGCACGAGGCCGGGAAGCCGCGCTGCCCCTCAATCTGCACCAGGCACGTCCGGCACGCCCCGATGGGCTTAATGTCCGGGTCCTTGCACAGCTGTGATATGTACGTGCCGGACGCGTTCACCGCATCCAGCACAGACGCGCCGGGGTTTACCTGGACCGTGGAGCCGTTGATTGTGAGGGTAATGGTCATGGGGTACACCTTCGCCGAGGATGAGTCTCGGTTGGTCGAGTTGTGTTCGGGTCAAATCACGCCCGACTTCAAGCTTCGCAGGATGTCAATGTTCTCTTCCAAGAGTCTTATAGACTCTTCGAAGTTTGTGACTCTCGCCTGCATTAATGCATCGGTAACTTTAATAACATCGCGGACTGCTCGGACGCCGATCTCAGTGAAGTTTTGCGCCGCCGCATTGGCCCCGTATCCAATAGCCCTTGGCAAAATGAACTTTGCAACACCGATCCACATACCACCGCCAGTGCTATCGGTCCACTCATTCACGACTACTGAGTGGTGTCTGCACAGTTCTTCAATGGCAGTTACGGGGTCCCATGGACCCGAAAATGAACTGCGATACCGGTCCGCCAGACGTTGAAGTTCGATCACATCGCTGCCCATACCGCCACCCCCAGCGCCGCGACCGCCACAGCCAACGCCGCCATCGCGAGATAATTCTGCATCGGTTTGGATGTCGCTAATTTCTCTAGTCGGGCGATCCGCAACTCGTTTTGCTGCTGTATCTGAACAGAATTCCGGGCGCTCTCTTCAGTCCTCGCCTTTTGTGCAAGGAGGTCCTTATGTAAGCCAAGCAGCACCGCTGTGTAGAGCTCGCTGTACTCTTTGACAAGTTCCTCAACCTTCTTGCCGGTCAAAACGTTCGTCTTGTCGACCGTTTCACTGGCTACTTTAGCCGCCGTTTCCTTTGTGTGTGACACAAAAGACGTGGCAACTCCTTTCAATCGGTCTCCAAATTAACTGCGCTCTGGTGTTTCTCCGGCGGAATCGACCATTTCGTATCCCCCTTTGTCGTCGGCGATTTATGGTTGGGCGTTTAGATGGTCTCCGAGCTTAGTTCGTAGAGTGTTTCAGGCGCGATATCGACTCCGTTCGGCCATGCGACAGTCCCGGCAACGGTGTCTATGCTGACACGGGCGAAATAGACGGGGTCGCGGTGCATTTCAAAGGCAGGACCGTTCAATAGATGTTGTAGGCTGACTGTCCTAGATGAACCATCGTCGAACGTCAATGCCAGCATGTAGTCCCCGATCACAGTCACCTCAACCACATGTATGATCATGTCAATTTACCGTGCTCCTGACGCTACCCGCATCGCGATCTCGTCCCCGAAGAACCGGAGCGCGCTGGTGATTGGGCTGCCGGCGGCCTGGCCGAGGCCGCATAGCGACGCAGCGCCCACGACGTCCGCCAGGTACCGCAGCTCCTCGATGTCCGACTGCGCGCCCTTGCCGGAGAGGATGCGGTCTAGCGCGTCCACCATGCGGGGCGTGCCCTCGCGGCACGGCGTGCACTTGCCGCACGACTCCGCAGCGTTGTACGCCGCCAGCCGCCTCACGACGTCCAGCGCGGGCGTGCGCTCATCAAGTGCGATCACCCCGCCTGCGCCGAGCATGACGCCGGACTCGTGTAGCAGCCCCGGCGCGATCTGAGTGTCGAGCATCGAGGTCGGGAAGACACCGCTGGACGGCCCGCCGACGGCGACGCCGGTCAACGCGTGGCCAGCCATCGGCCCATTGCCGACGGCCTCGATGATCTGCCGGAGCGTCGTGCCCATCGGTAGCTCCACTACGCCGGGGCGATGGACGGAGCCGCTGAGGCTGACGATCTTTGTCCCGGACGCGCGCTGGTTGGGCGGCGTCTTCGAGTCTGACGGCCATGCGCCAATGGCGGCGTACGCCTTTGCGCCTTTGGCCATGATGAACGGCACATTAGCGAGTGTCTCGCAATTGTTGATGACCGTCGGCTTGGCCCATAGGCCGGCGGTGGTCGGGAAGGGTGGGCGGAGTCTTGGCTCGCGGCGGTAGCCCTCCATCGTGTTCAGGAGGGTGGTCTCCTCGCCGCAGACGTATCCGCCCGCGCCGCGCATGATTGTGACGTTGAGGGTGAAGTCGGAGCCGAGGATCTTCTCGCAGAGAAGGCCCGCGGCTTTGGCGCGGGCGATGGCCTTCTCCATCCGGTGGGCGGAGAGGTTCGCCTCTGCGTTGATGTAGACGTACGCCTCGTTGATGCCGGTCGCGTAGGCGGCGATGGCCATGCCCTCGATGATCCGGTGGGGCACGCCCTCCATGAGGTGGCGGTCCTTGAAGATGCCCGGCTCGCCCTCCTCGGCGTTCACCACCAAGTATTTTGGTGAGTTCCGAACCTTCCGCGCGCCCTCCCACTTCATCGCCGCAGGGAAATATGCGCCACCTCGACCGCGCAGGCCGGATGCCTTCACCTCCTCGATCACCGCCTCCGGCGACATCGACAGCGCCTTCGCCAGTCCGGCATATCCGCCATGCGCGAGGTAGTCGTCGACGTCCGTCGCGTCTATCTCGCCGCACCCGTCCATGGCGATGCGCTTCTGGAGGGCGAAGAAGTCGCTCTCTACGCCGTGGCCTTTGACCTCGCGCCGCCCGTCGGGGGCGATGGTGACTGTCTTTGGAGCCTGGAAGCAGGTGCCGTCGCACCCGGCGACAATGATGACCTCATTCTCACCCACGGCCTGCCGTACAGCCGCAACCACCTTATCCGCGCCCACGGCGAGCGAGCAGTGGGCGACCTGGACGATGTGCCGCGTCTTCCCGCCTAGTAGCTCCTTGCGGCGGGCGGCGGCTTCCGCTGCTATTTGCGACAGGAATTTGATGGGGGATGCGGTAGTCGTCATGGCTTCGCCGCCCCGTTGACTGACGCATGGACCGCTGCGGCCGTCGCGCGCCCTTGCCACTTCCCATCTACCTCGACCGCTGGCGCCAACCCGCAGAGGAAGCCGCAGAGGGTCTCTTCGAGGGTAATGCGGCCGTCGGAGGTCGTCTCGCCGGGCTTCGCCTGCAGGTCGTGCGCGAGGCCGGACAGGAGGTCCTTGCCGCCGTTCATCCAGCACCCGAGGCCCGTGCACACGCGCACGACGTGCTCCCCGGGCTTCTTGATGCGGAGCTCGGTGTAGCTCGTTGCCGCGCCGTAGACCTCGCTGGCAGGGATGCCCAGGTGCCAGCCTACAACCTCCATCGCCCAGTCCGGCAGGTGACCGAACTCGTGCTGGAGGAAGTGCAGCGCGGGGAGGAGTTGCCCGTGGTTGCGCGGGAACTTTTCGCGGAGCACCGCGCGGAGCTCTTTGCGGTCCGTAATCAAGGCAACCTCCATTCGCCGCATACTAGCGTATGGCGGACGGTTGTTCAACTATGTCGTCGAGCTTGAGCTCACGGATTTTAGCCGGAGGTATCGTGCCGTCCGCGGCCCAGCCTCTGGCGCGGTAGTAGCCGTCGATCATCATATCGAGGTCGTCCCGCGTCAGGCCGATGCCCTGGACTATCCCGGTTGGCAGCGTCTCTGTGAGGACGCGGGCGGGCAGGGTATCGTCCGCGCGCGTCCAGCCCTCGCGGATGTTGAACAGCTTCTTGAGGTTGTTGATGCGCTCTCCCGCCTGCTTGAGCTCCCCCGGCGTCATGTCCCAGCCGGTGATGTGGCGGTAGATGGCGGCGGACTCGGCGTGGAGGTCCGTGAAGGCCTTGCGGAGGAATTTGCACCAGATCAATGAATCGAGCACTGACGAGAAGTCCTCGCCCTCCGCCGTGATGCGGCCGCGCTCGTCGTCCACCTTGAGGCGGTCAACCCGCGCTGAGAAGTCCGCCTCGTATGCGGACGACCTGTTGTGGCACGCGCCGCGTGTTGCCACCGAGAGCGCCACCGCCATCGTCTTGAGGCTGCGCGGCTCGTAGCCGGGCATCTCCAGTCCTTTGACGTGCATCGCCCAGGCCTCTGAGCCATGGCCCGTCCTCTGCGCGGCGATGCGGCTCCCGTCCGCCAGCAGCGCGCCGATGCCTTCCCGCCGCGAGATCAGCTCCAGCGTCTTCAGGAGCGCGTCTTCGTTGCCGAACCGGAGGTCGATGCCGCCCGTGTCCGCCGGCGTCAGGATGCCCTTCTCGAAGCACTCCATCGCCCAGGCGATCGTCGCGCCGGCGCTGATCGTGTCCATGCCCAGCTCGTCGCACATCTTCGACGCACGTATGACGGTGTTGGGGTTGCCGACGCCGACCAGCGGGCCGAGCGCGAAGCCGCTCTCGTACTCCATGCGCCCCTTCGCCTGCTTGCCGTCGTCGTCCGTCGTCACAATCTGCTCGCAGCCGATGGTGCAGTTGGCGCAGTGGGCATTCTTGACGTGGTGCGACTGGACGAACGCCTCGCCGCTGATCTGCTCCGCCTGGTCGAAGGTGGACTGCTGGAAGTTCTTCGTGGGCAGCGTGCCGAGGCGGTTGAAGACGGCCACGTTCGCCATCGTACCGAGCGTCCGGTACTTTTCCGTCGCAGGCCCCAGGCTGCGGAGGGTGAGGTCCTTGCCTATCGTGTCGAGGGCATCCTTCTCGAAGACTTCCACGGGCCGGCTGCCCCGGAAGGCGATGGCCTTGAGGTTCTTCGAGCCCATCACGGCGCCGGACCCCGTCCGGCCCGCCTGCCGCCCGCCGTCGTTGGCAACGCTCGCGTACTTCACCAGCTTCTCGCCCGCCGGGCCGATGCTCGCCACGCGAGTCATGCCGCCGAGCTTCGCTTTCACTGCCTGCTCGGTCTCCGACGTCGTGAGGCCAATGAGCACGGCCCCGTCGAGGTAATCTACTCCGTTGTTAGTGATATGGAGGAGCGTAGGCGAGGCCGCGCGTCCGGTGATGACTACCGCGTCGCAGCCCGTCTTCTTGATCTCGGTCGCCAGGAAGCTGGATGAGAGGGAGTCTCCGATGAAGCCGGTGAGCGGCGACTTCGTTAGCACCGCGAACTTGCTTGAGGTGGTGAGCCTGCTGCCGACGAGTGGGCTGGTGACGAAGATGAGCGTGTTGCCGGGCGAAAGGGGCTCAACGCCATGGGGACAGTACCGATAGAGCAAATACGTGCCGAGGCCGATGCCGCCGATGAAGCGGCGCAGGATGCTCTCGGGCAAGGGCTCCCACGCCACCTTGCGGGTGGTAAGGTCGATCAGCATGACCTGGCCGTGGTAGCCGTACATGAGTGCCGTCCCTGGGGCGATTTACCCCCCTGCCTGGCTCGAGAAGAGGAGCAGAGTGTCGCCCTGCCTTAATTCTACAGACGCGCCGCTGATGAATTCCACCCCATTGAGGTTCAGGACGTAGCTGTCCATCGGCCCAGACAGGTCCGGTCGGATGGCCTTGCCGACAAGGGCTGGGTATTTGTCGGCGAGCCTCTGGGCGAAATCCGCCGGGGAGGAGCGCACGGGCAGGGCCACCTCCACGATCTTCTGTCCCGCCAGCAGGCGCGCCTGCCCGTATAGCTCCACGGTCACCACGACCTCGCCGGCTGGCTGAGAGGCCACTGCGCTACTTCCCGGCCGCCGCGAGCGCGACAGCCCGGTCGAGGTCTTCCTGCGTATTCACGTTGAAGAAGCTCAGGCGCTCGGGGTCGATCTGCTCCACCTCGGACTGCGCCACGTAGCGCACCCTGACCCCATCGAAGAACTTCGCAATCTTGAGGTCGTTTGACTTGAGCTTTGCTTCGATGAAGTGGAGGCAACGCTTCGAGTACACCGCGTGAGTGGGCTCAGGCCTGCCGTCGAGCACCGGCACCACTGCGTCGTAGCCCTCGCGCAGGCCGACCATGCGCCGGAATAGTTCAAGGTTGAGGAAGGGCATGTCGCAGGCGACGACGATTCCCCAATCGCCGCTCGCTGCCGAGAGCCCGGTGTATATGCCTCCGAGAGAGCCGGAGTCCGGGTAGATGTCCACGGCAACCTTCGTGGTCTTCGGCAGCGGCAGAACAGCGGCGCGCTCCGCGTCGTTGACGTTCACCACGATTTCGTCCGTTACGCGCGACAGCCTGCCGATCACGCGCGTAATCAGCGGCTCGCCGCCGATCGGCTCAAGCGCCTTGTTGCGCCCCAGCCGTCGGCTCATCCCGCCCGCCAGCACTATGCCGGAAATGTTGACTTTCGAGGCCATCCAGGACTCTCCACCTATCGGACTTTCGGGATACCCAGGTCTCTACAGATATTCCTGGCCAAATCGTCATCTATCTCGCTGTGCCTCGGCACGGCTGTCGCCTTATTAAGGGCTGGGTTTCGCCACCAGGAGTGTCGAGCTCCGTCACGTACAAATTCGCATCCTTGAGAGCGCATGTACTTTATGAGGTCCGAACGCCTCATACGGCTATCGACTCTTCCTCGTATTGGGTCCCCGCCGCGGCGATAGCTTCTTCCCGGTTCATAGCCAGCGCTTCCTCGAGCGTAACCTTGAGGGTCACGACAAGCTCTTCTCGTGTCGCTTCCTGGCAGTTCACACCGGGGATCTCTTCAATCCAACCAATCCACCATTTACCACTCTGTTTGATGACCGCCGTGTAGTTATTCATTTGTGCCTCACTGCCTTCCGTACCTACCCCAAAAATCCCCGGATTTGCGCCGACCACTCCACCATCTGCCTGGTGTGCGAGAAGTTTAGGCCCTGGCGCACCATGTCGTACACCAGCGTCGTCATCGCCATGTGCTCCTTGTCCACGGAGCGGCGGAAGCGACGGCACAGGAGCGCGCTGTCCTTGCCCAGCAGCTCGCGGACGTTGTCCTCATTAGCATACTCCAGCGCATTTGCCAGGTCATCTTCAAAGTGCGGCATGACCTCTTTCGCGTACTTCAGGTCATCGTCGCTCATCGCGTCCAGCGCGAGCAGCTCCGGCGGCACGCCCACGGAGTAGAGCGCCGCAGCGAAGGTGATCGCCCGCGGCAGGCGTATCTCGTGTGAGCCGCCGACGCCCTCCCGCGAGTACCCGAACAGGCCTGTGTGCAGTCGCCTGTCGCGCCTGCGCGGAACAAACGGCGCAACGGAGTTCACCATCTTCGCCAGTGGCGACACCTGCGCCTCATACCGCCCGCGCAGCTTCTCCACCAGCTTCAGCGTCCGGTCCTCCTCCACGTGTGTCGGGTCCGTCCGCTCGTGCGCCATGAGCTGGTTCACGCCCGCCCTCGCGTCCTTCATCTCGTAGTCGTACTTGAAGGAGGACTGCACCGTATACGTCTGCACGCTCGGGAACTCCGCCAGCACACGGCCAACGTACGGCGGCCTGAAGTTGCCTCTGAAAGGCGAGCTTCCCACTCCGATAATTGGGTGAATGGCTGTCCCCAGCCTCTTCTCCAGCTTCCCCAGGCGCTGCAGCGCGAATTTGGCGAGGAGGACGGCGCCGGCCATGCCGTAGTTGAGGGCCGGGTCGCTACGTGCCAAAAATACGCGTACATAGGGGAAGTCTTTGGCCGCGAATGCGTAATACTCTTCTACGATTTTGTCCGCGTGGAGCATGCTGGGGTGGTCTTCGAACAGGGGGATGACGCGGATGGAGTGGGGCTTGTGCTCGCCCATCCAGTCCTTCACGAGCTTGCCGCCGGGCAGCATGTGCCGGTCTTTACCAACCACGACGTCGCGGTAATAGGAGTCGAGCCAGATTAGCTCTTGCGAGGACGTGGTCATAGGTAGTATGACCTCCGTTATAGGGGCAATTTCGGCCTCGTAGTAGCTCGACGCGACGTCGAAACTGGTCACTATCGTATGTAGTGCTTCCTCCACCTTTTTGCGCATCTGGCGCTCGACGCCGGGGTTGGGGATGCGGAGGGTCAGGAATACGTCTTTGCCCAGGACGCGCTTTTTGAAGAAGTCCGGGTGGCTCATGAGGAGCTTGAGGGTGACGTCCACGTCGGCGGCCTTGCCCTCGAAGTCCCACATCTGCTCGTCGCAGCCGAGCTGGTCGTAGACGTAGGAGGCCTCTGCGACCTCGCCTTCGCCCTTGAGGACGCCGTTCTCTGCGAAAGGCGGGGGCGTGGCGTTGTCCGGGTGCTGGGTGCTCATGGCTCTTGGGGGCAACACGGCGTGTCCTTTTTCTCGACGGAGTGGCGCTTTCGCACAACCGCACTATTGTATAACGTTGGGGAGAAAGAAGGACGGTTTGTTCCGTCGGCGGGGGAAAAAGCAGGAGGGCGCGGCCGCATGAGTCGCGGCCGCGCCCTGTCGTTATCCTTTCGGGTTGGGTGTGCTACTTGCCGGACCGGCCGTTCTAACGGCCGATCGATATGCCCGCGTCCGCCTTGACGTTGACAGAGATCGTAGAGCCCCGCCCGTTGGACGCCCCGCCGTTGGCGGGGGTGCTCGCGGGCTTCTTCTCCTCGGAGCGGCCGCGGTTGCCGTCATTGTCGTCATCCTGGTCGTCGTCATCGTCGTCGGCGTGCACGCGGACGCTGACGGCGGTGGAGGTGGCGGCCTCGTACTTCGCGGTGACCTCGTCGCCGACTTCGATAGTTGTCGTGGCGTTGGCGGACGTTGTCACCCGGCTATTTGCATCGAGCTTCAGCTCGATCGCTGCGCCGCGCTTTGAGGTGACCGTGATGCGGCTGCCGTCCTCGCTAACCGCCGTGACCTCGCCCTCGATGACGCGCGTGCCGAGGACCGCCCGGGTGGACGATGCGCTTGCGCCGACGGACTTCAGCGCCTGCTCGTAGCCCTTGACCGTGTTGTCGCGGGCCCTTTCCAGCGCGGCCTTCGCCTGGGGCGGCGCGTCGGCGATGACTTCCGCGAAGAGGTCCAGCTGGCGCTGCATGTTCGCCTCCAGCTTCGCGGTCACATCCGCGTGAGCCTTTTCCTTCCGGGCCTTGGCATCCGCCTGGGCTTCGGACTTGGCTTCCCTGTCCAGCTTCTGGGCCTGGGCCTCCAGGCGCTTCACAACGTTGGAGATCTTCATCTCGGCCTTGGCCTTGAGCCGGTTGGACTGCGGGCCAAGCTCCAGGAGGAACGTCGCCAGCTCGCCGGCAATGGCGTCCGAAATCTCGTGGTCGATCTCGATCTCCAGCCTGTTGCCGGTCTCATCCTCCACGACAACGATGTTGCCGTTCGCCTCCACCAGCGTGAAGGTGCGGTGCTCTCTCTGCGGCTGGCCGGGGACGACCATCACCCGGAGGGCCGCGGGGCTGCTGGTGGTGTTCTCGGCCAGGACGGCGACGCGGCTGCCGACGGGCACAGCGTCCATGCCGGAGGCGTCCTTATCGCCGGTCTTGATCTTCGTCTCGGCGTCCACCACAAGCTGCACGGTAGAGCCGTCCTTCAGCTTCACGGTGATAGAGTCGTCCGTCTTCGCCTGCACCTCGCCGAAGATGCCTGTCAATGCTCAATGACTTTGTCAGTCTTACTGCTCAGTGATTTTGTCAGTACGACTGGTTTTGGTTGAATCAGTCTCGATCTCCAAGGGTGATCTGGAGCCGGCTTTCGATCCTTGGGCGAGGAGAGGGGTGTGCTGGAGACGGGTCCGTCTCCAGCACGCCCCTCTCCTCGCTTGCCCGCCTGAGCTTTTCTTCGCCTTGCTCGCAGGACTGCGGGTCTTAGGGGAGCAACCGTGCTGGCCAGCTCACGCCCCTTGTGCATGACCACGATGCGCCCGTCCAGCCGCTCCTGTACCTCTACGGTCGCCCTGGCGTATGTGCTCCGCTCGCTGTCAGGCTCGATCTGCAGGTCCTCTCCACCAAAGCTCACCGTGTTATCCGCGGCCACTGTCCGCTGGTATCGGAAGCACAGCACACTGT
>Ga0194132_10005278_pt1 | contig 21150 bp, 23 predicted proteins | sample TA2KigOf80mmetaG_FD_148612 | JGI IMG/M metagenome (GOLD analysis project Ga0194132, IMG submission 148612) | Freshwater microbial communities from Lake Tanganyika, Tanzania - TA2015054 Kigoma Offshore 80m | ecosystem: Environmental > Aquatic > Freshwater > Lake | place: Tanzania: Lake... | reverse complement strand
CAAAGGCCTACAGGTCTCCGACGATGAGTTTCAAGCGCTCAATATCAAACCCGGTAAGTTTCATGGCGATTGGAACTATACGCTTCTTCCTCGCTCTTAATCGGTAACTTAATTCTTGCCCATGCCTTAGTGGGCGATACCTTAATCGCGGTGTTGCGACAGTTACGCAGCGGCTATGCGCAACGGCCGCAACGGTTTCCCCAGAGTGTGATTTTATGTGGCGTGCGGGATGTCCGTGACTATCGCATTTACTCCTCGGCTGAGAAAACTATTATCACCGGTGGGAGAGCCTTTAATATTAAGGCGAAATCGCTCCGGTTGGGCAATTTCTCCCGTGCCGAGATGGAGGCCCTCTATCTCCAACACACCGAGGAGACTGGCCAAGTCTTCACCTCTGAAGCCTTGGTACAGATGTGGGAATTGACCGAGGGCCAACCCTGGCTCGTCAATGCCTTAGGGTATGAGGTGTGTTTCGAGATTCAGGCGGGGCGTGATCGACAGCAGCCCATCACTCTGAGTTTAGTAGACGAAGCCAAAGAGAACTTGATTCTGCGACGGGAGACGCATCTCGATCAACTCACCGACAAACTGCAAGAGGGGCGGGTGCAGCGGGTGATTGAGCCGTTGCTGGCTGGGGTGGACCTTGCCCAGCGGTTCCAACCTGATGATCTGGATTACGTGGTCGATCTCGGACTCATCACCCAAGAGCGTAATGGGCAGATTCGTATTGCCAACGCTATCTATCAAGAAGTGATCCCCCGCGATTTAGGCTGGCTAATTCAGTCGGGCATGAGCGAACAAACCGCCTGGTATGTCCGTCCCGACGGCATGCTCGATATGCAGAAACTGTTACGGGCGTTTCAGGAATTCTTTCGCGAGCATTCCGAGCATTGGGTCGAGCGTTTTCAGTATAAAGAGGCCGGGCCACAGCTCTTATTGCAAGCGTTCCTGCAACGCATCGTTAATGGTGGCGGACGTATCGAGCGAGAGTATGGCTTAGGGCGTATGAGCACGGATTTGTTGATCCTCTGGCAGTATCCTCACGGGATGCAGAAGGTAGTGATCGAACTTAAAGTGGTGCACAAGAGTCTCGACCAAACGATCGCCAAAGGGTTGGAGCAGACGTGGGAGTATCTCGACCGCTGTGGTGCCGCCGAAGGCCATTTGGTGATCTTTGACCGCACCCCTGGCAAGGCATGGGAAGAGAAGTTGTTTCAGCGAGAAGCGACCGTGCGTGACAAGGCCATCAGCGTGTGGGGGATGTAAGACCTTGAGGGTGAACAGGGCTTCGTGCTGCTTCTGTTGAAGCATGAACGGCGTGTAGAGCTATTAATAATTTAGGAAACCTCTATCAAGACTGTGACGCTCGTACCGCAGCGAGATCTTTACCCAGGGTCCGGCCTGCCAAGCAATAATGAACAGCGGTCCACACGTTCACTAAGGAGAGACACAAAAGCGCGTATCGGAGTGACTCTGTCCCATGCTCGGCTTGAAAGAAGTCGCTGAGCAAGCCAACGGTTTGTGGGCCGAGCCCGAGACCGATGATGTTGACGATGAACAAAAGAATCGCTGAGGCGACTGAACGCATGCGGAGGGAAACCAGGCTCTGATTGAGCGCGAAGCTCGGACCGAGATAGAATCCACCCAGAAGCGCCGGAACAATGCCGTACCACGTCGCGGTCTGAATATCACGAGCGAGATAGGCAGCCACAGTAAAGGGAAGTGAGATCAGAATAGCAACAGCGACTACCCAAACGTTCCATCTCACATCGTGTTTTCCCAGGCGATCGGACAGCATCCCACCGACATAGGTGCTCACTCCGCCTAACACACCGAAGAGGAAGGCGAGGGCCGTGCCAATCTGCCCGCTTTGCAATCCGTGCGATCGCATGAGGAACGCCGGCAGCCACAATACGACGCCATAGCCAACGAAAGACGCCAAGGTGGCGCCTGCCGCAAGGTGGCGCCACGCTGGTATCGCTGTCAGGGAACGAATAACTGTGCCGAGACTCGGTGCTTCTTGTGGAGTTGCCTGTAAACCTTCCGCATACCCGCGCGGAGGTTCACGAAGAGTGAGGAGAACGACAAGCGCCAAGAGAAGTCCTGGCAGACCGACGGTATAGAACGCCACGCGCCAACCATACCACTGGCTGACCCATCCGCCGACGAGAAAGCCTGTCATCAAGCCGAAGTTAATCCCCAACGAAAACGTCCCCATTGCCGTAGCGCGTTCTGCTGGCGGATACATGTCGGCGATCATCGAGTGCGACGGTGGACTCGAACCCGCTTCTCCGACGCCGACGCCAATTCGTGCTGCTGCCAGTTGCCAGAAGTTTGTCGCTAACCCACACAGTGCTGTCATGCCGCTCCATGTCGCGAGCGCCAGGGCAATCAGGTTACGACGATTGCTGCGATCAGCCCACATTGCCATCGGGATGCCTAACGTCGCATAGAAGATGGCAAACGCCACACCAGAAAGGAAGCCAAGCTGAGTATCAGATAATTGCATTTCCAGCTTGATCGGTTGCAAGAGGATCGCCAAGATCTGACGGTCAACGTGGCTAGAGGTGAAAACGAGAACGAGCAGCAACATCGCATAGCGACGATATTGAGGAGTGATAACCGCCGGGACTGGAGATGCTCCGCCTTCGGATTTTGCAGCAGCAGAACTCACGCTTGATACTCCTTGTTATGCTTCCTACTCGTGGTATGGTCGGGAGCGGCAGTGTGACGGTCTGACGCAAGGTCGTCAAGGTGGGTGAGCTGCAAAGAAAAAAAAGGATGACACTATGGGCGTACTTGATGGAAAAGTCGCAATCGTGACAGGGGCAGGAAGATTACGCGGCATTGGGCGAGCGACGGCGCTCGCGCTAGCAGAATTCGGGGCTGATATTGTCGTGACCGGTACCGGACGAGACCCGGAGAAATACCCACCAGATGAAAAAGCAGTGGGCTGGCGTGACATCGAAAGTACAGCAGAACAAGTACGTAAACAGGGCCGCCGCGCTCTGCCGCTGATTGCTGATGTCGTCAAGAGTGAAGATGTCAAATGCACCGTCGCGGCCACCCTGAAAGAATTCGGTCGTATCGATTTCCTGATCAATAATTCCGCGTTTGCCCGCGGAGCTGACCGCGTGCCGTTGCTCGAATTGTCGGAAGAACTCTGGCATAAGGTGTTGGAGACAAAACTCACTGGTAGTTTTCTCATGAGCCGCGAAGTGCTCCCTGCCATGATTAAGCAGCAACAGGGCGGCGCGATTATCAACATCTCTTCGATTGCCGGAAAACGCGGTTTTCCCAATACGACTGCGTATTGCACGTCGAACTTTGGCATTCAGGGATTTACCCAAGCGCTGGCGATGGAAGTGGCACCGCACCAAATTCGTGTCAACGCGGTCTGCCCCGGTATCATCGATACGGCGCGTATGGATGTCGTAGGTCGTGGTGATGCCTGGAACGCCAGCATCAACACAATGGTGCCCCTCAAACGCGCTGGAACAGACGAAGAAACCGGCAAGTTTATCGCGTATCTTTGTACCCCAGATGCGTCGTATATTACCGGGCAATCGCTCAATATCGATGGCGGGTCAGTCATGTGGTAGCGAAGATAATGCAAAATGAAAAATTAAAAATGCAAAATTGAAAACGCAGAATGCAATGGAAAATGCAAAATAAAAGGAAAACTGAAGAGCAAGGAAAAGCATCGGTTGCGAAATGACAACGGATATTCTGGAGCGGAGTGTTGCGTACCCGCTTCGCATCATCAAACTGTATCGAGAACTCCAAAAGGATGAGATCGGGCGAATTATTGGGAGGCAATTGCTACGCTCCGGGACTTCTATTGGAGCAAATATCCACGAAGCACAAGGTGGACAAAGCAAGGCAGATTTCGTCGCCAAGATGTCCATAGCTCACAAGGAGACGCTAGAATCCGTATACTGGTTACGCTTAATTCGCGAGGCTGACTTGGTTCCATCAGGTCGGATAGATGACCTTGCTGATGAAACTGAACAACTCAGCAAGGCTCTTGCGTCGATTCTTTATGAGTGCGAAACGGAGCATCAAGCAATGATATCCCTGTTTTCTCATTTTTAATTTTTCATTGTTCCTATGTGAGCCGTACCGTCAAAATGTCTCTTCTCGCATCGACATGACTAATCACGACCTGCGCAGGGGAGCCGAGCGGCAATGGGGGTGAAGCGTTGACAGCGACGATAAGCAGCGTCTCGTCGAGTTCGATGAAACTGCGGCCATACTGTTCACGGACGACCTGTCCCTGCACGGTACGCCCTTTCTGTTTTTCTAGATACCGTAATAGCCAATAGCGGGTGCTTTCTCGTTCACAGCGTCGTGCATTGCCACTGGCCTCCTGTGCGCTGGCGGCGATGATCTGCAATTGCTCTTCGTTGAAGAGTGCTGCTCCATGTGTCAGGTGATGCTTAATCTGACGTTGCATTTGTAGATCGTGATAGCGACGTAACGGAGAGGTCGCTTGTGTATAGAGCTGTAACCCGAGAGCGGCATGGGCTGCTGGTGTCGTACCCATCTGCGACGGCTTCATCGCCCGCCGTGCCGTATGTACAAACACACGTTGCGTGGGGAAGGTCATTGCGGCTGGCACTGGCTCGTCTGGCTCTGGTTGCGCAATATACAATGCCGGAAGCTGGTGCGTGTGACAGTAGCGGGCTGCCATTTCGTTGGCGAGGATCATGCACTCGCTGACCAAGGCGCGGGACGGAGAATCCGGCGGAAGAACAGCCACTGAGATGTCTCCATTGGTGATGCGAACTTTTACTTCTTCCCCTTCAATAACAACTGCACCTTGAGCAATGCGGAGTGCCTTTCGTATCTGGGTAATCTGCAATAGCCTATGGAGAGCTGAAGTGCACGGCTCGGTGTCGTCACCAGTGCGGAGCATGCCGTCAGCCTCACTGTAAGTCAGGCGGCGACCGACACGCAGGATGCTACTACAGATACGCTCGTTATGAATGTTTCCTTGGTCGTCGATCTGCGCGAAGAAGCTGAGCGATGGCCGCAGGGAGCCAGCACAAAGGCTGGCTTTTTCTTCACTCAGCGTCGGCGGCAGCATAGGAAACCTGCGCACCGGAAGATAGACCGAGGTGCCGCGCGCAAGCGCTGCTTTATCGAGTTCACTCTCTGGCGCGACAAAGTAGCCGACATCGGTGATGTGGATACCGACGATAATTTTTCCGTCCTCGATATGGATACTGAGTGCATCGTCAATATCCGTCGTCTCCGCATCATCGATGGTGAAGGTGAAAAGCGCGGAAAGATCCGTGTACTCCTGCACCTGGGGCGCATCTTGAGGGAACGCGGCGGTACCCTCTGCTGCCTGGATGACTTCCGCGGAGAATTGTGTCGGAATCTGATAGCGCAGAAGGCTTAACTCTTCATCGGGGGTCCAAAGCTTGAGCGCGACGAGTAACTGAAACGCGACATCCCAGGGATGCCCTTTGCTGCGGTAGCCAATCTCGTCAAGAAGCCTGAGCGCTTGCGATCTTTTGTCGTAGAACTCTCCATAGAGGGCGAGCCCTTTGATGAGGTCGAGGTAACGGTCTGCTCCGCTTGGTGGTGGGGCTGAGAGAGGCCCAGCCAATTGCCCTTGTAACCAAGCGAAAAACCCCTCTTGGGCCTGTGCACGTTCGTGTTCACGTTGCTGCTGGTGAAGGACTTCTTCGATACTCTTGGCATCACGCAGGGTGAACTCGCCGGCCTTGCGCTCCTTAAAGTACAAAGTCTGACCATAGAGAGATTCGAGCACCCCGGCGGTAGCAATGGGTGTGTCCTGCGTGGAGAGAACCAGACCTGCGAGTTCTTTCCACGGCCAGGCTTCAGTCGTCTCGTCCTGCAGCAGTTCCCATAACTCCTTGAGATCTATGGTCTGTGCCGCCGCACGAATCTGCTCGTGCAAAGCTTGAAGCTGTCTCTTCAGCTCAGCCGACGGCCCGGTTAACGCAAGTGTGTGTTTGCAGTCGAACATGACCCGGTCCTGAGGCAAGATGATCTTCTTTCCATCTTCAGCGGTGAGTTCGATGCGTACCGCATCTGAAGAAGAAGAGATTTTGTGAACGACACCGAGCACTAAGTGGCCGTGTTCGCGATAGACAACAACGCTTCCGCTCTGCATAGTCATGAATTTCTACATCAAGTAAGGGTGGTTCATGCGGTGTTAAATTGACGAGACCCTTGCTTCTTGTGTTACGCCCGCCAATAATGCCGAGTAGTATGTTGCAAGTCAAAGTCATCAAAAGCATAGCTGAAGTCGACCAGACGGCATGGGATACCCTGGTAGGGGACGGTTCTCCGTTTATCGAATGGGATTGGCTCGCCTGCATGGAGGAATCTCGGTGTACCGGCCCTCGTACAGGGTGGCAGCCTCAACACCTGACGGTCTATGACGGGAAACAACTCGTTGCCGCGTGTCCGTTGTATCTCAAAGGCAACAGCATGGGGGAGTTTGTCTTTGATCACTCATGGGCAGATGCTGCGCAGCGGGCCGGGATTGAGTATTATCCGAAGATGCTGGTGGCAGCGCCATTCACACCAGCGACCGGCATCCGGTTCCTCAGCGCACCAGGAGGTGATCGCCCGGAATTGATTCGCCTCTTGGGACAGACGTTACAAGGTGTGTGTCAACAAAACAATTTGTCCTCAGTCCACGTGAATTTCTGTCTTCCAGACGAGAGTGAGATTCTTACAGAGCTGGGCTACCTCAAGCGTGTGGGATTGCAGTACCAATGGCTCAATTACAGTTATCAAACGTTTGACGACTATCTTGCCCATTTCCGTACCAAGCGACGCAACCAGATCAAACGGGAAATGCGTGAGATGGACGATCAGAACGTGCGTATTGAAACCATCTATGGTGAGGATATCCCAACCGAGATGTTTCCCCAGATGTACGCGTTGTATAAATCTCATATCGACAAACTCTATTGGGGACGGCAATACCTGCAGCCGCAGTTTTTCGACCTCCTGGGCAAACGCTTTAAGCGGAATTTGTGTTTTGTGGTTGCCCATTATGACGGCAAGATTATCGCAGGCACCTTTAACGTCCAGAAGAACGGGGTGTTCTATGGTCGTTACTGGGGGGCGTTCCGCGAACTCCGTCACCTCCATTTCAATGTCTGCTATTACGCGGCGATTGATCACTGTATCCGGCAAAAATTCGTCCGTTTCGAGCCTGGTGCGGGCGGTGACTTCAAACGCCTGCGAGGCTTTGATCCACAACCAACTGTGAGTATGCATTATCTGGCCGAGCCTCGTTTGGCTGCCGCTGTGGCCCGTTTTCTTGACAATGAACGAGATCAAGTCCATCGCACGATAGACTATCTGCACGAGGAGAGTGAGCTGAAGCACGACAGTGGGGACGATAAAAGTAGTGAGTAGTTGAAGATGCAGTAGTCAGTAGCGTGCGCTGCACGCACGAGTCTCCCCAGACGGTCATCGTGCGGATGACGCGCGGTACGGAAACTCGCTTAAGCGAATTTTGCACTTTGAACCCGCCACGCAATACTCCGCACTCTCTCACCTTATTCAGCGCTACCATGATGGTAGTAGGGAATACCATTGGCGTTGGCATCTTCACAACCAGTGGGGTCGTTGCTGATGCTGTGCCAAGTTCCGGTTGGCTCTTTGTTGTGTGGATTCTCGGTGGGCTCCTGTCGCTCGCTGGGGCACAGGCATGGGCTGAACTGGGAGCCGCTTTTCCGCATGCTGGTGGGGAGTATGTCTATCTGCGCAAAGCGTTTGGTCCGTTCTGGGGCTTTCTTTGTGGCTGGGCGATTTTTATTGCCAATTTTTCCGGTTCTATTGCGGTCTTGGCTATTGCCTTGGCTGGTGCATTGGCACCTGTCTTTGCGTTCAATGCTTCGCACTCGATGCTCTGGGCTGGTACACTCAGCGGCATTCCTTTGTCGCTATCGTATAACCAACTGTTTGCACTGGTCCTCGTTTGGGGTGTTTCTCTGATTAACTATTGCGGGCTGCTTTTCGGCAGTGGCACCCAGAACGTGCTGAGTTTCAGCAAACTCGTAGCGATTGCTGTTTTGCTCCTGGCTGGTTTCTGGCGCGGGACTGGCGATTGGACCCATTTCTCTGCACCGTTTCAGTGGACTCCAACGCAAGGGTTTCTCTCGACGGTCGGTGTCGCTTTGATTCCGGTGCTCTTCGCCTACAGCGGGTGGAATGTGGCTGCATACCTTGCCAGTGAGGTACGGCAACCTGAGCGGACGCTCCCACGAGCCTTGCTCGCAGGTACGTTGATAACGCTTGTTGTCTATCTGCTTCTGAACGTGCTGTATGTGTATGCTGTACCACTGGCGGCCTTACGAGGCGTGGTGCAAGTCGGTGAGTTGACCGCGACGGCACTTTTTGGTGCGAAAGCCGCATGGATCGTCTCTTCGTTGATAGCGCTGTCGATCGCAAGCGCGTTCAACGTCATGATTCTTGCTGGCGGATGGATATATTTTGCGATGGCGAGAGATGGTGTGTTCTTTCCGAGCGCGGCGCACCTGCATCCCAGTTTCCACGTCCCAGGGAATGCGCTCCTGATGCAAGCTGCGTGGACATCCGTGCTGATCTTGTCTGGAACGTTTGAGCAACTGCTGACGTATACCACGATCGTTATCGTAGCTTTTTCTGCGCTCACAGTCGGTGCGCTCTTTGTTCTGCGTGTGCGACAACCAGACCTGCCTCGACCATATCGCACGTGGGGCTATCCGTGGCTTCCGGGTTTCTACATCGTGGCCTCGGTTGGCATCATTTCTAATGCCCTTTGGGAGCGCCCGTTCGAATGCCTCTGGGGAGTGATCCTCTGCGTGGTTGGGGTGCCGATCTACTATTGGTGGCGACGCGTTGACAGTATGAAATCAGAAGCATAGCATGCGTACCAAATTAGCCGGTTGGCCGTTAGGGGAGCCGCAACCACGGCTGAGAGGATGGGTTCGGTAGGCGAACTCATCGACCCTTGGAACCTGATCTGGGTAATGCCAGCGAAGGGAATGCATGTCGCTACACACGCACCGTTTTTCTTCGTTTCCTTCTTTCCTCTGGACTTCCGCGAGGACTCCCCGTGTCGGACGGCATCTCGCCATTTCCTGTCTGCCAGAGCGAAGACCCTCAGCTGGCATTATCTGTAGCTTAAGAGAGGAGTTTCCTCATGAAGCGTAATGGCCTGAACGGGAGCCGAGAGCAGGCTCCTGCCACTGCGACGGGGCTTACCACAACGCCGTTGCCAAGTTCTCGCAAAGTGTATGTTGAAGGAAAGCACGCTGGGGTACGAGTGCCGTTTCGTGAAATCACGTTGAGTGCTGCTGCCAAAGAGAATGGTCACGCCAATGGCAACGGTGCACCTGCCACGATGTGCGTCTATGATACCTCTGGTCCATATACCGATCCGCACGTGGCGATTAATATCCACCACGGGTTGGCACCATTACGTCAAGCGTGGATTGTCGCGCGTGGCGATTCTGAAGAATTGTCAAACGTCTCTTCGACCTATGGACGTCAACGTGCTGCTGACCCGCGCTTGGAGCACCTCCGTTTCGCGCACATTCGTAAACCACGACGTGCGCTGCCGGGAAAAAACGTTTCACAGATGCACTATGCCCGGCAAGGTATAGTGACCCCAGAAATGGAATACATTGCGATTCGTGAGAATCAAGCACGCGAAGAGACCGCTCAGCAGGCACAAAAACCTGGCAATGGTCATGCGCGGATTGCCCAACAGCATCCTGGTAATTCATGGGGTGCCAGTATTCCGCCGGTGATTACGCCGGAATTCGTTCGCGACGAAGTTGCGCGCGGACGTGCGATCATCCCAGCGAATATCAATCACCCTGAGTTAGAGCCGATGATTATTGGCCGCAATTTCCTGGTGAAGATTAACGCCAATATCGGCAATTCTGCGGTTGCTTCTTCGATTGAAGAAGAAGTGGAGAAGATGATCTGGGCTACCCGTTGGGGAGGTGACACGGTGATGGATTTGTCGACGGGCAAAAACATCCACGAAACGCGCGAATGGATTCTGCGCAATTCTCCAGTGCCGATTGGTACCGTGCCGATTTATCAGGCCCTAGAGAAAGTCAACGGCAAAGCTGAAGAACTGACGTGGGAAATTTTTCGTGACACGTTGATCGAACAAGCCGAGCAGGGCGTGGATTATTTTACTATCCATGCAGGCGTGCTCCTCCGTTATGTGCCGATGACGGCCAAACGCATGACCGGCATCGTGTCGCGCGGTGGTTCGATCATGGCGAAGTGGTGTCTCGCCCATCACAAAGAAAATTTCCTCTATACGCACTTCGAGGAAATCTGCGAGATCATGAAAGCCTACGATGTGTCGTTCAGCCTGGGTGATGGCCTGCGCCCTGGTTCGATCGCTGATGCGAATGACGAGGCTCAGTTCGCCGAACTTGAAACACTTGGTGAGTTGACCAAGATCGCCTGGAAGCATGAGGTGCAGACGATGATCGAAGGTCCGGGCCACGTCCCGTTGCATCTCATTCAGGTCAACATGGAGAAACAACTCAAAGAGTGTCACGAAGCACCGTTCTATACCCTTGGCCCTCTGACCACCGATATTGCTCCAGGCTACGATCACATCACGTCTGGGATCGGTGCTGCGATGATCGGTTGGTTCGGCTGCGCGATGCTGTGTTATGTCACCCCCAAAGAACATCTTGGGCTGCCAGACAAGGAAGATGTCAAAGCTGGGGTCATTACCTACAAGATTGCAGCCCATGCCGCTGATCTGGCGAAAGGTCATCCTGGGGCACAAGCTCGTGATAATGCGTTATCGCACGCGCGCTTTGAATTTCGCTGGCAGGATCAATTCAACTTATCGCTTGATCCTGAAACTGCGCGAGACTTCCACGACGCCACGCTACCTGCCGAAGGGGCCAAGGTTGCGCATTTCTGTTCGATGTGTGGACCACACTTCTGTTCGATGAAGATTACCCAAGACGTGCGTGATTACGCCGAACAGAAACAGCTTGATGCTGAGGCCGCACTCAAGCAGGGGATGCAAGAAAAAGCGGAAGAGTTCAAACAAGGCGGGACAGAGATTTATCGCTGAGCAGGGGGCGGGAGTCGGAGGGCAGGGGCCGGGGTGACAAATCAACTCTCATGAGGTTGCCTGACAAAGGTGAGACAACTTGTCATTACGAGCGGAGCGAAGCAATCTCATTGTGACTTTTCGCTGCCAGCAAGATTGCTTCGTCACCCCCAGCTCCCTGCCATGACACAGCGTCCCTAGTTGCCGAATGGTTTTTGAAGTTTTCTGGCTCCTGGCTCCTGAGCCCTGGCTCTGTGATTGACAATGTAGACCTTATTTATCTATATTCCTGCTGGCAATGAGGAACTCCAATGGTAAAGCTCAGAGCGATTTCTGGTGGAAAAAAGAAAGAGCCGCCTCTTTCATTGGTCTATGGATTGCGTTTGTACAACCCCGGTGAAGTTGCAGGCATAGGTGAAGGTAGCGTAACTCTTGCCAACGGTTCTGAAAGCCAGATCACTCTGCACTTAATTGAAGGAAGTCGCGAGCAGATTCGAGCGCAACTGCTCGCGAGCATTGATGCGTTCTTCGATATCTAGGGCGACCTTCCACCTGCTTCCGCGCTACGGACCCGTAAAGAAACAGACGGGGCGGACTCTGGGTGTTAAGAGCTGCCTCTGACAATCCCTCTTCCTGTTGCCAGAAGGGGAAAGGCCTTCACAAAAGGATACTATGCCATCGTTATTTCGTCGTCTTCATGCGTTGTGGAAAAAAGAACAACCAACAGTGACATTGCCACCAACGGAACCCCAGCCTCTCTCAACACCAATCCCAGCGCCGCCGACCGTTGCTCCTCCTCAAGAGATGGCCCAGCCGTTGGATCTTTCTCAGCCTTTGAGTGAAGACTTGGTTTTCCAGGCGCTGCGGAAATGTCGCGACCCAGAAATCCCAGTCAACATTGTTGACCTTGGGTTGATTTACGACGTGCGAATTTTAGAAGACTTGGTCAACGTGAAGATGACCCTCACTACGCAAGGGTGTGGCATGGGTGGCTATATTTCACAGGAAGCAGAAGAGCAAATTCGCTCACTCCCTGGAGTACGTGAAGCCAAAGTCGAAATTGTGTGGGATCCACCGTGGAACCCGAGTATGATTAGCGAAGCTGGGCGGAAGGTGCTGGGGTTACCCGAGTAAAAGGAAGCTGCAAAAAAATATGGGTGAATGGGCGAGCGGGAGAACCAGCGACCACCCTACCATGTCTTTGTCGCTCTTTCGCTCGTTCTTTCATCGTTTCTTTATCGTCGCCGCGCTCCCTTGCCTATCTGACTGATGAGTTGTTCCAGTTCGTTGGTTTTGCTTTCCAGTTCTTCAGCGCGCTCGTCCTCTGGCCCGAGCAGTTGCGCAGCTTGCTGGTACTGGTTCAGCGCGGCATCCATTCTTCCTTGTATTTCCATTGCCCGTCCGAGTTGTAGCCGTGATTCTCCACTTTTCCCTTGCAGCTGCGCAATTTGCGCCAACGTCATATAGGATTCATCGTTGTACGGATCGAGATCAAGTGCCGCGCGGCACGATTTCGTGGCCTCTTCTTGGTTGCCTTCTTTGAGCAACAACGCGCACAGTTTGGTGTGCACATCTGCATCTTGTGGGTCTATCTCTCGTTGTTGCAGAAACAGTTGTCGGGCTCGTTCAGTGTTCCCTGTCCTGAGATACGAGATGCCGAGTTCGCGATCCAAGCGGATCCCTTTCGCTGCCGCTTGTTCGAGCAGCTGCTGAGCACGTTGCCAGTCGTTATACTGAAGAAGTACCGTCCCGAGCAGCGCCAGGGCTTTGGGATTGTCCGGATTCTCGGTTACTTGTCGCTCGTAGTCTGGTATGACGCGACTGCGTGCTCCTTGCATAGCGTTGAGGATTGCTTGGACGCGCCGCAGCTCAAAGGTGTCGCTGGGAGCCCGCTGATTCCATTTGAGCGCCTGGATGGTTCGTTCAATATAACTGAGACGCTCTTTGGACAGTGGATGCGACCGTAGATAGCCGGGCACATTCACGCCGTTGACACGATCTTCCTTTTGCATCGTTGCAAAAAACTGCGGCATCGCATGCGGATTAAAGCCTGCCTGCGCAAGGTACTGGAGGCCGCGATAATCCGCTTCTTCTTCGAGTTGGCGTTTGTACTGCAGCTGCTTCATGGTACTAAGCGACGAGACTCCTGCAGCGAGCACTGGATTGATAAGTGCTAAGGCCATCGAGGCTAAGCCAGCATAGGAGAGGAATTTTGTGTCCTGTTGTTGGCGGACCATATGATGGCCCTGCACGTGGGCAATCTCGTGTCCAAGCACACTCGCTAATTCATCATCGCTTTGTACGCGTTGGATCAGACCTGTATGAATATAGATGTAGCCACCTGGTGCTGCGAACGCATTGAGATGCGGCTCTTGGATGACGCCAAAGTAGTATGTGAATTCAGCAGTTTCCAGATGGGCAACAAGCTTTTGTCCTAGGCGTTGGACGTAGCGTCGCACTGTTGGGTCGCGAACCAGTGGAAGCTGTGCTTGGATCACCAGAGAGAACTTGCGGCCAATCGTTGCTTCACCTTCATCAGCAGCCCATAGCGTGGTGGCGGAAGCAACGATCACTGTGAGAGCGATAAGAAGCGTACGCCAAGAGTTCATGGTCGCACGCTACCATGAGGAGAGCGAAAGGCAAGACCTCAAGCTATGAATAACGAGCATGAACGCTTGAGGCTATGAGAGAAAGCGCGTAGGGTAATATCCATGAATACCACCCTACGCAAAGCATTGTCCGTCGCTGTTCTATTGACCTGGTGGCTGGGGAGTAGCGGGTGTGCAGGGACTCAACCCGCGAAAACAGCTCCAGCCCGACAAGGCCCGTCTGCGCTCTTCGATGAAGAGATGCCTGCGGCTGCGATTGGGACATTGATTGATGCTGAGACGTTTATTGCCTTCTGTGATCGTGCTTAAAAAAGCGAATCGGACGAGGATTAGTGTGAGGGTCACCTGTCGGTAAGCCGACAGGTGAGGTATCAGAGAGTAGGAGGGAGATACGCAGATCCCTGCTTATTTGCTGAGGGCGCTACGTAACGCTTCCACTGCCTTGGCAGCACTTGCAGCTGAACTCGCACGGTCGAGTTGCGAGAGGGCACTGCGTTCTGCTGCAGAGATTCCCGCCGTCTTCTGTGCTGCGCTATCTTTGAGTAGCTGCTGCAACCCCGAGGAGCTGCCGCCTTTCGATGAACCTAACAAGTTGCGCACTTTGGGGTTTGCCAACAGATAGAGATCTTGCGGATCAAGCTTCAACGCTGTTGAAAGCTTTTCGACGACTTTCTGACTCGGATGGCGCATGCCACGTTCGAGATAGCCAATGTAGTTTGCTTTCACGTTGACTTTCTTGGCGACCATCTCTTGGGTGAGTCCTAGTTCGTGCCGTCGCTCTTCCACGATGCGACCAAAACTTTTATCTGCCATGATGCATTCCTCCTTACTCTCTTTTGGTACGATTTAGGGTTCCTCACTACTAGCATACTTTTCCCGCAGTGCAAACTATATTTTTGCGTACGCATCGATAAAAAAAGGACGAACTGTGAGAGCGATGGGGGGATGCCCCCTGTGATATAACCAGGAGTTTCCCTGAGTGAAAAAAGCAAAAAGCCCACATTTTTGTGGGCTTTTTGTCGGGAATGGTCGCACGGTGACTCGAACACCGGACCTCTTGCATGTGAGGCAAGCGCTCTAACCGTCTGAGCTATGCGACCAGAGGAGCCTGCTTATCATGGGATGCGCAGCTGCGTAAGTAGGGGAGGCCAAACCCTCTGCAAGAACCTCGAGTGACGCCAATACCTGGTTTGGTGCGGAATTTCTCCCCCGTTAGGCAGAGGCCGTGTTCTCCTTTGCGGGGGAGGTTTTCTCTTTTGTCGAGGAACTATCCGAAGTTTCGGATGAGGAACTGGTCGACGATGCCTCTTTTGTGTCACTCGAAGACTTACTATCGCTACTGCCGCTTCCCTTGTTCGTACCGTTTTTTGCGTAATCTGTCATATACCAGCCACTACCTTTTAGGTGAAAGGCCGACTGCGAAATGAGCTTGGTTACTTTCGCACCACATGTAGGACACTTCTTGAGAGCCTCGTCAGTCATGCGCTGGGAGACCTCAAAGTCGCCACATTTCTTACAGGAATACTCGTAGATCGGCATAGGGGTTAACCTCTCTGATTATGTGCGTCGATTTTCTTCAAAACGCTAATCATCTCGCTTTTTTTTGTCAACCCGCCGTAACAGCTCTATGAGTCGTTGCACGAGTTGATTCCCAGACTCTGTACGGATCAGGATGTGTTTGTCGCGGCTTTTTTCGCCACCCAGCAAAATGACAGCGGAAGCAGAAATGTTCAACTGGGAGGCAAGAAAACGCGACAGCGCGGTATTGGCCGCACCGTCGACCGGAGGGGCTGTCAAAGAAATCTTGAGTGCGTCGCCATGTGAACCGACCACGCGATTGTAAGCCGCGCGTGGTTGCAGATGAATACGAAGCCGTATGCCGTGCGCGGTCATTTGCCAGGGGAGGGCTGGAGATGGAGCAGACACGATCGCTCACTTTATCTGGCGGGAGAGGTCAAGCAAGGTCTGAACAAGAAAGGCTTCGAGAAAGATCAAGCCAGCGATGAGCAGGAGCGGAGAAAAATCGATGCCACCAAAACTCGCGGGGATCAGACGACGAATACGATACAGAACTGGATCAGTGGCGGACTGCAGAAAGCGAACGATGGGGTTGTAGGGATCGGGGCTCACCCACGAAATCAGCGCACGAATGATCACGATCCACATATAGGCACGGATCAACATGCCAAGGACCTGAGCGAGACCAAAGAGAAAATTGCCGAGAATAAACATGCCAACAGCTCCTTCTCCTGCTTATCCTTACTTATCCTTTTCCGAGTTCGACTGAGCGATGCGTGGCTGCTGCCACCCCAGCGGCCACTGTCTCCGTGAAGCCACCGGCTGCTAACCGAGATAGCCCAGCCAGTGTCGTTCCTCCAGGGGAGGTGACCATATCGCGCAACTCTTTGGGGGGTTTGCCAGTTTCCTTCAGCATAGCGACTGCTCCCTCAAGAGTTTGGTAGGTCAATTGCGTGGCAACTTTCGCATCGAGCCCGCCTTGAACACCACCAGCGATTAATGCTTCAGCGAACAAGTACACATATGCTGGCCCACTGCCACTCAGTCCGGTAACTGGGTCCATCAGTGCCTCATCTTTGACCGCGAGTGCTTCTCCTACGCCGCGAAACATGCTCACTGTGAGTTTTTCATCTTTGGGTTGGGCATTGTGGCCACGCACAACGACCGCGATCCCCTTGCCAAGCAGGGCAGGGGTGTTGGGCATCACGCGGACAACGCGGGCTTTTCCGCCCAGCCCGTTTTCCAAGCGGCGTAACGTGACTCCTGCAGCAATGGAAATAAACAACTTTTCTTTCGTGACTTCAGGTTGAATTTCAGCGAGCACTTGATCGAGGATCTGCGGTTTCACAGCGAGTACGATCGTCTGTGCCGCTCGTACAACGGCTCGGTTGTCGGTCGTCCCGGTCACGTTGTACGCTTTCTTCAGCTTCTTGAGTTGAGCTGGGACCGCATCACTCGCGATGATCGCTTTGGGCTTGTAGAGCTTCGCGGCGATCAATCCCTTAATCAACGCCCCTGCCATGTTTCCTGCACCAATAAATCCGAGTTCTGCCATTGTTTCCCTCGTTAGTGTCGTTCGCCAAAGATAGCGCGCCCGATACGCACGATTGTCGCGCCCTCTTCGATAGCAATGCGATAGTCGTCCGTCATTCCCATCGAGAGTTGCCGCAAGTCGATGTTGTCGGCTCGCTGTGTGGCATACTGCTCTCGCAACCGAGCCAACGCACGAAAGTACGGGCGTGACGCCTCGGCATCTGGCCCAGGCGGTGGAATCGTCATCAAGCCCTCGACGCGCACCGCCGGGAGCGAACGAATAGCCGTCAACAGCTCTGCGACATGTTCTGGGGCGATGCCGCTCTTCGTGTGTTCCCCACCGAGATTGATCTCAATGAGGGTTCGCACCGTTGTTCCGAGTTTCGCTGCGTGCCGTTGGAGTTCCTGGGCCAAGGCAATGCTATCAAGCGAATGGATCAACGAGAACAATCGAATTGCATCTTTGGCTTTATTGCGTTGGAGATGGCCAATCAAGTGCCAGCGCGCTGCTACGGCTACTAGGGCAATCTTCTCGCGTGCTTCTTGAACATAGTTTTCTCCAATGTCTGTCGCCCCAGCGGCTAAGGCCGCTTGTACTGCTTCCGGTCCTTTGGTTTTTGCAGCGCAAACGATAGTAAGATCTTCAAAGCGGCGACCACAGTGGTGAGCCGCAGTCGCGACGTGATCACAGACCCGTGCGTAATTGGCAGCAATATCGCTCATGTGAGTTGTATCTCTTTATTTGTGATACAACTGGAGGGAACGCAAGGCCTCCAGCACCTCATCGAGAGGAAGCCCCACGACATTCGTATATGAGCCGTCGACCTTTTCCACTAGCGCAGCGCCAAGTCCTTGCACCGCGTACGCTCCGGCTTTGTCGAATGGCTCTCCAGTCGCGAGATAGGCTTGGATTTGCTCGTCAGACAATGATTTAAAGGTCACCGTGGTTGTCACAACCTGGCGAGTCGCCGCCTGCCCATCGCTACGAATCACGACAAAAGCGGTCATTACTGCATGGACCTGCCCGGATAACAAGCGGAGCATGCGGTGTCCGTCGTTATGGTCTCGGGGTTTTCCTAATATCGTTTGGTTGATGACCACGATGGTATCAGCCCCAAGTACCACACTGCCAGGATGAGTTGTCGCGACTTCTCGGGCTTTAGCTTCAGCGACACGCAAAGCGTAGGCTGCTGGCGCTTCGCTGGGAAGAACATCTTCTGCCGCATTGCTGGGAATGACAGTGAATGTCACTCCTGCCTGCTGCAACAGCTCGCGACGGCGCGGTGAGGCCGAGGCGAGGATAAGTTGCGACTTGTCGTGATCGTATGACACGGGTTTCTAAGGAAACAATGAAGAATCAAGAGCGAAGAGTGAATGAAAAATTAACAATGCAAAATGAAAAATTCAAGAAAAATTTCCTTGCCTCCTCCTCTTGAATTCTTCATTCTTAATTCTTCATTTTTAATTTTTTCTCTAGCTTCTTCGCCTTGTACCGATTCTTATCCGCAAAGAAGTCAATCACAAACGTTCGCTTAGTGAAGAGCGCCGAGTGCACCGTTCCTTTGGGAATGAAGTAACTATCGCCTTTGCGGAAGACGTGCTTCTTGCCACCAATGGTGAGCGCCATCTCACCATCGACGACAATGCCCCATTGCGCGCCATGCGCGTGCGGAGCCACTTCACCGATCGGTGCGATATCCATAAAGACCAGTTGATGGTCCTTCGATTGTGACAGCCAGCCTTTGACGCCTTTGAAGGCGATGTCGGCTTCAGGTAACGAGGTAATAGTTTTGTGAAAGGGTGATTTTGTTGTCGGCATTTTGCCTCCAATTAAAAATGAAGAATTAAAAATTAAAAGTGAAGAGAGAGAAATCTGAAGGCTCTTTCGTTACACTTTTCATTTTGCACTTTTAATTTTTCATTGTCTTAAAGTGTGGAATCACTTCTGCGCCAAACTGCTTGATACAACCAATAACCCGATCAGGAGAAGGACCCAAGGGCAGTCGGAATCGCATGATGATGTAATCCGCGCCTGCGGCTTCGGTCCAGGTGTGTAACTGCTCGATGCAGTCCTGCGGAGAACCCATGACCAGATATTTGCGCAATTTCTCAATGGTAAAGTCCGCTTCAGATTGAAACTCGTCGTTGGGTGAGAGCAGCTTCCAACGATAGTAGAAAAGCATTTCTTGCACCCACAGTGGGCCGAAGACCTTCTCGGCTTCTTCTCGTGTCGGCGCGACCCAGCCGTCGCGCATTAACACGACATAGGGCTTTCGGCCCGCCGCCGCCGCGTGTTCGCGATAGAGATTGGCTTGCGCGCGTAATTTCGCCATTGGTTCCCAGAAGGGAAGAATACCCCACGCGTCTCCTAAGCGACCAGCGCGTCGGATTGCCTCATCATAAGCGGCACCAATCCAGAGCGGTGGTCCGCCCGGTTGGTACGGCTTCGGTGTCAGCATGACGTTGTCGAAGTGAAAGCGTTTGCCGTGATACGAGAACGGCGTGTGACTACTCCACGCCTGTCGCATGATGTCGATGCTTTCCTCGAAGCGCGAGAACCGTTGGTTATACGGCTCGCCGAACAAGCGAAAGTAATCGGGATGGTAGCCCAAGCCGATGCCGAGTTTGACGCGGCCCTTTGACATCAGATCGATCATCGCGACATCTTCTGCCAAATGCATCGGATTGTAATAGGGAGACTGCAAGACAAACGTACCCAGATCAACTTTCGTGGTGCGTGTTGCGTAGCCTGCGAGCATAATCAGCGGTGGCGGGAACATGGTCTCTGTACGGTGATGGCGCTCAGGGAGGAAGATGCCATCAAATCCTGATTGCTCTGCAGTAATCCCTTCGTTGAGCAATTGGTCACAAAACCTGGCCGAGGCTTCTGGGGTTGGTTCTGGTTGGTTGTACGGCCCACCGTGCGTGTCGGGCATGTAACCAATCTTCATCGAGACTCCTTATCGAGGCCTTTTCGGCTCCAGAGTTTCTCATGACTCGTCCAGTCTCGCAAGCAGTTGCACAAACAGCCCTTAACTTGGCAGAATGATCCCCAGGACCAAAACCAATGAGCGAACACAACACAATTGGTTCCGGGATGGAAACCTACTCCGTTCTTATTGTGGAAGACGAGCCCCTGGCTCGACAACGTCTGGCCAATGCGCTTGCTCAACATCCGCACTTTACACTGAGTGCAGTTGTGGGAACGTGCCGGGAAGCACGCGCTGCCTTGACGGTTGCGCTTCCTCGTGTGTTACTGGTCGACCTTGGTTTGCCTGATGGAGATGGTATTGAGCTGATTCGTGAAGTCGTCGAGCGAAGGCAAGACGTTGACGTGATGGTTATCACCGTCTTTGGCGATGAAAAGCATGTCCTGGCTGCTTTGAAAGCAGGTGCTACCGGTTATCTGCTCAAAGACAGTACAAGCCACGATATCGGTGAGGCCGTGCTGCAACTCGTCAATGGTGGGTCACCTATAAGTCCGTCGATAGCTCGATACCTGCTCAAGCGCTTTCATCAGGAAGCGCCACCTAAACCCGTCGAAGCCGACGCGAAAATGTTGACAGAGCGTGAGCGGGATGTCTTGAGTCTTATTGTGAAAGGCTTCAGTTATAAGGAGATCGCTGGTTTGCTGACAATATCGGTGCAGACCGTTCCATCACACATCAAGAATATCTATCGCAAGTTGGCCGTACACTCTCGGAGTGAGGCGGTATTTGAAACTATCCACAGCGGACTGGTGGAGTTTGAAAAGTAGAACGAGAGATGAGAGAGAAAAGATGCAAGGGATCGGGAGAATATTTGAGAAGAGAACACGGAGTATTGCCATTGCGAGGAGCCAGGGGCGACGAAGCAATCTCAAAAATAGTAGAAACTCAGGCAGCGATTGCTTCGCTCTGCTCGCAATGACGTCTGACCTCCTTGGACAATGAGACTAACGTATGAGATTCGAGCGTCGACCTTTCCTCGGTACATGTGCATTGGTTTTCATCTTGACGATTACCGGTGCAAGAATCGCGCAAGCTGATACGACTCCTTTGTCGATAACCGCTGCCTCATTTTTTCTTGCAGAAGGAGAAACTCCACCTATTGCTGATGCCTCTCAATGGCAGCAGCGACGCTTGCCAGATACTTGGAATGAAGGTCAGCCTGGCATAGGCGGCAATGGCTGGTATCGGGTTGATCTAAATAAAAACCCATTGGACGGAAAGTGCTTCACCTCCTAGGATGGCAAATGGATAAAGTTTGTCAGTGCCTACGGAGGTGAAGCGATGGACGGGGAACACCTTCGCATAAGCAAGCGGGAGCGCCAAGCGTTGCTCGAGCAATATCGGAAAGGCGCCAATGAGCGCGTGCGCTTACGCGCCCACCTCCTCTTATTATTAGCGGACGGCTATTCGTGGGCGATGATTG
>Ga0194132_10005277_pt1 | contig 21151 bp, 18 predicted proteins | sample TA2KigOf80mmetaG_FD_148612 | JGI IMG/M metagenome (GOLD analysis project Ga0194132, IMG submission 148612) | Freshwater microbial communities from Lake Tanganyika, Tanzania - TA2015054 Kigoma Offshore 80m | ecosystem: Environmental > Aquatic > Freshwater > Lake | place: Tanzania: Lake... | reverse complement strand
CTCAATTCGTTGCGACCGGGCTTCCCCGCCGAAGTGCGCGAGATCCGCATCCGCAAATTCAGCCCGGGCCTCGTCAACATCGTGCAATACGCCTTGGTGTCAGACGACGCACCGCATCGCGAACTGCAAAATCATGCGCGCGCCCTCAAAGACGCCCTCAAAGGTGTGCCCGGGATCCGCACTTCGGAGAGCTGGGCTTATCCGCCGCGGGAATTGCGGATCGAGGTTGATAGCCGGCGACTCGCCGATTTGCGCATTGCACCAACTCGACTCATTCAGGCCATCGAGAGCGAGAATGCAAATATTCCGGCGGGCGTGGTCGACATCGGACCGCGCAGCTTCTCGGTGAAGACCACCGGTACCTACGAAAATCTCGAACAGATTCGTGACACGGTAATCAGTGCAGTCGAAGGCCGCACGGTGCGGCTACGTGATGTCGCCGAAGTGCGCTGGGACGAGGGCCAGTGGGGTCATCTCGGTCGCTACAACGGCCGTCGTGCCGTGTTCGTGACCGCCAACATGAAGGAAGGTCAAAATATTCTCGATGTGCGCCGCAATATCGATACGGTGGTCGAGCGCTATCAGTCGGGCTTGCCGAAACGGGTCACGCTAGAACTCGGCTTCGATCAGTCGATCAATGTCGAGAAGCGCCTGAGCCGTCTTTACATCGACTTCATGATCGCCATCGGGCTGGTGCTGCTGACACTGCTGCCGCTTGGCCTGCGCGCAGCCACCATCGTGATGATCTCGATCCCATTGTCGCTGGCCTTCGGTCTGACCGTGCTGTATTTCCTCGGCTACTCGCTCAACCAGTTGTCGATCGCCGGATTCGTGGTCGCGCTCGGTCTGTTGGTCGACGATTCCATCGTCGCCGTCGAAAATATCTCGCGCCATCTGCGCATGGGTTACGGCCGCGTGCGTGCCGCCGTCGCCGGTACACGGCAAATTTTCATCGCGATTCTGGGTTGCACGGCAACGCTGGTATTCGCCTTCCTGCCGCTGATGGCCTTGCCCGGCAACTCCGGCAAATTCATCCGCGTACTGCCGACCACGGTGGTCGCGACGATCGTCGGTTCTCTGTTGATCGCGCTCTTCATCATTCCCTTCCTCGCCAGTCGCATGCTGCCTACCGAAGACAGCGGTCATTCGAATCGACTGCTGCAGCGCATCATGGATGGCATTCATCGCTACTATCGACCGGCACTGCACTACTGTTTGGCACGACCCCGCGCGACCGTGATCGCCGCAATCGGTGGATCGCTGTTGCTGTCGGCGCTGCTGGTCCCGGTACTGGGCTCGAGCCTCTTCCCGAAAGCCGACACACCGATTTTTTTGGTGCAGGTCGAAACACCGACGGGTACGAGCTTCGCCGCCACCGACAAGGCCGCACAATTCGTCGAGGGCGAGATCCAACAACTGCCCGGCGTGCGTTCGGTATTTACCAATCTCGGTCGCGGCAATCCGCAGGTTTACTACAACCACATCCAGCGCAGCGAAACCGCGAGCTATGCCGAGATCTTCGTGGTGCTCGATAAGTACGACACCCGGGGCACGCCGAAGATGCTCGATGCCTTGCGCACTCGCCTCGATGGGTATCCCGGTGCGCGAATCTCAGTACGCGAGTTCGTGAACGGTCCGCCGGTCACGGCGCCAGTCGCCGTGCGTCTGGTTGGTCCCGATATCGAAGTGCTCGATAAACTGGCGAGCAAAGTCGAAAAGCTGATCGAAGCCACGCCCGGGACCCGCGATGTCCGCAATCCGCTCAAGTTTCCGCGGACTAATCTGAAGATCGAAGCGGATACCGCTAAGGCGGCGTTGCTCGGTGTGCCCGCGGTCGAGATCGATCGAGCGATGCGGCTTGCAGTTTCCGGTTTGCCGGCCGGGACATTCAAAGATATCGACGGCGAGCAGTACCCGATCGTCGTACGCACGCCGCTTGAGGGTCGGGCCGCACTCGAGGCGGTCAAGGCGGCGCGGGTCATCAGCGTCACCGGCGAGTCATTGCCGCTGTCGCAAGTCGCAACCATCGAGTTCGAGCCCGCACCGGTTTTAATCTCGCGCTATGACCGGCAGCGTGCCGTGGCCATCAACTCGGGAATCGAGCGCGGGGCAAATACCGGCAAAGTCACGGCCGCCGTCGTCAATCAGCTCGATAAAATGGACTGGCCGCGTGGGTATCGTTATGTGCTCGGCGGTGACGCGGAGGCGGGAGCCGATGCGTTCGGCGGTATCGGCACCGCCATTATCGTCGCCATCTTCGGCATCTTCGCGATCCTGGTGCTCGAGTTCGGCAGTTATCGCTCGACGCTGATCGTGCTGACCGTAGTACCGCTCGGAATTTTTGGTGGCATGCTGATGCTGCTGCTCAGCAACAACGAGATCTCGTTCACGGCCAGCATCGGCTTCATCGCACTCATCGGTATCGAGATCAAAAACTCGATCCTGCTGGTCGACTTCACCAACCAATTACGCGAAGAAGGCGTACCACTCGACGAGGCGATCGAACGCGCCGGCGAAATTCGCTTCTTGCCGATTTTGCTCACCTCAGCGACCGCCATCGGCGGTCTGTTGCCGCTCGCCGTGCAGAACAGCGGACTCTACTCACCCATGGCTTGGGTGATCATCGGCGGACTCGTCACCTCGACCTTGCTGGCGCGCTTGGTCACGCCCGTCGTTTACAAGTTGATTCCGCCGGCGGGTCACGAGCCGCGACAGCTTGCGCGTGGCACACAGCCTGACTCATCAGGAGCACTGCTCTAAACACGGCGGCCTGCCCTGAACACGGCGCCCGCTCAGCCTGCGCTTTCGAGCTCCCAGGTCACGAGCGGCGCGCCGCGACGAATCCAGAAGCCGGCACCGATCTGGCGAAAATGCCGGCCGAGTCGCTCGCGATACCAACGCGCGGTGCGAATGGTCACTCGTCGATCGGTACGTGATTGGTCGGCGTTCTCGCGCCAATCGCGTCGCGTCAGCGCACTGAAGAACACCACACCGTGACATAGTCGCGCGAGATTGCGCAGTGCACACGCCGCATCTGCCTCATCGAGATACTGCAGCACATCGAAGCAGACCACGAGATCGAAGGACTTGCGACTTTTGAAGTCGGCGATGCTGCCCTGTAGCCAGCCATAGCGCTGGCAAAGATATTCGCTGTACTCGAGCCCGACGTAGGTCGCTCCAGGCAGCGCCCGCAGCAAAGGTTCGCGCATCAACCCGAGCCCGCAGCCTGCATCGAGGATGCTCGATACCGGGCAACCGATATGTTTGGTATAGGCCGCAATGAGCTGGGCACGCGCCCCCATCTCGGCATGCGAGGTCACCGAGGTCCGGCCGTCGCGATAAAAGCGCCGGTAATACTCCCGATCGAAGCGCGCTTCGTGACCAAAGCCCGTGGCGCTGGCTCGTTTCAAATGATACCGGCGAGTTTCTTGGCGATGGCCGCGACCTGTGCGGGATCGGCTTGCGACACTTCCGGATACTCGGTGAAGCGCTCGGGAATTTTGATGGTCGCATCGATACCCATCTGGTCGGAGCGGAAGGCGCCAAACTGCGGTGATTTTTCGCAAGAGGGATCGAGAATCATCGGGATGCCGTCGGGCTGGATGATGGAATCTTTGACCGGCTGCCAACGAGTCATCATCGCCCACTCGACCTGCTTGAGATCGTAGGGATCGACATCGGGACCCACGACGATGACGAGTTTCGCTGTGCGACCCCAGCGGCCGGCAGAGCCCCAAACCGCATGAATGACATATTTGCCGAAGTTCGGATGGGGCTTGCGCCAGCCATCGACCGACAGCTGCACGACGTAGCACATGTTGGGCGTGACCGCGACGTCATGCACTTCGGGAATCTTCTTGCGCAGATCCGAGAGCACCTCGCCCTCGACGGGGAGCAACGCGATGTAGTTGTGATCGAAAGGCGGCACCATTTCCATGGTGGCGTGCCAGAGCGGATTCTTGCGATGCGTGATGCACTTGATACGCACGATCGGGAACACCTGCACGCGGTCGTAATAACCAACCGGGTTCGAGTGCCAGCCAATGGCCTCGAGTTCGTCGGTGTGTACCTCGCCCTCGAGCACCCACTCGGCGCTCGCCGGCACTTCGAGATCGACCGTCTCGCAGCGCACCATCTCGACGGGTGAACCGCGCAGACCTCCGGCAAACGCTGTTTCATCGACATTGAAAGGCACGCCGGTGGCGGAAGCCAGATGCAGTGCAGGATCGCACACCCCCGCGATCGCCACTTCGAGGCGCTTACCCATCTGCGACGCTTTAAAGGTATGCCGGCCGATATCGGAGAACGGCGGATTCCACCAATAAAATGCCGCGAGGTCGGTCTTGGCCCGCTCGGGCTTGTAGCTGCCGCCTTGCGGATGCGTAGCGTCCAAAAATTGCGTGAAGCGATACCAGCCGCAGTTTCGCCCCGTGCCGTTTTCGGGATCTTTCGAGAAAGTCATCGCGTTGGTGATATACGCGGGTCCTTCCTTGCCGAACCAGACATGCGGAATTTGTTTATCGAGGGCGACGTCATCACCTTTGATGATGACTTCTTTGCAAGGGGCCTGTGATTTGTCGACGACTTTGGGCGCATGCCAGCGCGCCGGATCAGCCAATACCTCGGAGTGGTGCAGTTTGGCCTCGCGCCAGTCGCGAAAACCTATGGTCATGGCCGTGCGTTCGCGAGTACCAAACGGGTTGAACAGAATCGGCACGCCTTGGGTATTGACCGCGTCGACATTGTTGAGCATCAACGCCGGGCCATCCTTGCTGCACACGTAGTGCATCAAAGCCTGCAGTTCGTTGGTATCGCGGCGACCGTTGAGCGGCACATCGACGTGCTTCAGCTGCCCATCCTTTTCGAGCGCGGCGAGAAACTCGCGCATGTCCTTGAACGCCATGATTACCCCCGTGTACGGCGACACGACCGAACCACCAAGCCTTGAAGCCTAACGTCGGGGGCGAGCCCAAGCCAGACCCAAACCCCCTGCATACCGCTTTTGACCTTACGTCGGACATGCGAAGGCGTGGCGCGCGCCCGGCTCCGGGCAACTCGGCATGATCCGGGTCATTCACCCTGCCGCTCGGAGTCGCCATGTCTGCCTCTACCCGTAAAGTCGCCATCATCACCGGCTCGGCCACCGGTGTCGGCGCCGCAGCTGCCATCATGCTCGCCGAGCGTGGTTGCAACGTGCTCATCAACTACACCCGCAGCGAAACCGAGGCTCACGACACGGCCAAAGCCTGTGCCGCGCATGGCGCCGAAACCCTCGTCTATCGTGGTGACGTCGCCGAGGACAGCGCCTGTCAGGGGATGGCACAGGCGGCCATCGAAAAATGGGCCCGTATCGACTACTTGATCAACAACGCCGCTAAAACCAAATTTAACCCTTACGAAAATCTTGATGGCCTGAGTGCCGACGATTTTCTCGGCATCTACAAAGTGAATGTCGTCGGCGCTTATCAGATGGTGCGTGCGGTCGCGCCGCAGATGAAAAAGCAGGGTCGCGGCGCCATCGTCAACAATTCTTCGATCGGCGGTGTGACCGGCATCGCCTCGTCGATGGCCTATGCGGCGAGCAAAGCTGCGCTCAACATGATGACGCAGTCGCTGTCACTGGTGCTCGGACCCGAAGTTCGCATCAACGCCATCGCACCCGGTGCCATCCAGACACGCTGGTTGCAAGGCGGCATGACGCCCGAGCAATACCAGGCATTTTTGGTGAACGCAGCGGCCATGGTGCCGCTGCAGACCGTGCCCACCGCCGAGCAGATCGCCGAGGCGCTGGTGTGGTTTCTGGAAGGTGCCAGCGTGGTGACGGGTGAGGTCTTGATGGTGGATGCCGGTCTGCACTGCGGTCGGTTACCCCCCACCTCAAGCAGCAAGGCGAGCTGGAATGGCAACAAAAAATAAATTCTTTGGCGCTCAGGTTGCTGGCAGGCAAATCGATCGTCGCGAGGTGCTGTGCGCGCTCGCGGCGCTGCCGTTTGCTAACGCTGCGCACGCCGATACGGAGGCACTGCCCTTCGTCGCTGGTGATGTCGCCGTCGGCTGCACACTGCTCAATAACCCCAAAGACGATCACCGTGGTCTCGGCAGGATCCTGCACTATGACGCTGAGCTGAAACTGCGCCGCACCATCGTGCTCGAGGACACCACGCATATTGTTCAGGGCCTGAAATTCGGCCCCGATCGCAGCCTTTGGGCCTTCGATGCCTTCGCCTACAAGATCGCGCGCTTCGGTGCCGACGGCAAACGGCGCGCCGATTTCGCAGCGCCAGCCAGATCATTCGCACATGTGAGCTTTGCCAAAGATGGCCGCTTTTTTCTCGGTGAAAACTTTGTCGGCGAGAAATCGCGGGTACCGCTCGGAACCACACTGCCCTTCATGCCCGGCACCCGCCGCTTGGGTGATGGGCATCTATTCGAATTTTCCAGGCAGGGCGAACTGCTGCGCGAGCACGCCACGCCGGTGCATGGCGGGATGGGCGGCTTTCAGGGCATGACCGCGAGTGCGATCGCTGCGGACGGCCGTACCCTCGTTTACACCTCCGAATCTGGCCCGCGCATCATGCGCTGGGATCTGCTCAATCGCGTGCCGCTGACCGATCTCGTGGGCGGTGCCGATGGCACGGGCAAGATGTTCTTTGATGTGCGGTTCGATGAAGCCGGTCGATTATTGGTCGTCACGGGACGTGGCATCGACGCCCTCGATGACGCCGGTCGTCTGCTGCGCAGCTATCCGTTCGGCTCTTTCGGCTGGGCCTCGCTCGGTACCCCACGCAACGGCTTCGTACACGCCAGCAATTTCTTCTCCGGAGAGATCGCCTGTCTCGATCTGGCGAGCGGCGAGATCGTTGCCCGCACGCAAACGGGCATACGCAAATCAGCCTCGGGGATCGACAGCTTTCCGAGCTGAGCACTAACTCTGGCGCACTGGGATACGCCGCAATTCTTTGAAGACGTCTTCGATGAAGCGATTGCGCTCTTCTTTGAGAGCGGCAGCCTGCGCCGACGTCGGCTTGAAAGCCTCGAGTTGTTCGCGCGTCAGCAGTCCACGACTCTCGAGCACGGTCTCGAGCGTGATCCGCCGCTCGCGCTCCACCCATACCTGAGCAGCAAGTTCGACGACCATGCGCACCGTGGCGTCGAGTACCGGGTCTTGCAGATAAACCGGATCGGGCCCGGCGAGCGGCGTACCGCCCTCCGGCGTCTGCAGGTCACTCACGAGTCGCAAACCAGTTGGACATGTAACCCGCACCGCCTGATCTTTGGCCGACCGGCGCCGCGGCAACCTTGAAACCGTTTTTGGCGAGGATGTTTTCCAAATTGCAGTCGCAGAAATCTTGCGAATAAGGCTCGCCGTTGTGTCGCGCATCGAACCAGCGGTGATAGCGCTGGAAAGGCGATTTGTCGCGAGTCCCGATGAAGTCGTAGATCGCAAAGATGCCGCCCTTGCGGGTGACCCGCGCAGCCTCACACACCGTCTCGTGGATGATACGCAGCGGCAATTCGTGAAAGACGATGAAGGCGAAGGTGATGTCGAAATGACCGTTGGCATATCCCGTGTCTTCAACCAGACGCTGTGCAAAGGTCACATCGTCACCAAGCATCGCCGCGCGACGATGCGCCACACGCAGCATGGGAGTCGAGTAATCGACTCCGGTGACCTCGGCGCTCGGAAAGCGGCGCTTAAACGCAGTGCTGCTCTGGCCGATCGAGCAGGCCAAATCAAGGATGCGTTCGACGCGACCGTCGGCTGGCGCAGGCACACGCGCCACCAGCTTGGCATGTAACTCGTCGTGGTCGTTGTCACCGCGGAAAAATACTTTGGTGCCATAGTGATAGAGATAACCCGAGAGCTCGTCTTTGTAGTACCCGGCCGGCTGCAGATGAAAGTGCACATTGACGTAAGGCGGATAGACGAACTGCCGATCCAGCTCCAGTCGGCCAGGACCACGGGTATCCCAGTGCGCGAGCTGCGAAGTCAACGATTGGCGCTGCGCCTCGAAAGAACGCTTCAGCGTGTGCCATTTCATTTCCTGCTGCGTGCGTGCGAGACGATCGCGCAGGCGACCTAGCGGCAAACCATGAACATGGGCGCGGATCTCTTCGAGCTCCTGCCATTTCTTGCCGCGGCGTCGCTCTTCGGCGAGCAATTCTTCGTTGAGACGATCTTCGAAGTCGGCGCCTTTGCCGAGGATGTATTCGCGAAAGCCCTCGACGAAGTCGAGATAAGACGCGTCGGCTCGCTGCGCGAGCGCCGGCATGGTTTCAGGTTGGCTGCTCATGATTAAACGACCTGGGTATCAAACGACTTGGGTCACCGGATTGTACGAGAAAAGACCGATGCCTTCGTCCGCAGGTTTGCCCTTGGAGCGCTCGTGATAGGTCTCAGTGTCGGCAGCATGGAACATCTTTCCGGCCTTGCGCGACTCGAGTACCACGAAGGCCGCACGCTCTCGACGCGCAGCCTCGTAGCGGGCAAAGGCCTCTTCGATCGTTTCTGCAGCGGCAATGGCCCGCCCGAGCACAAGTCCGTCTTCGATGGCCAGCACAGCCCCGTGGCCGAGGAAAGGCAAGATCGGATGTGCGGCATCGCCCATCAACGTGACTCGTCCCTCTGTCCAGCGGGTCAAGGGCTCGCGATCGAAAAGTCCCCATTTGTAGAGTTGATTCGGTGGCACGAGCTCCATGAAGCGCCGTACCCAAGGTGTCCAGCCGGTGAATTCCTGCAACAACTCTTCCACGGTCGAGCGAATCGACCAGCCCTCTTCGGTCCAGGCCTTGCGCTCGGCAAAGGCGACAAAGTTCAGCAGCTCGCCACCGCGCACCGGATAACGGTTGACGAGGTGCCCCGGGCCCAAAAAAACCCCAGACGGCGGCTGCAGGATTTCCGGCGGCACCAGCGACATCGGCACAAGGCCGCGCCAAGCGATATAGCCGGTGTACTGCGGTTCCAGCGGCCCAAAGATTTCATGGCGCACGATGGAGCGCGATCCATCGGCACCCACCAGCGCATCGAAGTGCTGATGGCTACCGTCGGCGAACTCGACATCGACGCCGCTGCTGTTTCCACCGTCGCTGTTTCGATGGACATGACGGCAGCACCGATTGAGTTCGATGGCCGTCGGGTCGTTGGCGCAAACTGCGGCCGCCAAGGCATCGTGCAAATCGGCGCGATGGATGAGGTAGTAACGCTCGCCGTATTTGTCGATCAGCGACTGGCCACGGTTGATCCAGCTCAGCGGCCGCGCATCCTGATAATGCCGAACGCATTGATCTTCGGGGTGGTAGGCCTTGGTACGCAGCGTTTCAGCGAGCCCGAGGTAGTTGAGCGCATGTGCCACCGATGGACTGAGCGAAATGCCCGCGCCCACTTCGGCGAGTACAGGCGCTTGCTCGAGTACGCGCGGCCGAAAGCCTGCTCGCTGCAGCGACAGCGCTGCCGCGAGGCCGCCGATGCCGGCGCCGATAATGCCGATATTCAGTGATTTCACGATGACTATTCAGCCTGAGCGCAATCCGTCGCCAAAGCATCGCAGGCCCACCGTCCAGACTGCGGACAAGGCCAAGCCTACGCAGGTAAAATGTCGCGTGTCCCGCAGGAACCCCAAAGTCGGTTTCGTCAGCCTCGGCTGCCCCAAAGCGCTGGTCGACTCCGAACGCATCCTCACGCAGCTGCGCGCCGAAGGCTATACGGTCGCCCCCGACTACGACTCGGCCGACGTTGTGGTCGTCAATACCTGTGGCTTCATCGATTCGGCCATCGACGAATCACTCGATGCCATCGGCGAAGCGATCGAGCAGAACGGCAAGGTGATCGTCACCGGCTGTCTCGGGGCGAATCCGCAGCGCATTCTCGACCGACACCCGCGCGTGCTCAAAGTCACGGGACCACACGCCTACGACGATGTCCTCACGGCCGTGCACCAGCATCTGCCGCCCAAGCATGATCCCTTCGTCGATCTGGTGCCGCCGCAGGGCATCCGGCTCACGCCGCGGCATTACGCGTATCTCAAAATTTCCGAAGGCTGTAATAATAAGTGCAGTTTCTGCGTCATTCCCAATTTACGCGGTAAGCTCGCGAGTCGGCGTGTCGATGACGTGCTGCGTGAGGCCGAACGCCTCGTGAAAGCCGGTGTGCGCGAGCTGCTCGTGATTTCGCAGGACACCAGCGCCTATGGCTCGGATCTGGGTTACGCCAAAGCCAACTGGGGCGGTCTCGAAATCGAAACGCGTTTCATCGAGCTTGCGCGCGGCCTCGGCAGTCTTGGGATCTGGGTGCGCATGCACTACGTATACCCCTATCCGCATGTTGATGAAGTGATGTCGCTGATGGCCGAGGGCCGTGTTCTGCCCTACCTCGATATTCCTTTCCAGCACGGCAGCCCGAGCGTGCTCAAGCGCATGAAGCGTCCGGCCCACGCCGAGAACACACTTGATCGCATCCGCGCTTGGCGGCGCGCCTGCCCGGAGCTCACGCTGCGCAGCACGTTCATCGTCGGCTTTCCCGGCGAAACCGAAGCCGAGTTCGAAGAATTACTCGATTGGCTCGAAGCCGCTGAACTCGATCGCGTCGGGGCTTTCAAATATTCGCCCGTCGAGGGTGCGCGGGCCAATGATGTCGCGCCACATGTCGCCGCCGAGATTCAGGAAGAGCGACTCGCGCGCTTCATGGAGATGGCTCAGCGCATCAGCGCCGCAAGGCTCGCGGCACGTGTGGGGCGCACCGAACAGGTGCTGGTCGATGCCGTCGAGGGCAATGTTGCCACCGCCCGCTCGCGCGGTGATGCCCCGGAAATCGACGGCATCGTACGCGTCAATCGCGGCGGCAAGCTCGCCGTAGGTGAATTTGCCACTGTGAAGATCAGGGCTGCGGATAATTACGACTTGGAAGCTTTGCCGGTTTAGTAAACACCCGCAAGCCTGTGCCAGCGCCTACTCCACCGTCACCGACTTAGCGAGGTTGCGCGGTTTGTCGACATCGGTGCCACGGGCGGTAGCCACATGGTACGACAAAAGCTGCAGCGGCACCGTATAGACCACGGGGGCCTGAATGTAACTCACTTGCTTCGGCATAGTGATCACAGTAACACCATCGGAAGGCTGTATGCCCGACTCCGGGTCGGCAAAAACGATCAACTCGCCGCCACGCGCGCGGACTTCCATCAGATTCGATTTAAGCTTTTCTAGCAAATCGGTGTTCGGAGCTACGGCAACCACCGGCATGTCGGCGTCGACCAACGCTAGTGGGCCATGCTTGAGCTCACCCGCCGCATACGCCTCGGCGTGGATATAGGAAATTTCTTTGAGTTTGAGCGAGCCCTCCATAGCGATCGGGTACATGGTGCCACGACCAAGGAAAAGCGCGTGGTGCTTCGGCACGAAACGCTGCGCCAATTCCTGAATCACGGGATTGAGCATCAAAGTCTTTTCGATCATACCGGGTAGCTCAACGAGTCGCGTGACCAGCATTTTTTCCTGTTCGGCGGTCGCGCCGCGCGCTTTAGCGAGTGCCACCACCAACAGACCGAGGGCCGCGAGCTGCGTGGTAAAAGCCTTGGTCGACGCCACGCCGATCTCAGGACCTGCCCGCGTCAGCATCACGAGTTCGGATTCGCGCACCAGCGAGCTTTCCGGAACATTGCAGATCGCCAGCGACGACAGATAACCCGCCTGTTTAGCGAGACGTAGCGCCGCCAAGGTATCGGCGGTTTCACCTGACTGCGAGATGGTGACAAATAGCGTGTTGCGCGGTATGACCGGACTACGATAGCGAAACTCGCTGGCAATCTCGACACTGCAGGGTACATTGACGAGTTGCTCGATGAGGTAACGGGCGACCGAACCGGCGTGAAAGCTTGTGCCGCAAGCAATGATGTGCACGGCCTCAGTACAACGAAAAACCTCATTGGCGGTCGGGCCGAAGGCTGCTTCGAGCAGACGGCCATTGGCAACACGCTGTTGCAAAGTATCAGCGACGGCGCGTGGCTGCTCATAAATTTCTTTGAGCATGAAGTGCGCATACTGGCCTTTGTCAGCGGCATCCGCCGACACTTCGCTCTGATGAACCTGACGCTCGATGGCACTGCCCGAACGATCGGTAATGCGCACACTGCTGCACGTCACCTCGGCGACATCGCCTTCTTCAAGAAATATAAAACTACGGGTTTGCGGCAGCAGCGCTGCCATATCGGAAGCGACGAAGTTCTCACCCTTACCCAGTCCGATGACCACCGGGCAGCCCTCGCGAGCGAGGATGATACATTCGGGATCAGACTCACTAAGCACCGCAAGCGCATAGGCGCCCGCGAGTTCTTTGACCGTAGCACCAACTGCAGCCAGCAGCGTCACGCCGCTCTTGAGATGATGGTGAATGCGATGTGCGATGACTTCGGTGTCGGTATCCGAGGTAAAGGAATAACCCGCGGCGCGCAACTCAGCGCGTAGGATTTCGTAGTTTTCGATGATGCCGTTGTGCACGATCGCGAGCCCGTCCGCCGAAATATGCGGATGCGCATTGCGCTCGGAAGGCATGCCGTGGGTCGCCCAGCGAGTGTGCGCGATGCCAATAGGGCCGTGAGTCGGGGAAACGTCGATGGCTTCCTGCAGCATCTGCACCTTACCCACGGTGCGTACGCGCTTGAGTGCGCCCGAACCATTGAGCACGGCGACACCCGCTGAATCGTAGCCACGGTACTCGAGCCGCCGCAGGCCCTCGACCAGGATGGGGACGACATCCCGCTGCGCAATCGCACCGACAATTCCGCACATATTTTGAATCGCCTCCCCGAGTGCCACGACCCTGGTCACAACGGAGCTTATTTTGCCCCTTTTCGGGCGACTGAACACCCACCCGAAACGCAGCAGACTTTCATCGCTTCTTCTGCGGTCGTCTCCAGCCTTCGAACGTGATCTGTTTAGGGCGGGCGACGGTGAGCTTGCCAGCGGGTACATCTTTGCTGACCGTGGAGCCGGCGCCGATGGTGGCACCCTCGCCGACGGTTAGAGGCGCGACCAGCACGGAATTGGAACCGGTGTGCGCGTCGGCACCGATTGTGGTGTGGTGTTTGTTTACACCGTCATAATTAGCAATGATGGTGCCGGCACCGATATTCACGCGTGCGCCGACGGTGGCGTCGCCCACGTAAGCGAGATGATTTGCCTTCGCGCCCGAGTCCATCGAAGAATTCTTCACTTCGACGAAATTACCAATATGTACATCCTCGGCGAGCTTGGTACCGGGACGCAGTCTGGCAAAAGGACCGATGATCGAGTGCGCACCAACACTCGCTTCTTCGATCACGCAGTTGGCCTTTATCTGCACATCGTCAGCGATCTGACAGCCACGTAGCACGCAGTTCGGACCTATACGCACACGATGGCCTAAGCTAACTTGGCCCTCGAATACGGCATTCACATCGATAAAAACGTCACGGCCAGTGGTGAGCGTGCCGCGCACGTCGATACGCGCCGGATCGACCAGCGTGACGCCAGCGAGCATGAGCTCGCGGGCGCGGCTCTTACGTATCTCGGCTTCGAGTTCGGCCAATTGCAGTTTGTCGTTCACCCCGAGCACCTCTGCGATTGTCGGTGCCACGAGCGGTGACACCTTGACACCGTCATCGACCGCCATGGCGATGATGTCGGTCAAATAATACTCGCCCTGTGCGTTGGCGTTGCGGAGCCGAGCGAGCCAGCGCCGCAAATGCACGACCGGTACCGCCATGACCCCGGTATTACCTTCGCGAATACGCAGCTGTTCGGAGCTCGCATCCTTTTGTTCGACGATGCCGAGCACACGCCCAGCAGTATCGCGAATGATCCGTCCATACCCGGTCGGGTCTTCGAGCATCACGGTAAGTAGGCTCATGGCATCGGTGCTGGCGAGCGCGACCAATTTGCACAGGGTGGTCGCACTAATCAGCGGCACATCGCCATAGAGTACAAGAGCGAGTTCGTCGTCATCGAGCGCAGGCAGAGCCTGCTGCACGGCGTGCCCCGTACCGAGCTGCTCGGCTTGCAGTACCCAGGAATGCTGCGGCGCGGCTGCGGCGAGTGCAACGCTGAGCGCGGTACATACCTGCTCACCGCCGTGGCCGAAGACCACATGCAAAGATTTTGGTGTGAGTTTCGCGGCGGTATCGATGACATAGCCGAGCAAGGGTTTGCCGGCCAGCGGCTGTAATACTTTAGGCAGGTCGGACTTCATCCGCTTACCCTGCCCAGCCGCAAGAATGACGATCGAGACGCTCAGTGGGCTACCTGCACGGTGCCGCGTCAGCTTTTGATCCTGCGCAGCTTCTGAATCATCTTCAGCTGAGCAGCTGCACGCACAAGCTCAGCGAGTGCCTCAGCCTGCTCAATCTTGTCGATGTTGCCCTTTAGCACCTCTTCAGCGTGTTGCTTGGCCTCGAGAGCGGCGGCTTCGTCCAGGTCCTTGGCGCGGATCGCCGTATCGGCAAGCACCGTGACCTTCTTAGGCTGGATTTCGAGTGCCCCGCCGCCGACGAAGAACGACTGTTCCGTACCGTCGAGGGTCTGCACACGTACTTCGCCAGACTTAATCATCGTCAGCAGCGGCGCATGACGCGGCGCAATACCGATCTCGCCCTGGATCGCCGGCACAAAAATCATTTTTGCGAGGCCCGCGAAGATCTCGCCCTCGGCGCTGACGATGTCGCAGTGGATGGTGCTGTCGGCGGCCATGAGATCCGCCCCTTACTGCAGCGTCTTCGCTTTTTCGATCACTTCGTCGATCGCACCGACCATGTAGAACGCCTGCTCGGGCAGGCCGTCGTATTCGCCGGAGAGAATGCCCTTGAAACCGCGGATCGTATCCTTGAGCGAGACGATTTTACCGTCCTGCCCGGTAAACACCTTAGCGACGTTGAAGGGCTGCGACAGAAAGCGCTGGATCTTACGGGCTCGGAACACGGTGAGTTTGTCCTCCTCGGAGAGCTCATCCATGCCGAGGATTGCAATGATGTCCTGCAATTCCTTGTAGCGTTGAAGCACACCCTGCACGCTACGGGCGACGTTGTAATGCTCCTCGCCGACCACCAGCGGATCGAGCTGACGGCTAGTGGAATCGAGCGGGTCAACCGCCGGATAGATACCGAGTGCAGCAATCTGGCGCGACAACACGACGGTGGCGTCGAGGTGCGCGAACGTTGTTGCGGGTGACGGGTCGGTGAGGTCGTCGGCGGGCACGTACACAGCCTGTATCGAAGTGATCGAGCCCGTCTTAGTGGAGGTGATGCGCTCCTGAAGCACGCCCATTTCTTCAGCGAGCGTGGGCTGGTAGCCCACCGCCGAGGGCATGCGTCCGAGTAGCGCCGACACTTCAGTACCTGCAAGCGTATACCGGTAGATGTTATCGACAAAGAACAGTACGTCGCGACCCTTGACGCCGTCTTCACGGACTTCGTCACGGAAATACTCGGCCATGGTTAGGCCGGTGAGAGCAACACGCAGGCGATTGCCCGGCGGCTCGTTCATCTGACCATAAACCATCGCCACCTTCGAGTTCTCGAGCTTCTCCAGATCGATAACGCCTGACTCGGCCATCTCGTGATAGAAGTCGTTACCTTCACGGGTACGCTCGCCGACGCCGGCGAATACCGACAGACCACTGTACTGCTTGGCGATGTTGTTGATGAGCTCGAGCATGTTCACGGTCTTGCCGACGCCGGCGCCGCCGAACAGGCCGACCTTGCCGCCCTTAGCGAACGGCGCGAGCAGATCGATGACCTTGATGCCGGTTACCAAAAGATCACGCCCGCCGGCCTGCTCGTCGTAAGACGGCGCCGCGCGATGGATCGACCAATGCTCTTTGGAGGCGACGGGACCGCGGTTGTCCTGCGGGGTGCCGAGCACGTCCATGATGCGGCCTAGGGTCGCCTTGCCGACCGGTACAGAAATCGGCGCGCCGGTGGACTCGACGGTAAGCCCGCGGCGCAAGCCTTCCGAGATGCCCATCGCGATGGTGCGAACCACACCATCGCCTAGCTGCTGCTGTACTTCGAGCGTGAGGTCGGCGTCCTTGAGACGCAGCGCCTCGTAGACCTTAGGAATGTAATCGCGCGGGAACTCCACGTCGATGACTGCGCCAATGATCTGCGTAATCTTGCCCGTTGCCATGTCGTTACCCTGTGCCGTGATTCATTGATCGTTGAATATTATAAAGTCGTATTACACTCAGACCGCCGCTGCACCGCCGACAATTTCCGCCAGCTCCTTAGTGATCGCCGCTTGACGCGCCTTGTTGTAGACGAGCTGCAGATCACCGATGAGTTTGCCCGCATTGTCGGAGGCAGCCTTCATCGCCACCATACGCGCCGACATTTCGCACGCGACACTCTCGACCACACCGTGGTAGACCTGAGACTCGATGTAGCGCATCAATACGCCATCGAGAATTTCGCTTGCATTCGGCTCGTAGATGTAATCCCAACGCTCCTGCAGATCTTGACTATCGAGCGTCTGTACCGGCAGTAACTGCGTGACTGTAGGCTTCTGCGTCATCGTGTTGACGAACTCGGCATTGACAATGAACAGCCGATCAATCGTACCGTCGCGGTAGGCATCGAGCATTACTTTGACTGAGCCCAGCAAAGCTTTGACGTGCGGGCGGTCACCAAGACCGGTCATACTGGCGAGGATCGGTACCCCAAGCCGGCGGAAAAAACCCACCGACTTGGTTCCAAGCAGACAAAAATTGAGCTTTGCGCCTTTGCCCTGCCACTCACGCAGCAGCATCAGCGTACTCTTAAACACGTTGGTATTGAGAGCGCCGCACAGCCCGCGATCGGTCGAAATGACGATGACGCCGATCGACTTGGGTTCACGCTCGACTAGAAACGGATGCTTGTAGTCAGGATGAGCCTCATGGAGGTGTCCGATTACGACGCGGATCTTCTCGGCATAGGGCCGCGCCAGACGCATGCGCTCCTGAGCGCGACGCATCTTACTCGCTGCAACCATTTCCATGGCCTTGGTGATCTTCTGAGTGCTCTTCACACTCGCGATCTTCGTACGGATTTCCTTAGTACCGGGCATTTCGCGGGTCGCTCGCGGGCTGGAGTCAATGCGTACCGGTTGCGACAAAGTCGTCGCAGATCTTCTTCAGCATCGCTTCGTGCTTCTTGAGTATAGGCTCGGCATTGATCGCATCGAGCACAGCTTTGTGTTGCGAGTTTGCAAACGCCTGCAGCGCGGTTTCGAAATCGACCACCTTCTTACGTTCGACCTTATCCATGTAACCGTTATTGACCGCATAAATCGACAGTGCCATCTCGGCTACTGACATAGGCGCATACTGCTTCTGCTTCATGACCTCAGTAACACGTACACCGCGCTCCAGTTGCTTGCGCGTGGCATCGTCGAGGTCCGAGGCAAACTGTGCGAACGCCGCGAGTTCGCGATACTGCGCCAAGGCGAGACGGATACCGCCGCCCAGCTTCTTGATGATATCGGTCTGCGCCGCGCCACCCACGCGCGACACTGAAATGCCGGCGTTCATTGCTGGGCGCGTGCCGGCATTGAAGAGGTCGGTCTCGAGGAAGATCTGTCCGTCGGTGATCGAAATCACATTCGTCGGTACAAATGCGGTCACGTCACCGGCCTGCGTTTCGATGATGGGCAAACCGGTCAACGAGCCAGTTTTACCCTTCACGACACCCTTGGTGAACATCTCGACATATTCTTCGTTGACGCGCGCGCTGCGCTCGAGCAGCCGCGAGTGGAGGTAGAACACATCGCCGGGAAACGCCTCGCGGCCCGGCGGGCGGCGCAGCAGCAGCGAGATCTGCCGATAGGCAACGGCTTGCTTGGAGAGATCGTCGTAAATGATCAGCGCGTCCTGGCCGTTATCCATGAAGTACTCGCCCATGGTCACGCCGGAGTAAGCGGCGAGGTACTGCATCGCCGCTGGCGTCGAGGCCGAGGCCGCCACCACGATGGTGTGATCCAAGGCGCCGTTTTCCTGGAGCTTGCGTACCACGTTCGCGATCGACGACTGCTTTTGACCAATCGCGACGTAGATGCATTTGATGCCCGAGGACCTCTGGTTGATGATCGTATCGACCGCGAGTGCCGTCTTGCCGGTCTGGCGGTCGCCGATTATGAGCTCGCGCTGCCCGCGCCCCACCGGTACCATCGAGTCGACGGCTTTGTAACCGGTCTGTACCGGCTGGCTCACAGACTTGCGGTAAATCACTCCTGGCGCCACGCGCTCAATCGGCGCAGTGCGACTCGCCCTGATCGGACCCTTGCCGTCGATCGGGTTGCCGAGCGCATCGACCACGCGGCCAAGCAGTTCCTGACCCACCGGCACTTCAAGGATACGTCCCGTGGTTTTGACGGTGTCGCCTTCCTTCAGCGTTTTGTAGTCGCCGAGGACGACCGCCCCAACGGAATCCTGCTCGAGGTTGAGCGCAAGACCGAAGAGGTTCCCCGGAAATTCGATCATTTCGCCGTAGCGAACGTCAGCGAGGCCGTGGATACGGCAGATGCCGTCGGTGACCGTAACGATCGAGCCGACGTTGCGAGCCTCAGCAGCCGACTGGAATTTGTCGATGCGCTGCTTGATGAGGTCTGAAATCTCGGATGCTTTAATGGACATGTTGGATCCTCAAAAAATCTGCGGTGACCGACGTCTTAGGCGCCTGCCATAACGTTACCGAGCCGCTCGATGCGCCCGCGCAGCGAGCCGTCGACGACGAAGTCACCCGTACGCACGATCGCGCCGCCAATCAGCGAACGATCAACCGTGGCCGAAAGACGTACGGTGCGACGCAGGCGGCGAGACAGCGCCTGAGTCAATTTCTCCGATTGTTCGGCCGAGAGCGGCTGTGCCGAGATAACGGTCACCTCGACGGTATTCTCGACGTCGGCTCGCAACGCGGCGTACTGCGCCGCGATCTGCGGCAGCAGCGACAGCCGACCGTTGTCGTCAAGCAGATGGAAAAGATTGATCGCTTTGTCGTTACCGACGGCGCCCGCCAACTCGGAAACGAAAGCACGCATATCGGCACGCGACACGTGCGGGTTGCCCACTAGCGGGCGCACCCGTTCATCCTGTACCACGATGCTGGCACGCTCGAGCAGCTCGCTCCACGCGGCGAGTTGCCCGCTAGCATACGCATGCTCAAACGCCGCGCGAGCGTACGGACGGGCGATGGTCGCCTCTTCAGCCACGAGCAATCTCCTCTGCCAGACGGTCGAGCAATTGGGCATGCGTCTTGGCGTCAACTTCTCGCTCGAGCAGACGGGATGCGCCCACCACTACCATCGAACCGAACTGACTGCGCAGCTGGTCGCGAGCGCGATTGGTTTCAGTCGCGATCTCGACTCGCGCTGCTGCGACGATGCGGGCTCCCTCGTCCTGCGCCGCCTGCTTGGCGGCTTCGATTACTTGGTTTGAACGACGTGCCGCCTGATCCTCGATCTGACGGACTCGGTCCTTCGCCTCAAGCAGCATTTGCTCGATCTGGGTCTGTGCACTCGACAAAAGCCGCCGTCCTTGATCACCCGCAGCCAGCCCGTCAGCGATCTTCTTCTCGCGCTCTTGCATCGCACCCAGTATCAACGGCCAGACAAATTGCATCGTGAACCAAATTAGCAAAGCAAAGACAATCATCTGGATGACTAGGGTCAAGTTGATATTCACATGTCGCTCCCGCAGAACGGTCGTCAGATTTTTTTAGTGCCCCAAATCAGTTAGTAGCCGATGTCACCGCGCCAAGAAATGGATTGGCGAACGTGAAAAACAGAGCGAATCCGATACCGATCATCGCGACCGCATCGAGCAGGCCTGCAACGATGAACATTTTCACCTGGAGTTGCGGCGTTAACTCAGGTTGTCGTGCAGCACCCTCAAGAAAGCGTCCTCCAAGAAGACCGAAGCCGATGGCTGTACCCAGCGCACCCATACCAAAAATAATGCCGACCGACAAAACAGTCATGGCTTGAATCAGCGCAATATTTCCTTCCATTTCATATCTCCTATTAAATTTAAAAGTCGATGTTCTCAGTGATGTTCGTGCGCCATCGACATGTAGACGATAGTCAGCATCATAAAAATAAAGGCTTGAAGAGTGATAACCAATAAATGGAATAGGGCCCACACCAGACCGGCTAAAAACTGCGCGATGCCAGCCAGAATCCCACCAAATGACAGTAATTCTGCTAAACCGAGATTCAGCGTCATGACGGCGATCAGCAGAAAAATCATCTCTCCCGCGTAAAGGTTGCCGTAGAGACGAAGCGCAAGCGATACGGGACGAGCCAAAAAGGTAATCGACTCAAGCAGAAAGTTGATCGGGACCAGCAACACCTGTACGGGTTTGCTTGGGCTTGAGAAAGGTTGCAGCGTCAGCTCGGCGATAAAACCGGAAAACCCTTTGATCTTTACGCTAAAATAGATACAAAGTACGAAAACGGTCAACGACATTCCGAAGGTGATATTCAGGTCGGTGCTGGGAACCACCTTCAGCGCATGCAATCCGAGAACACCTTCACCGATCGCCGGCAGTAAATCGACGGGTACCACATCCATCGCATTGAACAAAAATACCCAACAAAAGATTGTTAGCGCCAGCGGAGCAATTAAGCGACTCTCGCCACGAAAAGTTTCCTTAACCTGAGAATCAACGAACTCGACAACGAGCTCTACAAAACTCTGGAATCGAGTGGGCGGGCCCGACCCTCCTTGTCGAACTGCGTTACGAGCCGCGGCGTAAAAAGAGCCGCCGAAAAGAAGCGCCAGGAAGACTGAGAAAAAAAGACTGTCCAGATGAACCGACCAAAATCCATCTCCACCATAAGAGAGATTTTGCAAATGGTGGACGATATAACTCGTAGCGGTTTGGTCACTGAGATCCGAGGCTGCCAACATTCACTCCTGACATCGATCGGTGTCGCGATTCACTGTAGCGCCGCCAGTCGTTAGCGACGGACGTCGAACATACGCCACTGCACCCCAGTGGGCCAACAAAGCGAGTGCGAAAGTTACCAACAGTGGTGCTGCCGGCGGGTTGAATAGTTTAAAAGCGACGCCCAACGACGCCATAATAACAAAAAGTTTACTCGCCTCTGCGACATAAAATCGATACATCACCGCCCGGGGAGCGGCCGAACCGCC
>Ga0194132_10005274_pt1 | contig 21156 bp, 19 predicted proteins | sample TA2KigOf80mmetaG_FD_148612 | JGI IMG/M metagenome (GOLD analysis project Ga0194132, IMG submission 148612) | Freshwater microbial communities from Lake Tanganyika, Tanzania - TA2015054 Kigoma Offshore 80m | ecosystem: Environmental > Aquatic > Freshwater > Lake | place: Tanzania: Lake... | reverse complement strand
GCCGACGCGCACCCGACCGTGCGGTTCGTGGCCGCGCACTACCGCGCCCGCCCGCTGGCCGCGCCCGTCGTGCGCCCGGCCGGCGCACCGTGAGCGCCTTCTTCGTGTAGGTCGCGGTCGAGCGAGGCTCTGCGAGCAAGGCCCGACTGCCAACCAGCCGTGCGCACCTGCCGAAGGCTGCCTTCCGCCCTCTTCTGTAGCCGGCCTCATTGAGGCCGGGGCGAGCCGCCCGGTTCGGTTTGCGTACCGTGCCGTAGCTGAACGGCGCGTGTAGCTGCGGCCTCAATGAGGCCGGCTACAGAAGAAGGCCGCTTCGCAGATACGCATTGTCCTCTGGCAGTCGGGGCTCGCGGCGAAGCGCCGCTCGACCGCGACCTAAAAAGCTACCCGCTAGCGCGCGGCCAGCGCGAGGAGCACGGCGGCGGCGGCGCGGCCGATGCGCGGCCAGTCGTACACCGCGTGCGCCAGCGCGCGGGCGCGGTCGGCCATTTGCGCCGAACCCGCGGGGTCGGCCAGTAGCGCCGCGGTCGCGGTCGCGAACTCCGGGCGCTCGGCCCGCACGAAGTGCGCCCCGGGCTGCGCGTCGATTCCTTCCGCGCCCACGGCGGTGCTGATCACCGGAAGCCCCGCGGCGAACGCTTCCAGAATCTTCAACCGCGTGCCCCCGCCCGCGTCCAGCGGCACCGCCAGCGCCGACGCCCGCGCGAGGTACGGCTTCACGTCCGGCACGTTGCTCGCCACCTCGATGCCGGGCGCGCCGTTCAGCGCGAGCAGGTCCGCGGGCGGGTCGCGGCCGACGATGGTGAGCGTCGCGCCGGGTACGCGCGCGCGGAGCGCGGGCAGCACGTCGCGCGCGAGGAACCGCGCGGCGGCAGCGTTCGGACCCCACGACATCGTGCCCAAGAACATCACCACCGGCGGCCCGGTGCGGCCGACCGGCAGGTCGGCGAACGCAGCGCAATCGACCCCGTTGGGCACCGTGTGGACCGCCCGCGCGCCGAGCGCGCGGAAGTGTTCGGCCTCAAGGTCGGACACCGCGAACACCGCGTCGCACTCGCGCACGGCCCGGCGCTCGACGCGCGCGAGCCGCCCGGCTTCGAGGCGCAGGAACGCCCGCTTCAGCGGGTTCGACTGCTCGCCGGCGGTGCGCCGGATCAGCAGCGAGTAGACGTTGTGCAGGTCGAGCACCGCGGGCACGGCCGGGGCGGTGCCGCGCGCGAGGAACGAATCGAGGTGGTCGAGGTACAGCACGTCGGGCGGCGCGGATGCCAGTTCCGCGGCCCACACCGCGGCGGCCTCGCGCCACTTGTGCCGGCGGAACATCACATAGGGCTGGCCGCGCAGGGCCGCGCCGAGCAACCGCTTCGCCTCGCTCCACTTGGTGCGCGCGGGCACGGGCGCGGGGCGCAGGTCGATGCCGGCGGAACGCAGCGCGTCGGCGGTCGCGGACTGGCCCGGCGGCACCGGGCATACGAGCCGGAACGCGGTCGCCGCGGACAGCGCCTTCATCATGTGGAAGCTACGGATGCGACCGCCGGAGTTGAGCGGCCACGGCAGGTCGCTGGTCACGGCCAGCACGCGCGGGCGGCTCACGCTTCGCCCCCCGCGCTGGGGCCGGTGGGCGCGAAGCGGTCCCGGATCACTTTTGCCGGCACGCCGGCCGCGATCACGTTGTCCGGCAGCGGCTTCGTCACCACGCTCCCGGCCGCGACGACCGTTCCCTTGCCCACGTTGGCCAAGATGATTGCCCCGGTGCCGACCCACGCGCCCGCGCCGACGGTCACGAGCTTGCGCTCGCCGCCCTGCTCGCGGATCGGCTTGGTCGGGTCATCGAAGTAGTGCGTCTTCCCGCCGGACGGAATCTGCACGTTAGCCGCGAGGAGCACGTCGCGTTCGAGGTGAACGAGGCCGAGGATACAGCGCGGCCCGACGTACACGTTCTCGTCGAGCATCGCCCCCGGTTGTGAGAAGAACGTGCCGAACTCGACCGTCGCGGTCGGGTGGCACCGGGCGAGGACTTGCTGTAGGAACGCGCGCCGGAGGTACTGCCCCGTGAGGCCGGGCCAGAGGGAGAGCAGTTGCGAGCGCGATTCGAGCGCGCGCCCGCGGCCGAGGAGCGCCGCGTTCAGCCAGTACGAGATCAGTACCGGCGACACGCCCACGAGGGCCGCGAGCCGGGCCGCGCGCTTGGCCGCGCGCTTCAGCGCGGACCCTTCGCCGCTGGGCGGAACGTGGATGGCGGGCGGTTCGTTCATGTTCTCAATGTAGTTCGCGGTCGTGCGACGCTTCGCCGCGAGGCCCACGCGCTCGTAGTGACCCGCTTCAGCGGGTCGCGGGACCAGCGCGCTTCGCCGTAGTCGCCTGCGCAAAGTCACGCTGAAGCGGGTCACTACGAACACATGCAACTGCGCGCGACCGCGACCTACACTCCCGCTAGCCGGCAATACAGGTTGTAGTACGCCTCGACCGTCGCGCCGAGTTGGTAGCGCTCGACGGCGCGGGCGCGGCCGTTGGCCCCCAAGCGCGCGGCCAGTTCGTCGTCGGTGAACAGGCGGCGGATCGCGCCCGCACACGCGGCGGCGTCGGCGCGCGGGAACAACAACCCCTCGCGCTCGTGGCGCACGATCTCCGGGTTCCCGCCCACCGCGGTCGCCACCGCCGGCAGCCCGCTCGCCAGCGCTTCGAGCAGCGTCAGCGACGCGGCCTCGCTCAGCGACGTGAGCGCGAAGGCGTCGGCCGCGCGCATCAGGTCCGGGATGTCGGTGCGGATGCCGAGCCACTTCACGCGCTCCGGCACGCGCAGTTCCACCGCGAGCGCCTCAAGTTCGCCCCGTAGCGGGCCGTCACCCACCATGAGCAGGTCCACGCCGGGCAGGTTCGGGGCCGCTTGCGCGAAGCCGCGCAGCAGTGTCGCTTGGTCCTTCACGGGGTGGTGGCGGGCGACGTGAATCAGGTAGCGGCGGTCGGGGTCGAGGCCGACATCGGCCTTCGCGAGCGCCTTGTCCGCGGGCGGGCCGTAGGCGTCCACTTCGATGCCGTTCTCGATCACCTCGATGCGCGCCCCGGCGAACCCGTCGGTCTTCACCAACCCGTCCTTGCTGAACCGGCAGCACGCGGTCACGGCGTCGGCGAGGCGGTCGAGCGCCAGCCGGTTCACCGCGCGGCGCAAGGGCGACACGCGATCCGGGTAGTGCCGCCCGTGTTCCGTCAGGATAACCTTCGGGCGGAACGCGCACAGCGGTTTCGCCAGCGCGGAGTAGAAGAACGGCGTGTACTGGTGCGCGTGAACGACCTGAATGTCGCGCTCGCGGATCGCGCGGGCGATCTTACGGCTCACGCCGAGGTCGCGCCCCGGTTTGCGGCCGAAGCACACCAGATCGACGCCGTCGGCGACGAGTTCTTCGCCGATGCGCCCGACCGCGTCGAGGCAGAAGATGGTGGGGACGATGCGCCCGCGGAGGCGGCGGATCGTCTCGCGAACGAGGACTTCCGCGCCGGCCACTTGCATCAGGTGAACGACGAACGCGACGCGGAGCCCCCGCGGCTCCGCGCACCGGAACACGGATGTTCCGACAGGAGCCGCGAGCGAACTGCTCACGAGGACACCGCGACGGGGCGCTGCGCGGCCGGGTACGGGTACGGGAGCGTGAGCGGCGGCAGGCCCGACGGCGACGGGTTCAGCCGGGTCGCGACCGCGCGCGTGATCGCGTGCAACTGCACCGCGAGCACCATACAGATGTACGGCATCTCGAAGTGTTCGAGCGACAGGAACGCGGCCCCGATGCAGAACAGGACGAGCGCGCACTCGAGGCCGGCCGCGAGCGACCGCACCTTCAGCGTTTCGGGGTCCGTGAACGTTCGCAGCACGCGGCGCGTGCGCCACAGGCCGTAGAAGACCGAGAGCAGCAGCGCGCCGTACAGGGCCAGCGCCGGCCACCCGCTGTCGGCCGCGGTCTGGAGGTACTGGCTGTGGATCGTGCGCCCCTCCATGTCCGCGCCCTTGGCGAACGTGAACAGGTTCGAGTTGCGGAGGCCGACCCCGAACACCGGGTTCTCGTTGGCGATCTCGACGGCGATCTTCCACACGCTCCAGCGCGATTTCGCGCTCGCGTCCATGTCTTCCGCGCCGACCGAGAAGAACCGCTCTTGGATCTCCTTCCCGGCCATCATCACGACGAGGCCCGCGCCGATGGCGTAAATGACCCCGACGAACAGCTTGTTGCGGGCGCGGAAGAACATGAGCACGGCGGCGAAGCACAGCGACACCATCGCCCCGCGCGAGTACGAGAGCATGACCGCGTGCAGCAGCACCGGGATGACCGCGAGGAACCCCCAGCGCCACCAGCCGCGGTTCGCCTCCCACGCGAAGAAGCACAGCGGCACGGCCATCGCCAGAATCAGCGCCGCGCCGTTGTTGTCCAGCCCGCCGTACCCGCGCTGCTGGAGCATCAGCCACTTGTACACGACGTAGTAGAAGTTCAGCTCGTAGGCGATGTAGACCGCGCAGGCGATCATGATGTAGTAGACGATCCACAACTCGCGGATCGTGCGGATCACGAGCGCGGCGCAGACGAACATCACGAAGATTTTGACGTACTCGATGAAGTACGGCCACGCGACGTTCTGGTTGAACGCGGTCACGTACGTGAGGCTGATCCACGCGGTGAACGCGAGGAACAGGTAGTGGCTGCGCCCGAACCGCGGGTTCCCGTACCACGGCGGCTTGGCCGCCTGTAGCGGGGTCCACAGGCCCAAGCGCCACACGAACGTGGCCGCGAGCGTGACCAGCGCGACCGGGAGCGACCAGTTCACGTCGCCCAGCTTCATGCCGAACAGTTCGACCCAGTCCCAAATAAACTGGGGCCGCAGCACCGCGTACATGTAGTACACGGCGATGCCATAGACCGGGGACAGGGCGAACGAACCCGCCGTCCCCAGAAACATGGTCAGCGCCATGAACGCGAGCTGCTTCATCGGTCGGTCCGTGTACCGCGCCCGGCGCGCGAGGGGTCCGGGATGTTGTACGAGTTGGGGCGTGGAACCGCCTGTTCCGGTTACGCCGGAGCGTTCTACCATCTTACATAGCACACAAGAAAGGCCAGAAGCGGGGCGTGGCCCGGCGTCCGTGAGCGGTCGTCCGAGACAACCAGCGATTCCGCGAGAACCACGGGAGAAGGGGGCGCTCGGTTCCGGCGCGAGAAGAAGCCCGAAATGTCGAAAACCGCGGCCCGAGCCGGACGGCCGAAGCCCGAAGGCGGCGCAGGAACAACCTCTCGCGTCGGCGCTTCGCAAGAAGCGCCGACACGAGCACGGTCAACTACTCCCTGAACGACACAACATTACTCAGGCGTCCAGCGCGGCGAAGAGGGCGTCGAGGGTGGGGGCGCGCTTGATCGCGTCGAACCGGGCGAACGTGCCCGCGGTCGCGGCCAAGCGGAGCCACTGTTTCAACCGCCCGACGTGCTTGTCGCCCCGGCTGAGGTGGTACCGCTCGGACCATTCCACTAGCCCGCGCAGTTGCGCCGGCCAGTCGGTCGGGGCGTCGGACCCCGCGACCGGCAGGCCCAGTTCGCGCGCCACGCCGCGCGCCAGCAGCGGGTCGCCCAGTGCGCCGCGGCCCAGCATGAAGTGCCGGCAGCCGGACTCGTCGCGACAGCGGCGGAAGTCGGCCAGCGTCCAGATGTCGCCGTTCGCCACGACCGGGATGCCGAGCGATTCGCGCACGCGGCCGATGGGTTTCCAGAACACCGGCGGGGCGTACCCGGCGACGCGCGTGCGGCCGTGAATCGTGATCCACGCCGCGCCGCCCTCCGCGGCCATGCGCGCGTTCTCGTCGATGGCGCTAATGCAATCCCAGCCGAGGCGCAGCTTCGCGGACACCGGCACCGCAGGCGGCACCGCGCTTCGCACCGCGCGCACGATCTCGCGGATGCGGTGGGGGTAGCGGAGGAGCGTGGCGCCACCGTCGTGCCGGTTCACGGTGGGCGCGGGGCACCCGAAGTTGATGTCGATAGCCGGCGCGCCGAGTTCGCACGCGCGGCCCGCGGCGTCGGCCATGCGCCCGGCATCGCCACCCAGCAGTTGGACCGCGACCGGCAGGCCGGTGGGCGTGCGCGCCCCGTGCGCCAGTTCGGGGACGTGGTGCAGGAACACGTGCGCCGGCGGAACCTGCTGGCTGACGCGCAGGAACTCGGACACGGCGAACGTGAACGCCCCGCACCGGCCCTGCACGGCGCGCATGGGCGCGTCGGTCACGCCCTCCATCGGGGCGAGGATCAGCGCGGGTTCGTCGGCGCGAAGCATTCAGACAGTGTAGCAGGCCCGGCGCGCGACCGTAGGCATCACGCTCCGCGTGATGCCGCGTGGACATGGGTTGTGGCTCTTCGGTTCCTCAGAAAGATGACCGCGCGGTTCGCCCGGCATCACGCGGAGCGTGATGCCTACGATTTGCCCAACACCAGATCGCACACCCAGCACCCGCGGACGTGAACCTGAGTGGTGTCGCGGCAGTGGTTGAGGATGTCGTCGCTGTCGCACCCCGCGTCTTGCAGCGCGTCCGCGAGAATCGGCATCGCGCCGAACTCGCGCGACTCGTACATCGTCCGCGCGAGGGCAACCGCGGTGTCCGTGCGCCATGAAGGGGAGAAGGTGACGGGGCGGAACGGGTTGCCGAAGATGTCGCGGAGCAGCGCGACTTGGAATGCGGTCTCCACCACTGAACGTGGGCACTCTGCAACCGGTTGCAACGGTTCAATTCTTCCGCGCAGTTGCGTTGCGGCCTCGTAGAGACCACACGCCCGGATCACTCGGTCGTGGGCACGTGCGGCGACAGCCGCGCGACTATTGACGATGAGTCCAACCGCTTGGCCTGCTTCGGACTCAGCCCACGATTGGTACATCGTTACCATGTCGGAATCGTGATAGAACGCCTGATCGGACGATGTGTCGGAATCAGGAACTCCGACGCTGAAAATGCGAACCGCTTCACGCAACTGTTTCTTGTCCTTCGTATCTGCATACTCCTCGGCCAACTCGACCGCGCGTCGCCTGTTGGCGTGCAGGTTCTGCCACAATCGCCGACACACCGCCGCACCGAATAGTCGGTAACGGCGGAATTGCGCGTCGGAGGGCGGAAGTGCGGTTGTCTTCTTCAAAATGCCGGCAAGGTTCTTGAGCATCCGAGCGGGGTCCGCGCTGGTCGTCCATTGTGCTTCCTTCATCACACCACCCCCAGCAGCTTTGCTGCAATCGCCTCCGGGTCGTAGACGCAGCCGCCCCAGACGCCGCCGCTGGCGTGCTGGAGCGCGGCCCAGAGGCGCGTGTCCGCGGGCAGCGCCGGGTCCGGGGCGAGGTCCGGGCGCGGGGCGCGCGATAGCAGTTCCGCGCTGCCCCAGTTCGGGCCGTGGTCGCCGCTCGCGTCGCCCACGAGGTCGATGGTGCCTTCGAGCTTCACGCGGTCGATCACGACGCGAATGAGATCGCCGTCGCGGAGCTTCCCGAGCGGACCGCCGGCCAGCGCTTCGGGCGAGACGTGGCCGATGCACGCGCCCGTGCTCACGCCGCTGAACCGCGCGTCGGTAATCACCGCGACCTGCTTCCCCCACTTCAGGTGCTTCAGCGCGCTCGTGAGCTGGTAGGTTTCTTCCATCCCGCTGCCCATCGGCCCGCGACAGCACAACACCAGCACGTCGCCCGGCACCACCTTGCGGTCGCCCTCGCCCTTGATGGCCTTGATCGCGTCCTTCTCGCGGGTGAACACCTTCGCCGGGCCGAGCTTGCGGTACACGCCGTCCGCGTCCACCACCGACGGGTCGATGGCGGTCGACTTGATGACACAGCCGTCAGGGGCGAGGTTCCCGCGCGGGAACGTGATCGTGCTCGTGAGGCCGCGCTTGCGCGCCGCGTCCGGCGACATGATGACCGTGTCGGGATCGACCTTGTCGCGCGACTTCAGCAACTCGCGCAGCCGCGCGCGGCGTTCGGACTTCGCCCACCAGTTGAGCACTGCGCCGAGCTTCTCGCCTGATGCGGTGAGGGCGTCGAGTTGGAGGAGGCCGAGTTCGCGCAAGTGGAGCATCACTTCCGGCACGCCGCCCGCGAGGAACACGCGGATCGTCGGGTGCCCGATGGGGCCGTTCGGCAAGGCGTCCACCAAGCGCGGCACTTTGCGATTGAAGAAGTTCCAGTCGTCGATGGTGGGGCGCTTCACGCCGGCGTGGAACGCGACCGCCGGCGTGTGCAGCAGCAGGTTCGTGCTGCCGCCGAACGCGGCGAACACCGCGAGCGCGTTCTTGAACGCCGCTTCCGTCAGGATGTCCGGCGTGCGGATGCCGCGGTTGGACATCTCGAAGAGCGCCCGCGCCGAGCGCCGCGCCGTGTCGAGCCAGATCGGTTGACCGCTGGGGGCGAGCGCCGCGTGCGGCAGCGTGAGGCCGAGCGCTTCGGCCACGACCTGCGAGGTGGCCGCCGTGCCGAGGAACTGGCAGCCGCCGCCGGGACTCGCGCAGGCGTGGCAGCCGGCTTCGGCCGCTTGTTCGAGGCTGATCTCGCCGTGAACGTAGCGCGCGCCGATGGTCTGCACCTTGCCGGTGTCCTCCTCGCCGGCTTCGCCCGCGAGCATCACCCCGCCGGGCACGAGGATCGTCGGGTGGTGGTGCTGGCTCGCCAGCGCCATCATCATCGCCGGCAGCCCCTTGTCGCACGTCGCCACGCCCATCACGCCGGCGCGCGTCGGGTGGCTGCGCATGAGCCGGCGCATGACCTGCGAGGCGTCGTTGCGGTACGGCAGGCTGTCGTACATGCCCGCGGTGCCCTGCGTGCGGCCGTCGCACGGGTCCGTGACCGCGCCCGCGAACGGGATGCACCGCAGCCGGGCCAGTTCTTCCGCCGCGGCCTTCACCAACAGCGCGACTTCCCAGTGCCCGCTGTGGAAGCCCAGCGCGACCGGGGTGCCGTCTTCGGCCCGCAGCCCGCCGTGCGTGCTGAGGATGGTGAACTCTTTGCCGCCGAGCAGCGCCGGGTTCCAGCCCATGCCGACGTTCTGCGTCCAACCGAACAGGTCGCCGCTGGGCGAGTGCCGCAGCAGTTCGTCGGTCAGCGGCAGCGCTCCGGTCGGGCCGGGCTTGGTGCTCACCAGTTCGTAGGCGCTATCGGGCGTATCGAGAATATCGGAGGGCATGGGTGTGCTCGTGGGGTCAAGGCGGAAGAGTTTTCGCCAGAATCACAGGATCAAACAGGAGGCGGTACGCACCGAGTTCTCGTTGGTCTTACCCGATCGTTGGGGCGTGTCGATACCCTTCTGCCCTCTGTTCACGGCTCACCGGAAGCGCCGTGCGCATAGGGCGTCGGGTCCGGCACGCCGGCCTCGGCGAAGCCCTTCTTGCGGAGCGCGCACGAGTCGCACCGGCCGCACGCGCGCCCGGCCGCGTCCGGGTCGTAGCAGCTCAGCGTCTGCCCGTAATCGACGCCCAACTTCGCGCCGGCGCGGATGATCTCGGCCTTCGTCATCTTGAGCAGCGGCGCGTGGACGCGGAACCGCCCCGCGCCCTCGGTGCCGGCTTTCGTCGCGAGGTTGGCGAGGCCCTCGAACGCCGTCAGGAACTCCGGCCGGCAATCGGGGTAGCCGCTGTAATCCAGCACGTTCGCCCCGATGAACAGGTCGAACGCGCCCACGACCTCCGCGTAGCCGAGGGCCAACCCCAAGAGGATCGTGTTGCGCGCGGGGACGTACGTGACCGGCACGCCGCGGGCCATCTCGTCGGTGGCGCGGTCCTTCGGCACGGCCACGTCCGCGGTCAGGGCCGAGCCGCCGATGGCGCGCAGGTCGAGCGTCACGACGCGGTGCTCGACCGCGCCGAGCGCGCGGGCCACGGCCGCGGCCCGGTCCAGTTCGACGCGGTGCCGCTGGCCGTAATCGACCGACAGCGCGTAGCACTCGTGGCCCGCGGCCCGCGCCAGTGCCAGCGCCGTGGTACTATCGAGGCCACCGCTCAGGAGTACGACCGCTTTCATGAAATGCTCGCCTTCATTTCGCATTTCGCGCTGGCCTTCGGCTCGCGGCTAACGGGGTGGAACCTCTCTTCGCCTTCGCCTATCAAGATACGTACACCCACGAGACGCAGCATGGACCCGACCGAAGCGCCGGCCGTCGAGCAGTTGGAGACGTTCCCGAACCCGCGGCCCGGGCGCGAGTTCGCCATCGAGATCGTCTGCCCGGAGTTCACCAGCGTGTGCCCGAAGACCGGCCACCCGGACTTCGGCACGATCACCTACACCTACACGCCCGGCCCGCTGTGCGTGGAGCTGAAGTCGCTCAAACTGTACCTCCATCGGTTCCGCACGCAGGGCATCTTTTACGAGCAGGTGACCAACCGCCTGCTCGACGACTTCGTGGCCGCGTGCCGGCCGGTGCGGTGCAAGGTGGTGTCGGTGTGGACCCCGCGCGGCGGCATCTCGACGACCGTCACCTGCACCTACGAAGCTAAGGGCTAGCCGTGGGGCCATCCGAACTGTTGCACCTGCGCGGCACGCGCCCGCTGTTCGACGAGGAGCTGCGCGCGCGGGTCGCGGACGGGGCGCGGTGCGTTCGGTTCGAGTTCTGCTTCTCGCTACTGTTCGTGACCGTGCGCCGACAGTCGCCCGTGTACCTGACGCGCTCGTGGCACCAGCGGTACCTGCGCGGGTTGGGGTACAGCGCGCTGGCGCTGCTGCTCGGCCCGTGGGGGTTCCCGTGGGGGCCGCTGTGGACCGCGTGGGCCGTGTGGGTGAACCTGACCGGCGGGGCCGACTGCACGGACGAGGTGTGCGCGCACCTCGGCGCGCCGCGCGCGCCCTGATGTTACGGAGGTGGATCGTGGTGCGCACGCTGTTCGCCGCGCTCGGGGTCGGGGTGCTCGCGGTCGTGCTCTCCGCCGACGGGCGCGCCGCGCTGTACCACCCGGACGACCGCACCGGCGTCGTACCCGTGGACGACGCCGGCAACCCGGACCCGTTCCCGTTCGACGAGTTCCGCCGCCGCCACCTGATTCTCAAGAACGCCGGCAACGCCGAGTGGCCGCTCGTCGAGATCGACCCGAAGACCGGCGAGAAGGTGATCGACACCAAGACCGGGCAGCCGAAGCTGTCCGACCGCGGGGTTCTGGACGCGCGCATCAAGAAGGCACTACTGAAGCCGGAGCGGGCGCGCACCGCGACCGAGCGGGTCGCGCTCGCCGTCGATTACCTCCGGTTCGGCTCCCCGGACCTCGCGGCCGGCGCGCTCAAAGGGGACCGCGCCGACTACCTCTCGAACGTCACCCTCGCCCACATCGCCGTCGCCCAGTACTCGCGCGAGCGCCCCACCGCGAACTGGAGCCGCGCGACGGACTACCTCGACATCGCCACCGAGTACGCGACCGACAAGCGGAAGCCGCTGACCGCGGTAATGGGCGTGTCCGGGACGCAGCTCGCGTGGCAACTGAAGCTCGACCGCGGCGCGCTCGCCAAGTTCGTGCGGTTGCGCCTCGCCGAGGCCCGCGCCGCGCGGCCGGAAGAGGACGCCCTCCCGGACCGCATTTTCGATGTGAACTTCGTCAACGACGCCGGGCACTACGAGCCGGGCAAGTTGGCCGCGGGCGAAAAGGCGAAGCTGCCGGGTGGCGACTTCACCGAGGCCCTCGCCACCGTTCAGCAACTCGTGTTGTGGTTCCCGAACGACACGCGCTTGTATTGGCTCTTGGGCGAACTGTACGCGGCCCGCGGCGACCCGGCCCGCGACGACCTCAAGACCGCGCGCGTGATCCTCGACCAGTGCGTGAACACCGGGCGGTTCAGCAACCACAAGGTTCTCGTTCAGCACCGCGAGATCGTGACGAAGCTCGCGGAGGTCGAACCGCCGGAAGAGGTGCCGCCCCCGCCGCCGGTGTCGTGGCGCGAGATCGGTTGGTACTTCGGCGCGATCGGTGCGGTGGTGGCGTTCGCGCTGGGGCGCACCATCTGGCGCGCGGCCAAAGGGCACACCGATTCCGGCGCGTGCGGCCCGGTCGGGTGAAGTTGACCGCGCCCCGCGGTCCGCGGGGCGAAGTGGCACGAATCAAAAGTGGTTGCACAACGCCCGCGTTTCCCCTTGTGATCGCCCGGCGCGCCCGAAGCGGGGCAAAATCAAAATCGTTTGCACAACGCGCCCGCACCTCGAAGTGGCCACAACTCAAAATCGGTTGCACAACGGGCGCGCCCCCTCTGACCCGGCCGAAGTTGCAAAACCAAAAATCCTAGTACAACAAGCGCTTATCAGAATGAGGCCCGCTAGCGCTTGAGGGTCGCGACCGCGGTGATGGTGTCGGCGAGGCTCTTGCCGATGCCGGGGACGCGCTCCAGTTGGTCGGCCTTGCCGCCGTCGATCAGGGTCGCAACTTCCGTGGGCAAGCCCATCACGGCGAGGGCCGCGGAGCGGAACGCGCGCACCCGGTACAGGTTCCCGCGGGCCTTCGCCAGTTCGCTCGCGTGGGCCCTCAGCTTGCGGGCGATCTGCTCGTTCGTTAGTGTCATGGCGCACCTCCTTGTGGCATTGTTAACGCGCGGACACTTGTACACAAGGTCGGTAGGACAAAATTCCAATTTCTTCGGAAGGGGCGCGCCGTGGCCGGGTTCCGCACGCACATCACCGTTTCCGGCGCGTGCGGCCTCGCCTACGGCGGGTTCGCCGTGCAGCCGCTCGGGTTCACCACCGAAGCCGGGGTGCTCGCCGCCGGCGTGACCGCCGTGGGCGGGATGCTCCCGGACCTCGACAGCGACTCCGGTATCCCGGTGCGCGAGCTGTTCGGCCTCGCCGCGGCCGTGCTGCCCCTCATGCTGGTGCCGCGCCTCGTTCACTCCGGGGTATCGTTCGAGGGCATTCTCGCGACCTTGCTGTTCGGGTTCATCGCCATCCGCTACGGCGCGGCCAACGTGTTCAAGCGGTTCACGGTCCACCGCGGCATGTACCACAGCGTGCCCGCCATGCTGATCGCCGGGCTGTGCGTGTACCTCGCCTACCACAACCCCAAGAACCCGGACCGCGGGGTGCGCGCGCTCCTCGCGGTCGGGGTGATGGTGGGGTTCCTGTCGCACTTAATTCTGGACGAGGTGTACTCCGTGGACTGGCGCGGGGTGAAGCCGAAGCTGAAGGCGTCGGCCGGGAGCGCGTTCAAGTTCGGCTCGTCGTCCCTGTTCGCCACCGGCACCTGCTACCTGATCCTCGGCGGGCTGTTGTACCTCGCGTACCTCGACCTGAAGAAGAACGGCATCGACATCGGGTTCTGAGCGCGCGGCGCGGCGGCGCGAACCCGCGGGTGCTAGAATGGGTCTGACGGGACCGGCTCGGTGATGGAATTGGCAGACATGCAGGTCTTAGAAGCCTGTGCCCGAAAGGGCGTGCGGGTTCAAGTCCCGCCCGAGCCACTGCCCCGCCCCTTCGCTCACGTCGGCGGGCCGTCGTCGGCCAGCCACCACATCACGACGTACACCAGCGCGACCACAACCGCGATGAGCACCGCGACCCACCAGCGCGGGCGGCCACTGCCGACGCCCGGCGCGGCGTCGCGCGCGTCGTCGTCGCGCGGGACGTGGTTCGCAGTACCCGTGACGACGACGAGCACGCCCACCAGCCCGATGGCCGCGAGCGTCATACACACCGGGAAACACGCGAACAGCGTCGTCACGCGGGCCACCTTCACCCGGGCGGAATCAGGAACTCGCCGCGGCTGACGGTCGCGGCCCGGCCGGACAGTTTCACCCACGCGCCGTCGCGCCGCACGCCCACCGCGCCGCCGCGGGCGCTCACTTGGTAGCCCGTCATCACGTCCTTCTTCAGCTTCGGCCCCCACCACTCCGAGAGGCAGCAGTGGGCCGAGCCGGTCACGGGGTCTTCGTTGATGCCCTCGGCCGGCGCGAAGAACCGCGACACGAAATCGTATTGCGGGTCGGCGCTCTTGGCGGTCACGATCACCCCGCGGCACTTCACCCGCGCGAGCTTGGCGAAGTCCGGCACCAGCGTGCCCACGTCGTCGGCGCTCGCCACTTCCACGAGGAAATCGTACTCGCTGCGGGCCACGGCGCGGGCCGCGCACCCCAGCGCGTCGAGCAGGCCGGGCGGCGCGGGGCACGCCGTCGCCGGCTTCGCGGGGAACGTCAGTTCGATCTCGCCCGTCGGTTGCCGGCGCGCTGCGAGTACGCCGCTCTTCTTCGTGAGGAACGTGAGCAGGTCTTGGGTCGCGCCGCGTTCCCAGAGGAAGTGGGCCGCGGCGAGCGTGGCGTGCCCGCACAGCGCGACCTCGACGGCCGGCGTGAACCAGCGCAGCTCGTGCTCGCACCCCTCGCGGTGCCGCAGGAACGCGGTCTCCGACAAGTTGAACTCGCGCGCGACGCGCTGCAACCACTCGTCGGACGGCCACTCCGCGGTCGCGCTCAGCAGGCACACCGCGGCCGGGTTGCCCCCGAACGGCGCGGCGGCAAAAGCGTCGATCACTGCGAACGGGGTCATGGCGTTTTCCCCAACGGCTTGAAGAACGTCACCTTCTTGTCAGCGGCGCTCGCGCCGCTGACCATTATGTGGCGCACGCGGCCTGTGTCGTCGAACGAGCCGAACCCGATGTGCCCAGCCCCGAACGTCTTGTCCTCCGCCGTCATGATCTTCTTCCCGTCGAACAGCACCTCAATCTTGCCCCCGTTATGGTCCCGAAAGATGCGCACCTTGTGCCACGTATCCTTCTTCCACTCGATCCCCTTCGTCGTCTCCTTCGCGATGTTCTTCCGCGCGGCCCCATTCACGATGAAGATGTTGTGGGCGTTCATGTCCGCTTCTTTCGCGAAGTGAACGTAGTAGTACTTTTCCGGCGATTCGAACCCGAAGAACACGCACATATCTTGGTGCCCGTAAGGCTCGGTCGTGGACTGGAGTTCGCAGTCGAGGATGAAACTGCCGAATGATTTCCCGGCGATCAGGGCGATGTGGACCGGGCTGCGGTGCTTCGGAACGTAAGTGCTCTTGTACGCCTTTCGGTCGTAGGCCAGTTCGAGGCACCCGTCGCCGTTTTTGTCCTTGCCGTACTTCCACACGGCCGGGTCGCTGAACACGAAGTCGTTCGTCACTTCCGGCTTCTCAAAGCTCACGGAGTACAGTTCGTTCCGCGCGGGGGTGTCGGCCGCGCCAACGGCGGCCAGAAGGAGGGCGGGCACGACAGCGAGGAAGGGACGCACGGCAGTACCTCAGTGGGACCGGAACCTTTCGCGACTGCTGCGAGTAGACTACACTCGCCGGCTGTCGTCAACGATCTCCGAGGCTTCACCCATGTCCCCGCGCGCCTTCGCCCGGCTCTGTTCCGCGACCGTCGCCTTTGGCGTTCTGGGCGCGCTGTTGTCGCTCGACTACTCGACGCGCGCGGCCGACGACAAGGAGAAGGAGAAGCCGGCGCGCAAGCCGTGGACGACGTCGAAGGTGGTCGGCGCGCCGGAACCGCCGCCGCCGTTCAAGTCGGTGCGCGCGTTCCCCAACGCGCAGTTCAAGCACCCGGACCTGATCGCCCGGTGCCCCGGCTCCGACCGGCTCTTCGTCGGCGAACTCGGCTGTATGCTGTACTCGCTCGCCAACACCCCCGACGCCAAGCCCGAAGTCTTCTTCGATCTGAAGAAGGAGTACAAGAACCTCAAACAACAAGACGACGCGAAGGGCGTGGCCGAACTCTACGGCCTCGTGTTTCACCCCAAGTTCGAGCAGAACCGCTACTGCTACGTCTGCTATGTGTTGGAAAAGAAGGACCCCAAAGGGCCGTACATGCCGACCGGCTCGCGCGTGTCGCGGTTCAAGGTGAAGGACACGAACCCGCCCGTTGTGGACGCGGCCAGCGAGGAAGTGGTCATCACGTTTCAGGGCAGCGGGCACAACGGCGGCGACCTGCACTTCGGCGCGGACGGGATGCTCTACATCAGCACCGGCGACGGCCGCGGCCCGAACCCGCCGGACCCGCTCAACACCGGGCAGGACTGCTCCGACCTGCTCAGTTCCATCCTGCGCATCGACGTGGATAAACCGGGCGACAAGCTCAACTACAGCGTTCCGAAGGATAACCCGTTTGTGGGGATGAAGGACGTGCGCCCGGAAATCTGGGCGTTCGGGTTCCGCAACCCGTGGCGCATGAGCTTCGACCGCAAGACCGGCGACCTGTGGGTCGGCGACGTGGGTTGGGAACTGTGGGAGATGGTCCACAAGATCGAGAAGGGCGGGAACTACGGTTGGAGCGCGGTCGAGGGCCGGCAGCCGGTGAAGCCCGACCAGAAGCTCGGCCCCGCGCCGATTCGCGCGCCCACCATCGAGCTGCCGCACACCATCGCGTGCAGCGTGACCGGCGGCTACGTCTATCGCGGCAAGAAGCTCCCCGAACTGGTCGGCGCGTACGTGTTCGGCGACTGGGAGACGCGGCGCATCTGGGCCGCGCGCTTCGAGAACGGTCGCCTCAAAGAAATGCCGGAGATCGTGAAGCCGAACGTGCGCGTCTCGTGCTTCGGCGAGGACAACGCCGGCGAGCTGTACTACGCCGACTACGACACCGGGTTCCTGTACACGCTGGCGAAGAACGACGCCGGCCCCGCCAACGCCAAGTTCCCCACCAAGCTCAGCGAAACGGGGCTGTTCTCGGACGTGCAGAAACACGAACCGGCCGCGGGCGTGATCTCGTTCGTCCCGAACGTGCGCCAGTGGCAAGATGAGGCGACGGCGCGCTACCTGCTCGCGCTGCCGAACCTGTCGAGCGTGAACTTCTTCGAGAAGCCGCGCCCGCTGCCGGGGCAGGTGTACTGGCACGACTTCAAGGCGCAGTTCCCCGCGGGCGCGGTGCTGGTGAAGACCCTCACGCTCGACGTGGCCGAGGGAAAGCAGCTCGTCACGAAGCGGATCGAAACGCAACTGCTCCACTACGACGGCGAGGACTGGCGCGGGTACACCTATGCGTGGCGCGACGACCAGACCGAAGCGGACCTCGTGCCGGCCGACGGTGCGGAGAAGGTGTTCCGCGTGCCGACGCGCATGACGACCGCGGATCGCGACACCGGCGATGCGGAAGTTGAGCGCTCGCGCGAGCAGGTGTGGACGTTCCATAGCCGCGCGCAGTGCATCAGTTGCCACAACGCTTGGTCCGAGTACGCGATGGCGTTCACGACACGTCAACTGAACCGCCCGCGCATCCTCGGCCAACCCGATGCCCCGAACCAGCTCGTTCAACTGACGCAACAGGGCTACGCGAAGCGGATCGCGGCCGACAACAAGGAGCTGCCGCCGTTCGACGCGGAGAGCGTGAAGCAGGAGCCGAAGCTCGCGGGGCCGCTGGGCGACGACTCGCTCGACGCGAAGGCGCGCAGCTACCTGCACATCAACTGCGCGCACTGCCACCGCTTCGGTGGGGGCGGCGGTCAGGTCGTACTCGAACTCGACATCGCCAAGCCGTTGAAGGAAACCGGCATCCTCGACGTGCGGCCCAAGCAGGGCGACTTCGGCCTGATCGACGCGCGGCTGGTCGCGCCCGGGGACCCGTTCCGCAGCGTGCTGTTCTACCGTATGTCGAAGTTCGGCCGCGGGCGCATGCCACACCTCGGCTCGGAGTTCCCGCACGCCCGCGGCCTCGACCTGATTGGGGAGTGGATCACGTCGCTGGGCGACAACCCGAAGCCGTGGCCGCCGCGCTTCACACCGGCCGCGTGGGAGGTCGATTCGCTGAAGGCGTTCACGACCGCGTGGCCGTGGGCGAACGCCCTCGCGCGCGGCCGACTCGCGAACGACGACATGCTGACGAAGAAACTGCTGACCGCCGCGGCGCAACTTCCGGCGGGGCCGGTGCGCGAGCTGTTCGAGGGTCACTTCCCGCCGGACCCGAAGGGCCGCAAGCTCGGCGCGAACCCGCGCCCGGCCAGCGTCCTCGCGCTGACCGGCGACGCCACCAAGGGCGAAGCGCTCTTCTTCAACAAAGAGATAAAGTGCGCGAGTTGCCACAAGGTCGGCGACAAGGGCACCGCGGTCGGCCCGGACCTGACCAAGATCGGCGGCACACGCACCCGCGCCGAACTGCTCGACAGCCTGCTGAACCCGTCGGCGCGAGTGGAGCCGCAGTTCGCCGCGTACAACGTGAAGACGAAGGACGACCGCACCTTCACCGGCCTCGTCGTGAAGCGCGACGAGAAGCAACTGCTGTTGCGCGACGCGGAGGGCAAGGAGGTGCGTATCGAGGGCGAGAACGTGGACAGCGTGCGCCCGTCGCGCCTGTCGCTGATGCCCGACGGCCAGATGAGCGCACTGACGCCGCAAGAGGCCGCGGACCTGCTGGAGTACCTCGCCCGGCGCAAGTGACCGCGTGGCCGTCGGACGATCTTGCGCGCGATGAGAAGTCCGGCGTCCGGCGGCACCCACTTGACTTTAAGAATCCCGCGCGTCTACAATCACAAGGTTTTGTTCGGCGTGACTCGCTGTTCGCCCCGAACTCGTACCGTGTCGCAGATGCTTCGTTCGGCAACACTACTGTTGCTCGCGATGGGCGTGACGTTCGCGCACCTCGTCGCGGTGCCGCACCTGCACGGCGGGGACGTGTGGGGCCGCTCGTCGGGCGATGCGCGCCCGCACTTCCACCTCGGCCATCTCGGGCGCGCGGCGCGCGCGGTCGCGTTCGACCAAAGCGCCCCGCAGCCCGGCCCGGTCGCGCCGGCGACCGAACACGACGCCGACGCTTGGTACGTCGACGACGTGGAGGCGGCGGGCGCGCCCGCGCCCCTGTCGTTCGCCGCCGACCGCCTCGCGAACGAGTTCGCCACCGCGCACTTCGCGTTCGACGCGCCGGCCCACCCTGCGCGGAGCGCGCCGCCCGCGGAGCGCGCCGCGCCCCCCTGCCCCCTCTTCGTCCGCCACCTCGCGCTCCTGATCTAGCCGCGCCCCGTCGCGCGCCGCGCCCCGGCCCCGCGGCCGGTGGCCCTCTCGTCGTCGCTCTCGTTCGTTGTTCTCGGGTCGCCGCCCGTCGCGCGCGCCCGTCGTTCGTCCCGTCGCGGGTTCGCGCCCGTGGCGCTCTTACTCCCTTTCCAACCGAGGTTCGTTCGATGAACGGGTACACCAAGAAGGCCGATCTGAAGGCGGAAGCGCTCGAGGCCCGCACCGTGCCGGCGGGGTTCATTCTGGACGCGCCGGAACCGGGCGAGGCGGCCGTGGTGCGGGTGCTCGACGGCACCACGGGCGCGATCAAGGTTCAGTTCGACGCGTTCCCGGGGTTCACCGGCGGGCTGACCGGCGACGCGAGCAACGACCGCAACGGCGACGGCCTGCCGGACCGCATCGCGGTCGGCATCAAGACCGGTGGCCCGCCCCACGTGAAGGTGTTCGACGGGTCCGGGAACCTGCTCCAGAGCTTCTTCGCCTACGACACCACGTTCTTGGGCGGCGTGGACGTGGGCCTCGGCGACGTGAACGACGACGGGGTCGAGGACGTGATCACCGGCGCGCTCGGGGGCAACGCCCCGCACGTGAAGGCGTTCGACGGGCGCGACGGGCACCTGCTCCACAGCTTCCTCGCGTTCGACGCCGGGTTCCGCGGCGGGGTGAACGTGGACGACGGCGACACCAACAACGACGGCGCGGACGACATCATCGTCGGGGCCGCGATCGGGGCCGCGCCACACGTGAAGGTGTTCAACGGGCGCACCGGGAGCGAGCTCCAGAGCTTCTACGCCTACGACGGCGCGTTCGTGGGCGGGGTCCGCGTGTCCGGCGGCGACCTGAACGGCGACGGGCGCGACGACATCGTGACCGGGGCCGGGCCGGGCGCGGGGTCGCACGTCAAGGTGTTCCGCGGCGACGACCTCGGGCTGCTGAGCAGCAAGATCGTCTTCGAGGCCGGGTACGCCGGCGGGGTGGACGTGTTCGTGAACGACTCCAACGGCAACGGGAGCGACGACCTGATCGTCGAGCGCACCGGCCTCGTGCGGTACCGCGCGTTCGACGACAACGGCGTCGACGGCCCGTTCCACGACCTGTACGACGACGTGTACGACGACAACGGCGGCGCGTCCGGCGGCGGGTCCGGCAGCGGGAACAGCGGCGGGATCACGGGCACGAAGGTCGAGGGTACCGTCGTCGCGGTGAACGCCGCCGCGGGGCAGGTGGCGATCCGCACCCGCGGCGGTACCGTGCTGACGGTGGCCGCGGCCCCCGGCGCGAAGATCGAGCGCAACGACCTGCACACGACGCTCGCGGCGTTCAAGGTCGGAGACCTCGGCGAGGCGCTGCTGGGCACGACCGGCCTCGCGCTGAAGATCGAGGCCTATGGCGCGTGACCCCGCGCGGCGCGCCGGCCCGCGCGCGGGCCGGCGCTAGTCCAGCAGTTTCCGCACCTCGTCCACGTCGATGTTGCCGCTCACCAGCCGGGCGACGCGGTGCCCGTGCGAGACGACGGCGACCAGTTCGCCGCGGTCGTTGATGACCGGCCCGCCGCTGTCGCCTTGGTTCACCGGCGAATCGGTTTCGAGCACCATGCAATCGAGGGTGCCGAAGTCGGCCTCTTGGGTGCGGTGGACGCGCCCGCGGACGGTGCCCTTCGTGAGCCGCCAGAGCAGGTTGTCTTCCGCCCCGGACCCGCCGACCGAGTACACGACCGAGCCGGTCGCGGCGGGCTGCTTGGCGAGCGGGACCGCCGCGGCGCGCCCCGGCAGACTCGCGACCCGCACCACCGCGAGGTCGCGGCGCTTGTCCACCTTCACAACCTCGCCGTTGAACTGGGCCGCTTCTTTGCGCAGGTCGTAGCGCTTCGCGTCGGTGACGAGTTCGTCCTTCGCGTCGAACTGCGGGAACACCACGCTCACGCGCCGCTCGGTGCCGACCACGTGGAAGTTCGTGACCACGAGGCGCTTGTCCGGGTCGGCCACGAACCCGCTCCCGACCCCGTGGGGCGAGACGATCAGCACCGTACACTTGATGAGCCGCCGGTACGCCTCTTCGCCGGAGAGGGCCGACTCGCTCGGCGTCATGGTCACGGGCGCGCCGCCGTGCTTGCGCACCGCGTTCACGATGCCCCAGACCGCGACCCCGCCGACCACCACCGCCAGCACACCGAGTTTGACCCGCCGGGACACCCGCGGCCCCGCGGGCGCGCTCGGGCGCGGCGGCGGCGGCGCGGG
>Ga0194132_10005272_pt1 | contig 21161 bp, 26 predicted proteins | sample TA2KigOf80mmetaG_FD_148612 | JGI IMG/M metagenome (GOLD analysis project Ga0194132, IMG submission 148612) | Freshwater microbial communities from Lake Tanganyika, Tanzania - TA2015054 Kigoma Offshore 80m | ecosystem: Environmental > Aquatic > Freshwater > Lake | place: Tanzania: Lake... | reverse complement strand
ATCAATTTCAGGTACTTGCGCCGTTCATCCACGGTCATCTTCTCTTCACTCGCCATGATTCCCTCGGTAACATTTCTAGCTGAGGGAACCATACCCCTTTGGGTAACATTTTAGGTGAGTGAATACGTGACCTCGACCTACCGGTGCCCCCAGTGTATAATCGGCTCTAGAGAGACCATGCGAAACTCGCTTATTCTGACAAAGGCGCTCCGGGACCTGGCCTCCATCGCTATGCTTTTTGCGCTGGTATTGAGCAGTCTTGGACCGGCCCTGGACCACCACATCGCCGAGCGTCAGCCGGACCATCAGCATATCTACTATGGCCAGGTCAACCCGGATCACACCCACCCATACCAGCAGTCCCACCATCATGCCAACGCCGCGCCTCCTGGCAGCGAGGGACCCAGCGGAACTCCATCCGGGGACATCCTGTACCTTACCTCTTCCGATGGGGTGAGCCAGACCTCCCTGGCTATAATCCTGCCGGGCACCTTGCCAGACCAGGTAGCCCCCGACCCAGGGGACGAAAGCCTGTTTGTGGGCGCGGCAGACGGCTACCACACTCTCAGGGAAGCCTCCATCTCCATCCCCAAGAAACCGCCCCGCGGCTAGATTCCCCGTTCCCGCGTAAGTCTGAATCCGGACCGGCCCGCCAATAGCGGGGCCTAGTGTCCATGTCCCACATTTGCCTGAGTGAAGGAGCAAACGATGCTGCGGTTCTCATTGGTGTCTAACGTCTGTCTCATCCTGGTGTCACTCATCGCCCTGGTCCTCGGTAGTGGCATTGCACTGGCTCATGAACGCCGAGACGTGGGCAAGTACCAGTTCGTCGTAGGATTCATTGCTGAGCCGGCTTTTGAAGGCCAAAAGAACGGCGTGGACCTGCGGGTGACCAACAAAGAAACCACTCAGCCCATTGAGGGCCTGGAGAAGACCCTCCAGGTGGAGATCACCCACATTGGCAGCAACACCTCCAAGACCTTCCCCATCCGGACCATGTTCCGAGACCCCGGCCACTACACCAACGACCTGATCTTCACGGCCCCGGGCCAGTACAAGTTCAGGTTCTTTGGCGACATTAAGGGGACGCCGGTGAATGAGACCTTCGAGTCCGGGCCCGGCCGGTTCAACGACATGCAGTCCTCCGCGGACCTCCAGTTCCCGCAGAAGCTGCCTGAGACCAGGGAAGTCGAGGGGGCGGCCCGAGATGCCCAGAGCACTGCCCAGCAGGCCCAGTCAGCGGCCCAACAGGCCGGCAGCCGAGCCTCTTCCGCCAACACGCTGGCCATCCTGGGAATTATCCTGGGCGCGGTGGGCATCGCTTCTGGAGTTGGGGGTATGGCAGTAGGGATGAGGAAGCGATGAAGACTGGCTTGTCTTTCGGCCTGCTGCTGGTAGCCGTGGGCCTGGTGACCCTCCTGGGGGGCGCAAGTTGCGCCCCCCAGGAGGACCCAACCGCCCCGGACTTCACGTTGCCCTCTGCCGACGGCCGCCAGGCGGCCCTATCCCAGCTACTCCAGGAACATCGAGCAGTGGTGCTGGTCTTCTACCGAGGACTCTTTTGAGGTATATGCCGCAGCCAGTTGGGCGAGCTGGCAGCAGCCTATCCTCAGTTTCGACAAATGGATGTGGAAGTGGCGGCCATTAGCGTGGACAACGTTCAGGACGCTGGCCAGATGAGGGGCATCACTGGCGCTGAATTTCCCATTTTGGCGGACTCCGAGATGCGGGTAGTGCGTGAATACAGTCTGTACAACCTGCTGGGCGACGGGGTGTCCGCTCCGGCAACCATCATCGTTGGGCCCCACGGGACCGTGGTTTGGCGTTACGTGGGGCAGAACGCGGGCGACCGTCCCCCAGTAGTAGACATCCTGCAGCATCTGCAGAAGTTGCCCCAGAGGTGACAAAGGGACAGAATGAAGCACAACGGCGGGCGTCCCTGGGTGTGGGCACTACTGGGGGTGGCCGTTACCCTGGTACTGGCCTCAGTTCGGCTTGGTCCGGCAACGGTCCTGGCCCATGCCAACGTGGCCCGGGCCGATCCAGCGCCTGACTCGGTGATGGTCCGGCCTCCGGAGCGGGTAATTATCTGGTTCACCGAGCCGGTGGAGCCCGGGTTCAGCGCCATACAGGTGCTGGACTCGCTGGGCCAGCGGGTGGACCAGGGTGACAGCACCGTCGATCGCCAGGACCCCACGGCCATGTCCGTGCGCCTGCGTGCCCTAGGCAACGGGACTTACACCGTGGCCTGGAGGAATGTCTCCGCCGTGGATGGCCACACCTTGCGGGGCTCGTTCGTTTTCTCGGTGGGAGAGCCCACCTCCGGTGCACCGGTGGCGGCCCCAGGCGTTCAGCCGCTGTTTCAATCGCCCCTGGAGCCGGTCTTACGATGGCTGGTGCTGCTGGCAGCCCTGTCCCTGGTCGGCGGCGTTACCTTCGCCTTGTTGGTAAGCCGCCCTGCCCTGGCTAGGCTGCGGCAGCAAGCTGGCAACGGAGCGCTGCTGGTGGAGAAGATGGGCCGTCTCACTCAGGGGCTCTCCTGGGGTGGGCTGGTCTTGCTGGTGCTGGCCTCCCTGGCCCAACTGGTGCTGCAAACATCGGAGGTCCGCGGTATTCCCCTGTGGAGATCCGTGGGGTCTCACCTGGTTACAGTGGTAATGGAGACCGGATGGGGCCACCTATGGCTGTGGCGTGTCGGGTTGGCGGTAGCGGTGGGCCTAGCCCTGGCCGTAGAGCGCCGCGGCGACCGTGGAAGAAAGCGCTATTGGCCCTCCCTGCCGACAACCGGCGCTCAGGGCCTGGCGTTTGTCCTGGGGGCTGGTATGCTGCTGACCATCAGTCTGACCAGCCACGCCGCCGCCACCAGGGAGATTACCAGGATGGCGGTTCTCTCCGACTATTTCCATCTCCTGGCGGCGGCCTTCTGGGTTGGCGGCCTCTTCCACTTTGCGCCAGCAGCCCTCCTGGTGCTGCGGACCTTGTCCGCTGGGGAAGGGCGGCAGTTGCTTGCGGCCTTGGTGTCCCGGTTTTCTGCACTGGCTAGCCTGAGCGTCGGCACTCTGGTGGTCACCGGAGTCTACAGCGCCTGGGCCCAGGTGACCGTCCTTCCGGCGCTGTTCACTCCCTATGGCCTGACCCTGCTGGCCAAGTTGGCGTTGGTAGCAATGATCCTGGTCTTGGGTGCGGCGAACTTGCTGTGGGTGCGGCCCAGGCTGGCGAGACATGAACGGGCGGGCCGATGGCTCCGTCGGCTGGTTACCGCCGAAGCCCTGCTGGCTGGGCTGGTGCTCCTCTCCGTGGGCCTCCTCGCCAGCCTGGAACCGGCGCGGCAGGTGGCCTCTTCGGCTGGAACCGGCTCCGCCAGGACCCTGCGGTTTCAGGACGCTTCGGAAGGTGCCACCATCGCTCTGGCCATCGAGCCTGGGGTGGTCGGCTTGAACCGCGTTCTGGTCTCGCTGGCCGACCAGACCGGCAGCCCCATCGCCAACGCCACCGAAATAGCCCTGACCTTTACCAACCTGGACACCGACCTGGGGGAGGCCAGCTATGTCGCCGCGCCAGTGGCAGGAGGAAGGTACGTGGTGGAGGAGGTCCGGCTGAGCGTTGCCGGAGCCTGGCAACTGGCAGTGGTTGTGAGACGGCCCGAGTCGTTCGATGCCAGGACCGCCTTTCGGTTCGGGATCGTCCCTTCCCAGGGCAGCAGCGCGGGCATCACGCCTGCCCTGGGCACTGGCCGAATCCTCTGGGTGGGAGAGTTGCTGGTGCTGGGTGCCTTGTTTCTCGGCACCGGCGTGGCCATCGGCGGATCGCGGACGGGTCACGGGTTGGCAGTTATGATCATCGGGGCTGGCTCGGTGGTGGCGGGGCTGGTGGCAGCGGTCAACGTTGAGTTGGCCACACCCGGCGGAGCCGGAGCCAGCAAGGGGAATCCCTTCCCTCCAACCCCCGGCTCTCTGCAGACCGGCAGGCAAGTCTACCAGCAACACTGCGCATCATGCCATGGCGCAGGAGGGCACGGCGACGGCCCCCTGGCGCCAGGGCTGAATCCGCGACCCTTTGACCTGACGCTCCACGCCCCACTGCATCCCGATATCGTCCTTGCCGGCTTCATCTCGGATGGTGTGCCCGGCACCGCTATGGCCCCTTGGCGAGGGAGGCTGACCGATGAAGAGGTCTGGCACGTGATTAACTACCTTAGGTCCCTTAAGGAGTGACGGGGATCAGTCCAGCTTGGCCGGCCTCTTCACCGACCCCTTTCGAGCGAAGCGCCCCAGCCACTTATAGGCGGTCTTGCGGCTTACCTGGAACCACTGGGCCAGCTCAGCCACGGTATAGCTCCCTGTCTGAAACAACGTCACCAGTTGCAACCTCTCGTTCATAGCACAGGTCTCTTTCCACGGCAAGGCGTCACCTCCTTGCACGGCAGATTACCTGTTACCTATGTGCCCGGTCTATGTGTTACCAGTGTACCCGGTCAGTACTTCTTCCCACCCTCTCCCTTGATGGGCGTTGCCTCAAAACTCCTGAGCATGGTGGCAAATGTCATGCTGAGCGAAGCGAAGAATCTAAAATATCCGTGTTGATAGATTGGTCGATTCACCCTAACAGGTAGGCCAACCGTAAACTCATTTGCGAGACATACAACTAGTAGTCAGTCCAGATGATTTTGCTGGGTAGGATACAAGTGGTGCAAAACAGTCCGTGCTGCGGTGGTGGTAAAGCGCCACTGGATGGTGGCGTGGGCGTCATTGCGTTGCTGTTCCAGGGCGGCCACCTCCCGTTGCAACGTTGCTGCGTCGCCGATGCGCCTTGCCAGGCACTGACGGCTGAACACGCTCAACTCGATCTCCGCCATGTTCAGCCAACTGCCGTGCTTGGGCGTGTGGTGGAATTCCAGGCGCCTCAGGATCTCCCTGGCCTCTGCTGGGGGAAAGGTCTCATACAACGACGCTGGCCGATGGGTGTTCAAGTTGTCCAGCACCACTCGAATCCGCTGGGCGTCAGGGTATGCCTGGTCGGTCAGCCACCGCATCTGGTGGGCGAAGTCCTCCATGGTGCGGTGGTCGGTGACCGCCACGGGGCGCCAACCCGCCAGGGGTTCGCACAGCATGAACAGATTGCGGGTGCCGTTACGCCGGTACTCATAGTCAAACCGCGCTGGCCTTCCCGGCCGCGCTGGGAGCGGTATGCGAACCTCCTCGATGAGTTGGGTGGCGGTCTCATCGAAACAGACCGTAGGCCGCTGGGGGTCGTAGGGCTCCGCATACAGGTCCAATACGTCCTCCATGGCCGCCACGAAGTCGGCGCTTACCGCGGGAATGCACCACTCCTCCCGTTGCCAGGGCTTCAACTCGTTTTTTTCAGCATCTGCCGCACCGTCTCTGGGGAGATGGACGGGGCGAAGCCCAGCTCCACTACCTTCCCGGCCAAGAGGCGCAAGGTCCAACGGGCGTGCCCTTCCGGCGGGGTGCTACAGGCCACCGCAATCACATGGGCTTCTTGCTTCCCGCTGAGCTTCCGCCGCTGTCCCGGCCTGGGCCGTTCCCTGAGGGCCTCCTCCAGTCCCAGTTCCACAAACCGCTTCCGAACCCGGCTCACGGTAGCGGTGCCCAGGTCCAGGGCTGCGGCTATCTCACTATCGGTGCACCCCTGGTCCGCCTTCAACAGGACCCGGGCCCGGGCTACCATGCGCACAGGAGCCTGCCCGCCCCGCAGCAGAGTCCGCAGCCGCACCCGCTCCGCTTCAGCTAACTCCACCAAGTACTTCGCCTTTCCCATATCTGGATGCCCTCCGCTAAGCCTCTGGCCATCCAGTCTAGACCAATTCTTAAACTACAACCAAGGTTTATCAGAACTATTTGGACTGACTACTAGGTGTCGAACTTTCAGAGTGTCCCAAGGAGACGAGCACGCCTTGACGTAGTCGTACCGTAGGAGATCAATGAGGGTCTGTCATGAAGAGCTCGCCCACTCGTTCGATCAATACTGGCTCCAACTGGTCATCGTCATAAGCGTTCGACAAGAACTCCTCGACGCCCTCGAAGAACGCCTCCAGCAGAGAGTCGAACGGCAGCCACACTAGGTCTGCGTCGTTCTTGGGAGAGTACCGGGTTGATGTCGTGCCGTCACCACGGATTAAGTAGCCGATCTTTCGTGGATTGATGCCATCAGTGCGCCTGAACCCCACCGAATATGAATGCACGATGTTACATCGAGCAGCATACAAATCTATTCCAGAGATACCTTGCCCCAACTGGGGACACAAGTACTTTTCTGCCCAATTGACAAAATCCCGGCATTTCACTCGCTTTTGGGGAATAGGCATGCCGAGATAAGCCATCAAATCTATACCGCAGTAGATTAGAGTCAGGCATGAGCCAAATGCTCTCGCGTTATAGGTTGCCGTTATCCCGGACTTTATGCTTCCGTACCACGCGTTAATCAGCGGGTCATTTGAAAAATCCACATATACTGACATATGACCAAGTCCTAGGGCCAATCCACAAGCAAGTCCTTAAGGACTGATCAGATTCTACACTTCCACGGCTATGGCGGGTAGCCCCACCTTTACCGAGCGGCCCCGCCGCCTGGAAACCCGCAGGCGCTTGTTTCCGCCTCTACAAGCACTAAGGCTACGTCCCGGTGGACCCAGTGGCACTGTTCATGGTAATGGTGACTCCAGCGCCCTTGGCCGCATCCCCCTCCTGCCGTTCATCACCAGCCCCGCGGTCCACTGGGCCCGGGCCGTAAGGGCCGGTGCCCCACATCCTGGGGAGTCGCAGGCCGGTGTCGCTGTGTACGCCCTGGTCATCCACCCACCAGAAACTGTTGGGGTCGTCGGCCGGGGGGGCCTGCCCGAAAGCGGTGCCCTCGCCAGGCCCAGGACCCCCTGACTGGCGCGACCTGGCCCTGGCGAGAATCCTGCCCACCGTGGTCCGGTCGATGCTGGCCGCCTGCCCGTACTTTTCAGTCACCCGGTCTGCGATCTGGGAGTAGGTGAGGCCCGGCGCATTGGCCTTGGCGGCAATGACGAAATCCTGTATGGCCTTCGGAGTGCGTTTTCCCTGCTTGGCCATGCCCCCTCCCTATTGCTGGTAGCGCCGTGGGGATGCAACTCGATGCAACCACGCCTACGCGCCAAAGCTGTGGTGCCGGTGCAAGTTAACTCAATTCAAATTATAGGCGAGGATTTGGGAGCACACCACCCCGAGGTGACAAGCATGGAAAGGCCCACGGTGGACAAGCTCCTGGAGGTCCTGCAGCAGCGGGCGCCGGTGCGGCCTGCGGGCAAGGGGTGGCGCACCCGCTGCCCCAACCCGGGGCACGCGGACCGGCATCCCTCCTTCTTCCTCTACCCCGGCGGCGGCGGCCGCTGCTTCAGCCAGTGCGGCAAGTACTGGCCGCCCCAGGAGCTGGCGGAGCTGCTGGGGGTAGCCCTGCCCGCCCCAAACCAGGGTCTTACCCTTGGGGAGCTGGCCCAGGCCAAGGGGCTGCCTGAGGACTTTCTCCGCGCCCTGGGGGTCGCCGACGGGGTCACCGGCATGGGCAAGGAGCGGCGGCCCTGCGTGGACATCCCCTACATGGACCAGGCTGGCCAGGTGACGGCGGTACAGAAGCGAGTCTCCCTGGAAGGGCACCCCCGCTTCCTGTGGCGCCGGGGCGACCACGCCACCGTGTACGGCCTCTGGCGGCTGAAGGACATCCGCCTGGCCGGTTGGGTGGCCCTGGTGGAAGGCCCCAGTGATTGCTGGACCCTATGGCTCCACCGCATCCCCGCCCTGGGCTTGCCCGGGGCGTCCACCTGGAAAGAGCAGTACGGCCCACTGCTTCAGGGCCTCACTCATTACTTGTGGCACGAGGCCGACGGCGGCGGGGACGGCCTGGTCAAGGCCGTGTCCCTGGACCTGCCCCAGGTGCGAATCATCGAAGCGCCCACCGGCGTCAAGGACCCTTCGGAGCTTTACCTTCAGGCGGGCCAGGAATTCCAGGAGCGGTTCCAGGCCTTGCTGTCCGCCGCCCGGCCCGCCTCGGAGCTGCGGGCGGAAGCCCTGAGCGCCGAAGCCCGGGAGTGCTTCCAGGCGGCCCAGCCCCTGCTGGATGACCCGGAACTGCTGACGCGATTAGCGGATACCCTCACTGCCCTGGGCTACGCGGGAGACACCCGTCCCGCCCTGATTTCCTACATCGCGGTCACCAGCCGCCTGCTGGCGCATCCCCTGAACCTGGCGTACATCTCCCCCAGCGCGGCGGGCAAGAACGCGGCGGTGGAGGCCCCATTGCCCCTGTTCCCCGGGACCGCCTGCTACCTGGTGCGGGCCGCCTCATCCCGAGCGCTGGTCTACAACGACGAAGTGTTCACCCACCGCATTGTGATCCTCACCGAGGCGGACAGCCTGCCCGAGGAAGGGCCGGCCGCCTCGGCGATGCGCTCCCTAATGTCCGACCGGGAGATGAGCTATGAGGTGGTGGAGAAGGGGGAGGACGGCAGGTTCACCGTGCGGAAGATCATCAAGCCCGGCCCCACCGGGCTGATCACCACCAGCACCAGGCCCCTGGGGGACCAGGCCAGCACCCGCACGCTCACTGTCACCATCGCCGACACGGCGGAGCAGACCCGCCTGGTGCTGCTGGCCCAGGCCGCCCGGGCCAACCAGGCGCTGGGCACGCCGGAGTTGGGACCCTGGGTGGCTTTGCAGCGGTGGCTGGAGCTGGCCGGGGAGCGCCGGGTGGTCATCCCCTACGCCAAAGCCCTGGCCGACCTGGTGCCAGCCAGCGCGGTGCGCATGCGCCGGGACTTCCCCCAGCTTCTGACCGTCGTCCAGGCCATGGCCCTGCTGCACCAGCGCGAAAGGGAACGGGACCCCCAGGGGCGCATCGTCGCCGCCCTGGAGGACTACGCCCACGCCCGCTGGCTGCTGGAGGAGGTGTTCACCACCACGGTGCACGAAGGCGTCACCCCGGCCATCCGGGAGACGGTGGCGGCGGTGGCCCACTTGAGCAGTGACGGGAGTCCCGTCACTGAGCAGCAACTGGTGCAGGAACTGGGGCTGGCGGCGTCCACCATCCACTACCGGGTGCGGCGGGCGCTGCGGGGTGGCTGGCTGGTCAACCAGGTCGCGTCCCAGCGGGGAGTGGCGGCCCAGCTCCTGCCGGGCGCGGCGCTGCCGGAAGGGTGCCCGTTGCCCTCGGTAGCGGAACTGGTTGCCGCTGTGCGTGTCATAGCCCACGGAATCCCCTCGAATAGTTCGAATTCTACCCCTGGGCCAGATACGGAACAGCTAGGGCCAAGGAATTCGAATCAGAATTCGAAGGAGTTTGCCAATGGGGAAGCAAGCTATTCGAAGGGGGAATTCGAAGAATTCGAATCGTTTCCGCATGGTCAACCACACACAGAGGCACCGGATGGGGAGGAACAGCCAGCCAGTCATGTGGGCGAAGAGGATGCGGGGGAGGTGTAGCCATGAGCGTGAATAACATCCTTGAACAAGCCCAGGCCTTGGGCATCAGCCTTACCGTGGCCGGAGACCGCATCCGCTACTGGCCCCAGTTGCTGGCGCCCGCGGAGTTCGTCCAGCTGCTCAGGGAGCATAAAGCCGCATTGATGACCTATTTGGCGCAACATTCAGCCCAGCGCGTGGGACCTGCTGCAGATGCCCAACAGTTGCTGGCCTGGGCTTCATCCCTGGCGGAGCAGGACCTGGTGCTGGCCCAGCCGGTGCGTTTCCTGGAGGAACCCCTGCGCCCCATGGACCTTTATAACCTGTCCAAGTACGTCCGCCGCCAGGTGCGGTTCATCGCCCACGCCCGGCTGCAGCAGCGCACCGGCGGCATGGGGGATTGGCTGCCGCCCTGGTGGCGGGAGCAGGAAGCCAAGGCCATCGGCGCCCTGGCGGCCTTGCGGGCAGCAATGGACCGGCAGGAAGGGGGCGAAAGCAGCCATGACTGACCCCACCAACCTGGCGGCGGCGCTCCCTGGCGTGGGCCAAGTTCAGGCGGCGATGGTGCAAGGGACAGCACGCGGAGCAAACCAGCTCCGAGACGGCGGCTCGCAACCGACCTCGCCGCTCCAAACACTTCTGGTGCGGCCCATCCCCATTGGCGTGGCCAAAGGCATCCTGGAGCAGCGCCACTACCTCCACTCGCTGCCCGGCGGCACCGGCCTGGCCTTTGGCACCTTCCTGAACAGCAGGCTGCTGGGCGCCCTGACCCTGGGCTTCGGCCCCAAGAACGCCCACCGCCTGGTGCAGGGGGCGTCTCCCGCTGATTGCCTCACCCTGACCCGGTTGTGGTTGTCGGATGAACTGCCGAAGAACTCCGAATCCCGGGTGCTGGGCATAGTCTTGCGGGCCTTGAAGCGGGAGACCCGGGTCAAGTTCCTGCTCTCCTACGCCGACCCCAGCCAGGGGCATCTGGGCGGGATTTACCAGGCCACCGGCTGGGTCTACACCGGACTCTCCCAGGCCACGCCCTTATATGACATCGGCGACGGCCAGGCCCGGCATTCCCGGTCGCTGTCCCACAGCTACGGCAGCCACTCCCTGGAGCACTTTGCCCGCCACGGAGTGACAGTGCGGTTGGTGGAGCAAACGGCCAAGCACCGCTACCTGCACTTCCTGGACGCGGCCTGGCAAGACCGGCTCACCGTGGCGGCGCTGCCCTATCCCAAGTCTGAGGTGAAGCATGGACGTGATTGACCTGCCCCTGAATCAGCTCAAGGAAGCCCCCTGGAACGCCAACGTCATGGATGACGCCATGCTGGAGAAGCTGCGGGAGTCCATCTCCCGCTACGGCCTGGTGCAGCCCCTGGTGGTCAGGCCCTTGGGTGATGACCAATTTGAAGTGCTAGGCGGCAACCAGAGGCTCAAGGTCTTGCTGGAGCTGGGCCATGCCTCGGTCTCTTGTGTGGTGGTGGAGTTGGAGGACGCCCCGGCCCGGCTGCTCTCCCAGGCCTTGAACAGAATTGCCGGGGAGGACAACCCCGGCCTCAGGGCGGCGCTGATTGCCGACGTGCTGGAGTCCCTGGGCAAAGAGGACGTCCTCAGCTTGTTGCCCGAGACCGATGCCAGCCTGGAAGACCTGCTGGCTTTGGCCGGGGAGGATACCCTGGCAGCCCAACTTCAGGGCTGGCAGCAGGCCCAGGGGGCACGGCTGAAGCATTTGTCGGTGCAGCTGACGCCCCCGCAGCTGGAGGTGGTGGAAACCGCCCTGGCCCGCTTCCTGCCCCAGGCCAAGACTATGAAGGGGGAGAACCCTAATTTGCGGGGCAACAGCTTGTACCTGCTGTGCCAGGAATTTCTCGGCACTGTGCATGAGGAGGGCCCCAAAGCATGAAGGATGCATCGGCTACCATCCCACAGCATCGCTGCGCCGCTACCCGCAAAGATGGCGCACCGTGCCGGGGCCAGGCCATCGACGGCACCTTCTGCCTGGCCCACTCCCCGGCCTACCAGGAGCGCATGGCCGAAGCCCGCAAGAAGGGCGGCCACGGCAAGAGCCGCGCCAACAGGGCGGAGAAGCTCATGCCCGCCCACCTGCGCCCTGTGTACAACCTGCTGGCCCAGGCCTTAATCCAGGTGTTCCAGGGCGGCCTGGCGCCCCAGCAGGCCTCGGCCATGGCCGCCCTGGCCGGGGCCATGGTCAAGGTGCTCACCGCCGGAGAGTTGGAGGACCGCCTGCGCACCTTGGAAGGCAAGATGTCTGGAGGCACTCAAATATGAGCCTGGCCCGAAGGCTAAAGATGCTGGAAGCCGCCAGCCAGCCCCCGCCCTGCCTGGTCTGCGGCCTGGGGATGCCGGACCGCTTCCCAAGTTACATCCAGTACCCCGGCGACCCGCCCCCGGCCCCCTGTCCCGCCTGCGGCGGCCTGCCCCTGACTTACATAGTGGTGTACGACAACCCGCCCCCGGGCTACCGGGCAACCCCGGGCGGCGGCATGGAACCTATCAGCCCAGGCCCGCAGCCAGGGAGTGATTACCCGCAGGAGAGTTCAAGCCATGAGACGCAATGACCGGAGGGAACCAACCCACGCCATGAACCGCCAGCCGGAGCGTCCCACCCGGGCCGCAGTGTATGCCAGGGTCTCCACCAGCGATAAGGACCAGAACGTGGAAACTCAGTTGCTGCCCCTGCGGGAGTTCGTGCGCAACCAGGGGTGGCAGGTGTTCCTGGAATATATCGACCAGGCCCCGGCCACCGACCTGAACCGGCGCACCCAGTGGCGGGAGCTGCTCAGCGACGCCAGCAAGCGGAAGTTTGACCTGGTGCTGGTTTGGCGCATGGACCGGGCCTTCCGCAGCGTGCTGGACGCGGCCACCACTCTTGAACGTTTCCGGGGTTGGGGGGTGGGGCTGCGGTCCTACTCGGAGCCGTGGCTGGACACCACCTCGCCCTTCGGCGAGGCGTTGTTCCACATTACCATCGCCTACGCCCAACTAGAAAGAGGCATCCTGCGGGAAAGAGTCAAGGCGGGCATGGAACGGGCCAGGAAAGAGGGCAAGCAGATTGGAAGACCCAGTGTCTACGTCAGGAAGGGGTTCCGACCCCGGCTCCAAAACGTTTTGGAGCGCCTGGACAAGAAGGAGATTTCCCGCCGCCAGGCCGCCAAAGAGCTGAAGGTGGGCTACGCCACCCTGAAGCGCATCTTGGACAAGCGGGAGGGCAACAGTTCTTCACCCCCTGCCGATGCTGCGCCGGAAGCAGTTGGGGCGGCGGGTGACGGCGGGGCAGGTAATTTCCTGGACGCCGCCCCGGGCCGTGACCATGATGCCCCCAGCCAGGACGTGGCGGCCTGAGATGGCCCGCAAGCCCAAACACCCCAGGGGGGCTAACGGGCAGGCGGCAGCTACGTCCACGCCTGCACCTGCGGCCACCAACGGCCAGCCCTGGGCGGCCCTGGAGGGCAAGGGCGTAGTGCCGGTGGACTCGTTGACACCCCTACCCAGGGGTATACACTGGCGGGCCGCAGCGGGAGGTGGTGAGGGCGCCCCTGAGTTGGAGGAACTGGAAGTGCAACACTTCCTGGACACCCTGACCCAGGTGGCCCTGGCGGCGGCGGCCCGCAAGCTCAACAAGGGAAAAGGTGAAACACCATGATCAGGGCGGTAGCGTACATCCGGGTCTCCGACTCCTCCCAGGTAGACGGGCATAGCCTGGACGCCCAGGAGCGCGCCTTCTACCAGTTCTGCCAGGCCAAGGGCTGGGAGCCAGTGGGGGTCTATAGGGAGGAGGGTAAAAGCGCCCACTCCGATTCCATCAGAAAGCGCCCTCGCTTCCGCGCCCTGCTGGATGAGGCCGCCCAGGACCGGTTCGATGTGGCGGTCTGCCATACCCTGGACCGGTGGTCCAGAAATCTCCAGGTGATGCTGGAGTCCCTCACTACCCTGGACCGCCACAACAAGTCCCTGGTGTCCATCACCGAGAATATCGACTATGCTTCCCCAGAGGGCCGCCTGGTGACGCGCACCCTGGGATCCTTCGCCGAGTTTTTCTCCGATTCCCTGGCCAAGCATGTGAAGAAGGGGGTCGGGGAGCGGGCGTTGAAGGGCCTGCACCTGGGAGGCATCCCCTTCGGCTACCAGTCCTGCTGGGAGGAGGTGAACAAGCTACGCCAGCCCCGGTGCCAGCCGGAACACCCCGGCGCCGTGCACATCCATCCCCAGGAGGGGACAGCGGTGCAGCAACTCTTCCAGAAGTACGCCTCCGGCCAGACCACCCTGTCCCAGCTGGCCCAGGGGCTGAACTCCCAGGGGTTCAGGACGCGCAACATGCACAAGCTGGAGGATGGGCAAGGCAACATTAAGGCAGGCCCCCGGCTGTTCACCACCGCCTCGGTGCGGGGCATCCTGCACAACCCCTTCTACACCGGCAAGGTGCGGCACCATGACCAGCTGCTGCCGGGCAGCCACGAACCTTTAGTAAGCCCGGAGTTGTTTCACCAGGTGCAACTGGCCTTGAAGAAGAACTCGGGCAGGAGCCGCACCTTGCAGCCTCACCCGGCCAGGGAGTACCTGCTCAAGGGGCTGGTGCGCTGCGGCCACTGCGGCTACCCCATGTGGAGCCAGACCTACACCAACGGCCACCGCTATTATAGAGAGCAGCGGGGCAGCAGAGGCGCAGGCTACTGCGTGGGGCGCAGTGGTTCATTGCCCTGCGAGATCCCCGACGGCCAGATGGACCGCATCATCCAGGCCATCGCCTTGCCGGAAAGCTGGCAGGATCGGATGCTGGGCCAGCTCCACCTGGCGGACGAGGTAGAAAGGGTGGCGGAAGAGCGCCGGCAGACCGAGCAGCGGCTGAAGCGGCTGGGCCAGGTGTACCTGGACGGGCTGCTGGAACAAGACGACTACCGCCGTCAGAAGCGCCAGTTAGAAGAGCGCCTTCACTCCCTGGTGGTCCCTGGGGTGAATGCGGTGCAGGAAGCTGGTAAACTCTTGGAGAGCCTGCCCCAGTTGTGGGCGGAGGCCACCCTGGGGGAGAAGCGGCAGATTCTGTTAAGCATGCTGGAGGCGGTGTACGTGGACCCGGTGGAAGAGAAGGCCATCGTAGCGATCAAGCCCAAGCCCGCCTTCCTGGCCCTGTTCAACATGGTGGAGACGAGAAGCGGCAGTGCAGTTGCGCTTATCACGCAGAAGAACATGGATGGCAACGAAACAGTCTCTGAAGTGGTCAGAGACTGTACGGAAAGCGTACCGTGTTCTTGGTGGAGACGGGGGAGGGTCGAACTCCCCGTCCAGAAGGCCCCCCAGTCGGATATCCTACAAGCGTGTCCGGCGTTTAAGTTTTCGCCTCAGGGCATTTCCGCCGGCGGAACTATCCTGAAGTTATCCGATTTTTCTTTGGCCGCCCTGTATCGGCATCGGGGCCGCCGCAGCCCGGACTTATGGCGCCTGCTCCCCCGCCTCCAGGCGTGGCAGAGGGCAGACGTAGCAGCCGTTAGGCCGCTAGTGCGAATTCACGTTCGCCGTTTATTGTTTGCCACCAGTTTAACGAGTCCAGTGGCCCCTCGGCTTGCAATCCCCCAGTGGACGCTCCTGTCGAACCCACGCGTCCCCATAGCAAATATATTATCCCATACGGTACATAGCGGGTCAAATCGAATCCTGTCACAACGCCCCGGAATATAATTAGCATCCGGTCTGCCAATAAACCCGTAATAATTAGTGAATCGCCCCATCAGGAGCGCCCCCATGAGTCGCTTGCGGAGTTATCTGCCCCTGGCTGGAGTCCTGGTAGTCATCGCCGGTATTATTTTAGCCATTGAGCGCCCCTGGCAAGGGGACGAAACCAATTCGGGGCCAGCCGCCGCGCCAGTGGTGGTGCCGGGGCCGCAGGGCCAGGGCGCAGACCTGTTGGCCGCCCCCACTGCGCCCGCCGCCACCGCCAAGCCCCACAAGCGCGCCAATGGCCCGCAGGCCGCCGAAGTAGCAGGCATTTCCGCCTGGGTCAACAGCCAGCCTCTGACCATTGAAAGTCTGCGCGGCCAGGTGGTGCTGGTGGACTTCTGGACCTACACTTGCGTCAACTGCCTGCGAACCCTGCCATACCTCAAGCTATGGCACTCCCGCTACAGCGATGACGGCCTGGTGATTCTGGGCGTCCATACGCCGGAATTTGAGTTTGAGAAGGACTTGAACAACGTGGTGCAGGCCACCCGGGACAACGGCGTACTGTGGCCAGTGGCCCTGGACAATGACTACAAGACCTGGGACAACTATTCCAACCGCTACTGGCCCGCCAAGTACCTGATTGACCAGGATGGGGTGGTTCGTTACACCCACTTTGGCGAAGGGGCCTACGGTAAAACCGAGATAAAGATACGGGAGTTGCTGGATGAGGCAGGCGCTGACCTGTCGGATGACCCGGCAGTTTCAACGCTGGACCAGGCGGTAGACCCCGTTTACCTGGCTAACCCCAATGCAGAAGTGACCCGGGAGACTTATGCCGGCTATGACCGCAACCGCGGCGACGCTTTCCTGGGCCGGGGCGGTTATGTGGGGCAGCGAGAATACTTCCAGAAGACCGACCAGGTGGCGGAGTTTGTGATTCCGGAGAAGCTGTCACCCCACCTGCTCTACTTCCAAGGCCCCTGGTTTATCGGCAAAGAGAGCGTTCGCCACGCCCGCACCACTGAGCAGAACCAGGACTACCTGGCCCTGGTCTATTCCGCCAAGAGCCTCAACGCAGTGTTGACTTCGGACACGGGAGAGCCTTACAAAGTGAGGGTCAAGGTGGAGGGCAAGTACCTCACGGAAGACAACCGCGGCCTGGACGTAACCATTGGCCCCGATGGCGAAAGCTACATCATGGTCACCGAGCCGCGACTGTACGCCATTGTGGACCATCCCGGCTATTTGCCCCGCCAGCGGCTGGAGCTAAGCTCCAACTCGGACAACTTTGGGCTGTTTGCCTTCACCTTTGGCGTGTACAAGGAAGGGCCGTAGTGGCTCCTTCACCTGCCTGTCTGCCCCCGCAGAGGGACCGGGCTTAGGCGGCCGGCGGCCGGATTTCGCAGGCTCCGCCGCCGCAGGCTGGGGCGTCGGCCGGATGGGCCAGGTTCATCTTGATGAGGAAGCTGTAGATTTTGCAGCCCACGCAAAGCCCCACCACCGACTCCAGCCACAACAGGGTAATAAAGGTTAGGCCCATGGCCAGCAGCCAGGGGCCATGCAAATTCAAGTTGGTCAGGATGGCGATAGTGGAGGCAAAAATTAGCCCCAATGCCCAGGCAAACCGTTTTTGCGTTGTCCCCACCCACTCCGGCCTCTGGTTCTTTACCAACAAAGTGCCCACTATGCCAAAGGGACTCAACGGAGTCATCCCCGTCAACTGCCGGATGGCAAAATCGCTGGCGAACAAGACCGAAATGACCTTGATGGGGAGAAGGTTCTTGTTAAAGTAGGCATAGGAGATGGCGATGGCCGCCAGGGCCAGCATAGTGCCTGCCGTCGCCCGCACCGCCCGCTCATCTATTACCGGAAATGGGGCCGGTCTGCCGTAAATGGTGAGGTTGTCAAATTTTTGGCCAAAACTGTACCAGGGTGACTTGAAGAAGGTAGCCCTTGTGGGGTCTGCGCGCACTACGCTGTTGCCAGCCATACTTGGCCCCGGACTGCAAAGTAGAAGAAATCCTGACATGACAATGGTTCCGTGTCAATGACCTTGGGGAAGGCAGTGGACGGTTCAGCCATTTGTCATCCTGTCTTTCACCAGAATCCAACAAAAGAGGCTAATTCTTATGGCTGACCTGGCGTTACTGGCGGCCTTCATTGCGGGCCTGTCTTCCTGTGTCTCACCCTGTACTCTGGCCCTGGTGCCGGTATTCCTGGCGTACCTGGCCGGAGTAAGCGGCGGCCCTGGTGCGGGATTGTCAGGCCAGGGAGCAAGCGGCGGCACCACCGCCAGGGCAAACCGGTTTGCCCTGTTCTTAAACACCATCTGCTTTGTCCTGGGATTCACCGTGGTGTTTATTTTGCTGGGCGCGGCCGTGGGCGCAGTCACCTCTGGACTGGCCGGTTCCCAAATGTGGCTGGCGCGCATCGGCGGCGGGCTGATGATTGCCTTCGGCCTGGTGAGCTTGGGGCTGGTGAAAATCCCGGCCCTCCAGCGGGCCAGGGGCATCAGCGGCGTACTGCCCGGCCAAAACATCAAATACCTGGGGTCGTTCATCGTCGGCTCTACCATCGCCGTGGGCTGGAGTCCTTGCGTCGGCCCCATCCTGGGGGGTATCCTGGCCCTGGCAGGGACCAGCGGCTCCACATTGCGGGCCACAACTTTGTTGCTGGCCTACTCGGGGGGCATGATGCTGCCTTTTCTGGCCTTGGGCCTGTTCTCCCAGGGCGCATTGGGGTTCATTCGCAGCCACCGGCGTTTGTTCCAGTACACCAGCCAGGCTGCGGGAGTGCTGCTCATCGCCCTGGGCATTATCGTCTTCACCGACCGATTACGCCAGGTCACCAGCTACCTGTTCATCTCTCCTATGTAGGAGGTTGCCGCCGCTGTGAGGGATAGCTCTTCCCCAGAAATCCATGAGTTCACCACTACCCTGGAAGTCAACGGACAGCGCCACCGGCTGACGGTGCGCCACCACTGGAGCCTGCTGGACGTGCTGCGGGAGCAACTGGACCTGACCGGAGCCAAGCGCGGCTGCGACCGGGGTGAGTGCGGTTCCTGCACCGTGCTGCTGGCGGGACGGCCGGTGTATGCCTGCCAGGTGCTGGCTATGCAGGTAGGCCAGCGGCCGGTGGTCACTGTGGAGGGCGTGGTTGGCGCCGATGCCCAGGCATTGGACCCGGTGCAGCAGGCTTTTCTGGAAAACGACGGCGCCCAGTGCGGCTATTGCACTCCCGGCTTTGTAATCGCGGTGCGGGCGCTGCTGGACGATAATCCCCACCCCAGCGAGGAAGAGATACGCGCCGCCCTGGCAGGCAACCTGTGCCGTTGCAATGCCTACGGGCGGATCCTGCAGTCAGTGCGGGACGCAGCTTCCTGAAACAGCGCGCTGTTCATACCCTCAGCCTCCATCCCGCCAGGGCCTGTCTGGACCCCGGCGGGATTCTTGTGTTCCGAAGCATGGCGGTGGCATTCGTTGCGTGAGGCGCAGCCCCAAGGCAGTCTCGCCACAGGGAGGGTTGCTTTGTGTGCCTGACGATGAAACGGCGGCCGTTCCTGATACTGGCAGGCACTTCATGGTTGAGTGTTCAGTGCCGAACCACCGTGCCGTAGAATAAGGCCATCTACGGCGGGAGGCGCAGGGTTGCATGGCTACCGGCTACTATGAAAATGCCAGCCGGCCTAACCTGGTATTTGAGACGGCGGCAGAGCATATCAGCGAGAACGTGCCCCGGGCCGCTCCAGAAGACCGGGCTTCGGCAGTTATCCAGGCGCTGCAGGGCCGCTCCTTTGACTGCGCCACCGGGGTAGCAATCTGTAAGGATGGCCGGCTAGCGGGGTTGTTGAGCATTGAGAGATTGCTGGCCGCCCACGGCGATGAATTGGTCAGCGCCTTGATGGACTCAGACCCGCCAGTGGTGGCGCCGGGCCTGGACCAGGAACTGGCCGCCTGGAAGGCCGTGCGGCAAGGTGAAAGCAGCCTGGCGGTGGTGGACGAGGATGGACAGTTTCTGGGCTTGATACCACCCCACCGGCTGCTGTCAGTTCTGTTGTGGGAGCATGAGGAAGACCTGGCCCGGCTGGGCGGCTTTTTGCAGGACGCCGCCACTGCCCGCACTTCCAGCCAGGAGACCGTGCTGCGCCGGTGGTGGCACCGCCTGCCCTGGCTGCTGTTGGGCCTGGCGGGAGCAATCCTGGCCGCCGATGTGCTGGAAGCATTTGAAGACCAGCTTCAGGCCACGGTGGCACTGGCTTTTTTCATTCCTGGAGTGGTCTATCTGGCCGATGCGGTGGGTACGCAGACCGAGACTCTGGTGGTGCGCGGCCTTTCCGTGGGGGTAAGCATCGGCCAGGTGCTCTGGCGGGAACTGCTGACCGGCCTGCTGGTGGGCATATCTTTATCGGCAGCATTTTTGCCCCTGGGGATATGGTGGTGGCATGACCATCGCCTGGCAATAACCGTTTCTCTGTCCCTGCTGGCCGCCTGTTCCACCGCCACTCTGGTAGCCATGGCGCTGCCCTGGCTGTTCCACCGGCTGGGGCGGGACCCAGCCTTTGCCAGCGGGCCGCTGGCCACTGTGATTCAAGACCTGCTCTCGCTGATTATATACCTGGCGATAGCCAGGGTTCTGGTTGTTTAGCGCGCCAGCAGCAGCGTACCGAACAGCCCAGGATTTCTGATTCCCTTTTCCCCGCCAGAACACGCCGAATGGCTAATTTGGACAATAATTGCCCTCCCAAGCCTTGCCAGCCATTTGGTATAGTGGACTTGGCTGCTGCTATCTCTGCCACCGCAGGCCGCTAGGGCACTTAGATTTGCACATGGAGGAAATGCGATGACCACCGAGCATACCTACAAAGTCATCGAACTGGTGGGGTCATCCCACGAAAGCGTGGAGAAGGCCATCTCCAATGCGCTGGCGCGGGCCAGCCAGAGCCTCAAGGGGCTGGACTGGTTTGAGGTCAAGGAGATACGGGGCAATATCCAGGACGGCCATGTGGGCTGGTATCAGGTCAAGCTGGGTGTAGGCTTTAGGGTGCTGGACGCGGCAGATATGAACCAGGCTTAGACTCGCCTTCCCAGTTTGTAGCTGCCCTTCACACAAACAAAGAGGCGCTGGTAACCCCAGCGCCTCGCGATTTTCCAGCCGCAAAGGCTCTCCAGCATGGGAGGTTCTTACACCGGCATGGGCAATTCTGTGACGTGCGCCGGCAGACCCAATTCAACAGCGTTGGCGTTGAAGGCCAGCATGGTGTAGAACCCCACCAAGGTTGTCAGTTCCACCACGCCCTGGGGCCCCAGCAGCTTTAAAGCTGACTGAAAGGTGGCGGGGCTGACCTTCCGATTCTTGAACAACTCGGTGCAGTAGTTAAACACAGTGTCTTCGTCAGCCGCCAGCTTGGGCAAGGGCCGCTTGTCCCGCAAAGCATTTACCAGGGAGTCGTTCAAGCCAGCCTTGCGGCCCAGGGCAGCGTGGGCGTTCCAGATATACTGGCAGTCCATGGAGCGGGCGGTGACCAGCATGGCCAGTTCCCGCAGCTTGTGCGGCACTGTGGACTCGTTCCGGACATATTCAAACAGGGGGATGGCGCGGCGCGCCATCTCAGGGCTGTTTTTCAGAATGGACATGGGGCCGGTGCCTACTCCCTCTGGTCCAGAAGTCACCTGGTCAAAAATCTCCCGCAGCTCCGGTTTCACCTGCTGGCGGGTAATGGGCGGTATGCGCGGCATAGCTCCTCCAGTTGCAGCCAGATTTCCTAAAGACCCACTCCAGTTTAGCGGCAAACGGGCTGGTTTGCACCGGCCTTTGGCAAAGCCGCCAGCCGGACATGGTCAGGGATAATGTGCCTCCTGTAAGAGCGTGTGTGAGAAATGCCGTCTACCCAGCCCGCTCATCCTGAGCTTGTCGAAGGATGAGTAGCTTTTAGCCCGCTCATGGTTCGACAAGCCCCGACCTGGTCGGGATCCCGATACGTCGGGACTCACCACCAGCGGGAATTGTCACACACCCTCTTAGAGGTTGTCTAAAAAGATTGTCTCTGGTCATTGCGAG
>Ga0194132_10005270_pt1 | contig 21163 bp, 19 predicted proteins | sample TA2KigOf80mmetaG_FD_148612 | JGI IMG/M metagenome (GOLD analysis project Ga0194132, IMG submission 148612) | Freshwater microbial communities from Lake Tanganyika, Tanzania - TA2015054 Kigoma Offshore 80m | ecosystem: Environmental > Aquatic > Freshwater > Lake | place: Tanzania: Lake... | reverse complement strand
AGAGCATAGGTAAAAAATGATCTCAGCTCCGAAACGCAGCAATCGGTCCTTGTGAGTGAGAATCAGCCGGTCCACGCGGCCACCGAGAATCAAGTGAATCAGTTTTTTGAGACCGCGCTTTTTGTAGGGATGACAGGCGAGCCTAGGCGACTGTTATGCGCGAGGTCACATCCGCGATAAGGCCCAAGCTGTCTTGGGGGACGCGTAGCGAGTAGCGACGATGTCCGCCTGGCGTCCGGTACGCCGCCGCGCTAGTGCCCTCTTGCTCCCACCGGCGCAGCGTTGATACTGATGTGCCAAGTTCCCGACTCTCTTGACCTATTGACAAATACATAGGCGATACCTCCCAGCGTCCTATCGGCATGGAGGGCGTAAGCTATTGAATGGGCACATTTAGGTAAGGATTTGGCTAGCTCTAGTCAGCCCCTAAGAGGCTGCCCGGCGTTAGGTCAAACCAAGAGAGTTCGTCATGATCCGAGATCTTTTGTACGAGACGGCGGAAATCTTCCGAGCTAGTCACCATTTCGACCCGATTGGATTTTGCAACGCCGGCCATAAAAGTACCTCAAGTCCAGCCATACTAGGTTTCGGTAATTTTCCGGGTAATCTTATTTACCTGGTCCACTTAATTGTTGGTGCATTCGTTCAAGCCACGGCATTTGCTCACCAAATGGTAGATTTTCCGTGAGACTTCCGGTAGGGATCTGCAAGGTTTGATGAACATTGCGAATCTCATCTGCCACCAACAATTAAGTGGACCAGTTTTAACTAGGTGAACCAGCCTATGCACCGGCACCCTATCCTATCCGACCTATCACGTTACCAAGAACTCTGGGCCAGCGTTGCTGCCGACGGTGGAGCGCCGTGCGATTCGGAGCGTGAGCGCCTTACGCTGGAGCGCATGTTTGGCTTTGTTCGTCGGTGCGCCGGGGCCTTTGAGAGAGACACTCTCGAGGGGCATCTCACCGGCTCGGCTTTGGTGGTGTCGCCAGATCTGAGCCATGTCCTCCTAACCTTGCACGGTAAGCTAGGGAAATGGCTGCAGCTTGGTGGCCATGCTGACGGTCACAACCTGCTGCACGAAGTCGCGATGCGTGAGGCCGAGGAGGAGTCGGGGCTGACCGGTCTCCGGTTCCTGCGGTACGAATCCGGAATCTTGCCTCCGGAGCTGACGACGGAAAGGCCTCTGCCCCTCGATCTCGATTGCCACGACATCCCTGAGCGACCAGGTGAGCCGCGGCACGTTCACTACGACGTGCGCTTCGTCATTATTGCGGATCGCAGCCAGCCCCTGGTGATATCAGAAGAGTCTAAGGATCTTAGCTGGTTTGCTATTGACGAGGCGAGGCGGGTTGCGCCGGAAGTCAGTACCCTGAGGCAGTTCGACAAGCTAGATTGGCTGCGCCAGAGGTTGACAGAGGGCAAGTGCACCTTAGGTTATTAAGTGATCTACGGTCCGATCAGGCCGTCCCTTGAAAACTCTTTGACGCGAGATGTAACCGTGTCTGATTACTATAAAACTTTAGGCCTCGCCAAAGGGGCCAGCAACGACGAGATCAAAAAGTCCTACCGCAAGCTAGCGCTACAATATCACCCCGACCGCAACAAGGGTGACAAGGCGGCTGAGGACAAATTTAAGGAGATCAGCGAGGCGTACGCCGTTCTGAGCGACGACGAAAAGCGCCGGCAGTACGATGCCTTCGGTGATTCGCGCTTCCATCAGCAGTATTCGCAGGAAGACATCTTTCGCAACACCGACTTCGGCTCGGTATTTCAGGACTTTGACATGGGCGGCCTAGACGGCATCTTCAGTCGTATCTTTGGTGGAGCGGCTGGCGGCGGGGGCGGTGGCTTCGGCGGCGGGCCATTTGCTGGTGCTGCCGGAGCGCGGGGTGGTCGCCGTGGCGCGGCGGCGCAGATGAAGGGCCAAGACGTCGAGTTTCCTCTGCAGATCGGTTTTGCCGAGGCCTTCAGTGGAGGCGAGAGGGCCGTGAATTTTCGCTTAGGCGATGGCACGGAGCGGGCGCTCAAGGTCCGGATTCCTAAGGGGGCCAAGGACGGTGGACGTCTTCGGGTTGCGGGCATGGGGGCGCCGTCCCCTTACGGAGGGCCCTCTGGCGACCTTTTTGTAATCCTGCAGGTGGCCCCACATCCGCATCTGACGCGCGATGGTGATGACATAGTTGTCCACGTACCGCTCAAGATTTCTGAGGCTCTCCTCGGCACGTCCCGTGAGGTCGAGACGTTGGACGGGGTCAAGAGAGTGAAGATCCCCGCGGGCGTCAAGCCTGGCACCAAAGTGCGGCTGCGGGGGCTTGGATTCCCGCATACCGGCAAGGAGACACGGGGTGACTTTCACGTCATCGTCGATTTCGAGGTGCCTTCTCATCTGACCCCTGCCCAGAAATCCGCTGTCGCGGCACTACAAGAAGTTGACCTATGACGAGGCGCGTTGCACCTTAGCAGGGATTCATCTTACTTGAGGTTGGGGGCGCGGCGTGGGACGGAAGTTTAGGCGGTGGCGGTCGTTAAGTAGCGAGAGGCCCACAAGTCTTAAAGATGTAGCCGGCATCCTCCTGGCCAATCGGCAGTTTACGCAGCTATCTCAATTAACTTACGGTGACTTTGGTCTTACCGCAGTCGTTGAGACGATGGTTAAGGCCATCAGCGACGGAAAGCGCATCGGACTCTACGCTGACTATGACGTCGATGGTACGATGAGCTGTGTCTCCTGGATCTGGTTTCTTGAGGCGATAGGCTACAATAACTTCGTCCACTATATTCCCTGTCGATTCAAAGAGGGATACGGTCTCAATCTCAAGGCCATCCAACACCTGATCGATGACGAACGAGCTGAGCTCATTATCACGATGGACACGGGAATAACGGCCAACCTTGAGGCTGCCTACTGCCGTGAGCGTGGCGTCGAGTTTATTTGCACGGATCACCACGTGATCCAGCCCGAGAAGATGCCTGACTGCATCATATTAAATCCTAAGATGCATCCGGACTCCATGTATAAGGAGCTGTGCGGTTGTGGCATCACCTTTGTGCTACTGCGCAAATTGGGCGAAAGGGTAGGGGCTCCGGCCTCAATATGGACCGACCTTTTGGCCCTGACCGGTATGGCGACGATTTGCGATGTGGTTCCCCTCAATGGTGTGAATCATCGGCTTGCCAAATTGGGCGTGGCTGCTCTGAGTCAGAGTCGTCGTCCGGTGATCAGAGAGCTGATGAGTGCCTGTCAGACGCTCAAGGACGTGGACGAAAAGGATGTCGGTTTCCGACTTGGTCCGCGCATCAATGCCGTTGGCCGTCTCGAGCATGCGGATTCGGTTATCAAAGCCTTCATCGGTGCCGATCCGAAGCCGCTCATCGAGCACATGGATACCTGCAACGAGCAGCGCAAAAAGATTCAGCGTTCGATCGTAGAGCAGGCGCGGCGCGAGGCCGCACGCTATGGCGACGCACCCGTGCTATTTCTTGGGGGTGATTGGCATCCCGGTGTGGTCGGGATTGCTGCCAGCAAGATTGCCGAGGAATTTTGGCGCCCAGTTTGGCTTTACCAGCGGCAGGCCGATGTCTGTAAAGGATCGGCGCGGTCCGTGCGTGGCTTCGATGTGACGGCGGCGATGTCACAGGTTGGATCGATGTTTACCAAGTTTGGTGGCCATGCGGCGGCTGGTGGCTTCACCTTCGCGACGGCTAAAGAGGACTATATCCGCGCGGCCCTCACCGATGTCGCTGCGGCTATGCGTGCCGAGAAACCTGAGATTTGGGAGAGCCAAATTGTATTCGACTGTGAGCTGCCGTCAGATCTCGCGACGCTGTCCTTGACCGAAGAGTTGGACGGCCTCAAACCCTTTGGTCACGGCTTTGAGGAACCACGCTTTGCCATTAAGGCAGAGATCACGGGTACGCGCTTCTATAACTGCAAGGAAACCGGCGAACCGCGCCATACCTGTGTGATGATTCGTGCGGGTGCGACTGCGCGTCCGCAAAAAGTGATGTTCTTCAACGAAGTCCACGAGGACTTAAAGGACGTCACCGAAGCGACCTTTGTCGTGTCGGCTGGCCGCAGCACCTTTGGGGGTGAGACCTCGTTGACGCTTTACGGCCACGACTTCGCCCTGGAGGCTACCGCTATCTAATTGAAGAGTGCTGGTGGGCGCGGTAAGATAATACGTACCGCTTCCGCCTCATCTTCCGTTTCCTTATCCGTAGTAAAAGTTCCAAAAAAATAATCAAAATTCTATTATTTGTCATTCTGCCATGTGGAGTCGCACGCTATGTCGGACCCCATTGCCTTTGCTAGTGCCACAGAATTACTCGCAATGATGGAACAAGGCGAGCTGTCTAGTAGGCAACTCCTTGAGATTTATATTGGGCGCGTCGAGGCCTTTAATCCCAAGATTAACGCCGTCGTTGCCCAAGATCTTGATGCTGCAAGGCAGCGGGCGGATGAGGCGGACGCGGCACGCGCGCGCGGCGAGCTCTGGGGCCCTCTTCACGGTCTGCCTATGACTATCAAAGATACCTATGAGGTTGCTGGAATGCCCTGTGTGGCTGGCGCCGTTAAGTATAAAAGTTACATGCCCGGCCGGCATGCGGCTCCCGTGCAGCGGCTGATCGATGCAGGCGCCATCATCTTTGGCAAAACAAACGTGCCTTATTTAGCTGGGAATCTTCAGTCCTATAATCGCGTCTACGGTACAACCAATAATCCGTGGGATTTGACGCGTGCTCCCGGGGGCTCGTCTGGAGGAGCTGCCGCCGCCGTGGCAGCTGGACTCACAGCTGCAGAACTCGGGAGTGACATCGGTGGTTCTATTCGTACACCGTCACACTACTGCGGGGTTTTCGGTCACAAGGCGACCCATGGTGCCATAGATATGACTGGTCATATTCCAGCGGAGCCGGGCACGGTGACCCAGTTTGATCTCCAGTCGGCGGGACCAATTGCGCGATCTCCGGAGGATTTGGAGCTACTGACACGCGTGCTAACGGGTATAGGTGGCTTGGTCCACGGCGCCACCGATTTGCGTTCGCGAAGGGCTAGGGGCGCAAAGGTCAAAGGTCTCAGAATTCTCGCTTGGCTGGACGACCCTCTTTGTCCCATCGAAGCACAACTCCTGCACTCCTATCGCAGCCTTTTGGCGCGACTCCAGTGCGAGGGTGCCGTGGTGACTGAGGGGGCGCCGTTTGGACTGTCGCTCGCGACGTATTTCCCGCTTTATCTCAATCTCCTTTCGAGTGTGCTTAGTGTGTCGCTACCTAAACATCTTCGTGTTTTAATGCGGCTATTGGCACCGCTATATAAAGTGGCGGGACCGGTAATTGGCCTGCCTCTTTATTTTGACCACTACTTGCGCGGCGGCGGGCAGTCCCATGTCAGTTGGCTCCGGCATCATGAACAAAGAGAAAAACTACGCCTAAGGCTACCCGATCTTTTTGCGCGGTTTGATCTCGTGCTGGCACCTGTCGTGCCCATGACTGCCATTAAACATCAGCAGCTCATGCCCCTGCCGCTGCGGCGTGTCCGCATCAATGGAGAGTCACGTCATTACACGGACCATTTGAAATGGGTGTCTTTCGCGACACTTCTTGGCCTCCCGGCAACATCGGCGCCAGTCGGTAGGGATGCAGCGGGACTGCCCTTTAATGTGCAAGTCATTGGCCCGCCTCATAAAGACATCGAAACCATCCGCTACGCCAGCTTGATCGCTGCAGTAGCTGATGGTTTCTCGGTGCCAACTTCTTGGCGCCAGAGCGCCTAGACTTGCAATCGAGTTTAGATGTACCGCTCTGCTGCGTGAGGAGTGCCCTCAACGCGGCCTGAGCCTGTGATCTCCATGAACTGGGCCTTGCGCTTTAAGTCGCGAATTTCAAGCGCACCGCAGTAGGTCATCCCGGAGCGAATGCCGCCGAGCAGGTCTGACACTATGGCTTTGGCGGGGCCCTTTGCGCGTACTTCGAGAGCAACGCCTTCGGCCGTCTTCCACTCCTGCATTTGTCCCATGAAGTCTTCTTGCGCCTCGCGCGAGGCCATGCCGCGAAATCTTTTGAAACGCTGGGTCTCCCCTGACGCTGATGTGCGCTCAAAAAATTCCCCCGGAGTTTCGTCAGTGCCCGAAAGCATACCGCCGAGCATGACCATATCAGCACCAGCAGCCAGAGCCTTGACGGCATCTGCGGGCTGGCGGATGCCTCCGTCGGCGATAATGTGGCGGTCGACTTTGCTGCACTCGACCACGGCTGTGAGCTGGGGCACGCCAAATCCAGTCTTGATCCGCGTCGTACAGACCGAGCCGCTACCGATCCCGACTTTGATGACGTCGGCACCTGCAGCTGCTAGATAATCAGCGCCAGCGTAGGTGGCGACGTTACCGGCGATGATCATAATATTTTGTTTGTAACTTTCGCGCAGGCGTCGAATGGCGCGATTTACCTCTTTAGAGTGGCCATGAGCAACGTCGACGCACACGATTTCGGCGCCGGCAGCAACCAGTGCTTCTGCTCTCGTTAGGCCGTCGTCACCGACACCAATAGAAAAGCCAACGTGTTTAGGGCTACCTGCAGCTTTAAACATCGCTACGTTGTCCTCTACTGACACGAACCGATGGAGCAAAGCCAGACCACCCTCAGCAGCGAAGAACTTGGCCATCTCGACGCCGGTGATGGTGTCCATGTTGGAGCTCGCCAGTGGGATAGCAAAAGTGCGGCCAGCGATCTTGACGCTGGTGCTCACTAAACCCCGAGATCTGATGCCGTTGTAGGCCGGGACTAGCAAGACATCGTCAAAAGTCAAACCACGCGTTAGTGAAAGCACCTCGTGTCTCCTCAAAATGGCGGTAAGTGCCAAAACACCTCGATCATCATCCTTTTGGGGGGATGACTCAAGGTGTTTTCCGGGGCGCACCGATGCGGCTTGCGAGGCCTAACTTTAAGTCTCTGTAATTTCAGTTGTCCTCGGGATCGAGAATCAGGGCGTGGCTGGACAGATTGCACTTGACGCACTGCAGAATGATCTCGATTTCGCCCTCATTATCGCTAAAACCGCTGCGGCTATCATTGAGGGTGAAGCGAGCCGGTTCGCTAGGCTTGATGCCGATATTGCCCCGGCTACCGACAAGTACCGGGTTATAGGTGCCCTGGACCATCACCAGAGACTGGCTTGGTGCTGAGCTCATCGCGCAGTTGCCACCGCATTCGTTGTTTAGGCCCTGTGGGCTTGAAAAAGCCGCAAACCTGCTGCTGCGCCACTTGCCATAAGCCGCCACGTGATAGGTCGCCGTGATGCCGTCGGGATTTCTGAAGATGACGCCCTCTTGGTCCGAAGCTTTGACGCGTAAGCGGTAGGTTTGACGTTTTTCGTCTTGCTCACGGCAATTCACACAACGCCAATATATCTGCTGCGCCCCAACGTTGTCACCGTAGTCGCCGAGGCCGTCGTTCATGACAAAGCTGATCGACTCGCCCGGTGCGATATCGACGCGACCCGACTGATCGGCACGGCGGTAGGATTGATCGGTACGCAGAAGCATCGCTCCCAATTTATCGGTGGGACTTAGTGAGTTGGAACTCAATTGTGCGGCGCTGCCGTCGGTGGGGACTCCGTCGATGCCAACGGGGATTTTTTTACCGTAATCCCACGTTTTACCTGTGCCAATAGCGTAGGCAATGGTCATCGTCTTGGTCGTGCTATTGACGATGGAATTTCCAATCTGGCTATCTGCATTGATTCCTAGCTCATTGATGTCGACAGCCAAGCGGTTAACGTCTTGGAGACTGCCGTTTAGCTGGGCAAACTGCGAGGTGCACGCTCCGAAGTCGGCTGCACCCGCTCCTGTCAGCTGGTAGCTGAAACAAGCTTTGGCAAGTTGCTTGATACGCTCAGCGTTACTCTTAACGGCGCCAGCTAGTTGCTGGTCGAGTTCGACATTTTTATCCTTGGCCAGGTTGACGGCCGCTTCGAGGCTTAGGGAATCTTGGCGCATTTTCTCGAGCTCGGAGCGTATCGCGATAATCTCGTTACTGAGAGTGGGGAGTCCCTTCACACCGAGATTTTTAAGCGGTGCCGTGACGTAGTTGAGCACGGTCGGCTGGCTTTCAACCTGTTTTGGAAATTCTGTACTCGCGTAGTTCATGAGGTCATCGATGCGCTGGCGGCAGGCATTAAATTCCTCGACGCTGGTCATGGAACAGCTGCGGACGGCGAGTAGGGACTGATTCGGTGTACCTCCAAGCTGATTGACGTTGACGGTTAAGGTCCCGTCCATGCCTTTTTGTTCGAGTTTACGTGTGATGTCCTTCGATACTTCGGGCCATGGTCCGGTGAGCTTCAGTTGACTCTGCCATTTCAGACGACTTTCCTCGTTGGCAAAATCGAGATTGAGCGTGATGGTCAAAAGGCCGCCACGGTTGATTTGCATCACATACTCATCACCACAGGTCTGCATCATGGACTCGGTCGACAGTGCTTTAGCTGCATCCGTTAGGTTGATGCTGCGCAGTTGTTCGCTTCCGGTGTCGATCCGGACTGCATAGACAAGATTTGCGGCGCTCTTATTGCGGTTGATCGAACGGTAAAATCCGGCTCCGGTGCCAACGTCCATAAATGCGACCTTGGCCGTGCCCTTAACCTCGCCCGAAAGCTCTTTCATGATGTTTTCGGTGCTGACATTTTGACCCAGATTGATCGATCCGGCGTTGGTACCTACCTTGGCGGTTTGTCCGCTGACGCAACTGCTGGCTTGTCGCAGTTCTTGGACTAGAGAGTCATAGCCCTGTCCGAGAATAGGCTCGACATCGCCTGCGGTAAACGGCACCACATCTTTGCCTCGTGACGCGTTGGTCGAACGGCAGCTTGCATTGATTAGGGGGAGCAGGACACCGATGACGTAGAGTGGACGCGCTGAAAACACGTGGTAGATCCTCCAACTTAAGTATTGCCAGGGGTCACAGTGCTACATTTAATTGATATTAAACTTTGCTTTTAATTGATCCGCTTTAGCATCGGTCAAGACACTGTCGAGGACTCCTTGGATACTGCGGATCATGGCTAGGCGCAGCAGCTCGTTGGTCTCTGAACTTGGCACCAGGTCGCTGAGGTCGTCCTTGATGCTCGGCGTGCGTAGCTCATCGTTATTTGTGACCTTGCACTTCGCCATATCTTCGCCACAAAGCCCTCGCACCGCGTTGTAGCCAATGGTGACCACGGCGATTGATGATTGAATGGGATTCTCGAGGCTACGCACGGCCGTCAGCGCGCCCCTGGCCTGATCGAGAAATGACTTCAACCGGTCGTCGGCGCCGGCCTCGGTCTGCGTGATTTTATCGAGATTTTCGAGGATAGCCCCCGGGTCAATGGCCCACGTAACGTCTTTTTCCAGGCGCGCCTTCAGGCGTATTGGATTGACGCCTAGTCCTTCGGCCATAGTCCATCCCGCGTGATCCTTACGGACGTCTTCGCCGCTATAGAGGAAAGCGCTGCGGTAATCGGTGACGGCATCGATGCTCGTTAGGTTGAGACCAATACCGCGGACTTGTGCTCCCTTGGTATTGGCGTTGATGTCAAATTTCGTCAGACGGACGCTGACGGCAATTTCATTTGGCGCTAACTTGAGATTTTCCGCGGCGACTTCCTCGCCCATAAAAAGGAAAACACACCGCATCTTTTTGATCTTTTGCGCGAGACTGTTGCGCAGTGGCCGAATGGCAGAGTTTAAGTGTTTTTGCCGGTAATCGGTCCACGCGGTCTGGCAGGATTCTTCGAGTTTGGCGCGGAAACTGCGGGATTCAGCCCCCACGGCAAGAGTCGCTAGTCCCAGGTCTTGGATCAGGTCCTCGCGGGGGATCCGCATCAGCAGGGTAAAGCAGCTACCTGCTTCCATGCCTTTGCAAAAGTTGCGGTCGTACTGGACTAAGTCTTTGTCCTTGCTCGCCTCGGGCATGGTGACCGGAGGGAGGTTGGTGTCCCAATCAAATTTGGGGTCAGAATTAGACCGGCTGGCACGGCAGCTACTCGCTGCTGCAGCTACGAACGTAAGCGCCAGTGCGAGACATCTACTATGCGATCCAGATACGGCGGTTACACGCATAAAGACCTCAGTGCGGCTAAATTGATAAATATATTCTGATTAGAAGGCTTTTTAACATAGTAGCACAACCCATGAAAACTGCCACCGCAGCGATGGCGCCGGTGGCAGTGGGTTGCGTCGTGTTGGGTAATTAGAAGACCTTCACACACTGCAGTTCGATGGCATCAATCCAGTGCCCAGCCCGGAAGCGGATACCCTTAGCTGCGGTGCCGTCAGTGCAACGATATTCGAGAGCTTGGCCTTTTTCGTCCGGTGAGAATACGGCCACCTGCTGACCCTGTGTGTTACCGGATTGAATTTCGTCCTTGCTGGCACAGATGAGGCTTAGTGAGCCGACGGCCGTTGTTCTTTTGTAACTTTCTCTAGTCCCCCTCACTCCCGTGACTAATTTGCCACTGGGGCAACGGACGTCGAATGCAGTGGATTGATTGCGGCCAAGCTGTGGATGCTTCTCTCCATCGCTGCACACGGCGCCGGCGCGGTCGAGGATCCAGCCGCTTTCGCCGTGCAGGCCTGTTAGGTAGTCTCGACATGTTTGTGTCACTTCGCCGCCGCCTTGGCCACCGATCGCGCCGGCATTCTGCAAATCACCTGCTGGCGTGGTGTATTCCGGATCGTAAGCGCTATGGTCGAGGCCGAGCTCTTCCACGGGTTGGCAAGCACCATCACCATCGACACAGGTCTTGAGGTTCGATGCCAGCAGTCGGTAGTTTTTATCCATTTTGTTCAGGACATCCTGAAGCTCCCTACGACGGCTATCGGTGCCGTAGCCGTTGGGAGTGGAGATCAGATCTTTAACTTGCTGGCGCTTCGCAGTAGTTTCGTCTAGGGCAGCTGCCGTGGCTTTTTTGTTAGCCCGAATGGTGGCGTCGCCAAGCTCCGTGAGATTCGGGAGTCCTGGGTAGGCCTCCGTTAGGAATGAGTAAACATAAGGGTCTTTGTTCACAGACTCAGGGAATACGTTAATAGCGTAATTGAATAGATTAATAATTATTTTCTTGCACTCAGCGCTATTCTTAAGGTCGCAAATCATAACGTCTTCCCCTTTGGGGAATGACTTCTGAAGATCCCTGGCATCGCCGCCCTGTTGATTGAGGGTGATCTTGAGGGTTGTTTTTTCACTGGCTTGGTCTAGTGCCTTCGTGATCTCGGTGTTGGACTCTACACCCCATTTAATAGCTTTCGCACCCACAGAAAATGCTGAGGTGAAACTTTCTTTACTTTGTTTGTCGTTAAACATGAACGTGACGCCTGCAAGCAAGCGCCCGCCTTCGGTCGTCTGGCTGACGTAGCGGTCACCACATATTTTACGAAATTCCTGGGGGGTATCCGTAGCCTTTTTGTCGTCTTTAACTTTAACACCCAGGGCCTGATAGGAGTTTGTAGTCACGCTGAAGTCGAGCAGATAGGTTGCCGAGTATGCGGTTTCTTTTAGTGACGATGCGAAATTAGCCGAGGCTTTGCCTGTCGCGATAGCGTAGGAAAGCGAAAGCGATGAGTTAAAGCCAAGGCTCGACATTTTACTGTCGAGCGACTCTACGCGCTCAAAAGTCAGATTGGTACCCGAGCCACCAAGCTTGGTACCCTGAGGTTCGTTGTCGTACGTAATACACAAATCTTTGTTGCGCATCATCTCAGTGTCGTAACCGATACCAAGTCGCACCGGTACATCTGCAGATTGACTTTTGGCCGCACTGTTACCAGGCTTTTTGGGTACACAGGCTGCCACTCCGATGGCAATACTCAATAACAACGAATTTTTGAGCATAGATGACTCCTTGAACAGATCGTGTAGCGATACCTGCATGAACCGGGCCAAGATGAGAATGGACACCAAACAGAGAACCTGGTAACCAAAAAGCAAAAGTTTAGAGACGAATCGAGTTATCAAAACAGTGAGATCAAGCAAGCGGCCGTGAAGGTCGACATGTCGCATCCGGCTACCGCAACCGGGTCATCGGGCGATCGGTGTCTCGGCTTTAGACAGGAGGTGTAAAAAAAATTGGCGTAGGGCTTGAGGAAGCTGTCGGTAGGTCTAAGTTGGTCTGTATAGGGTGGGTAAAAAATGCATCCGAAACAAACTTATAAACACCTGATAAGATTAGATAAAAAGCGTCATCTGTAATTATCCTAAAGTCTTTCGCGCCGGTGCCGACAAGTCACTAGGAGGCCCAAGAGCTAACCATAATCAGGCGACGCCTGATGGACCGAGAGTGTTATGCGAACTTTGGTGCTAAACGCAGGATTTGAGCCCATGCAGCTAATCAGCTGGCAGCGGGCTCTTTGTTTAGTTGTGGCTAAGAAGGCCGAAATCGTGGCGCGCTATGACAAGGTGGTGAGGTCGGTGTCGACGAGCATGCCGCTGCCAAGTGTGGTGCGTCTGGTGCGCTATGTCAGTGCCGTGAGCTATTTCGGCCGGGTGCGGTGTACGCGCAAAAATATACTACTCAGGGATCACCATCAGTGCCAATATTGTGGGCTTAAGTGCCGCGGCTCGCAAATATCAGTGGATCACATCATACCGAAATCTCGGGGGGGCAGAACCACTTGGGACAACGTGGTGGCGGCCTGTCATGACTGCAATCGCCGCAAAGGCTCGCTGACCTTGGCAGATGCTGGTATGGTGCTACGCAAGGTGCCCAAGCGTCCCTCCTGGCGCGAGCTCATCGCTTGCCTAAGTCAGGATTCGGGGGTGGAGTGGGCGACCTATCTGCTATCAGCCATGTAGCTACCTAGGACGACCAGTGAGCCAAGTTGAATGCCTGCGCGTGGTGAGCACTTCACCGGCGCCCACAGCAGTGAGTGAACTCGTTACCCTGCACCCCCTGACCCTACCAGCTGAGGGCGGAGGGGCTCTTGCCATCTGTGCCGCGGAGCTGGCGCATGTCCCGGTATCCGACGCGGACCCTATCAGGCACCTGTGTGCAGAATTGATGGCGGAGAGGCATACGATTGGCTACGGCTTAAGGCCGTCGGTGCGGGCAGTGTTCTTCGACATGGATGCCACGGTCATCCGCGAGGAATCGCTAGTTGCGCTTGCCGCATTTGCTGGGGTTGAGAAAGAGGTTCATGAGATCACCGAGCGCGCCATGGCCGGAAGTCTCGACTTCGCCACAGCCTTGCGTGAGCGCGTGGTGCTACTTAAGGGCCTAGATGCCGCGGCGCTATCAGTTCTGGCCGGGCGTCTAACCTTGATGCCGGGTATCAAGACGCTGGTCGCTGGGTGCCGGGCCGCCGGGATCCCCTGTTTTATGGTTTCAGGTGGGTTTGTGGAGCTAGCAGGCCCTATAGCCAATCAAGTTGGATTTGATGGGTTTCATGCCAATCGGTTCGCAGTGCACGGCGGCTGCTTAACGGGTGCCTTGGATGGACCCATCGTTGATGCCCGTGGCAAGCGGGATTTTGTCGCTGCGACTTGCCGCCGTCTCGGCGTGAATCTCGCGGATGTCGCTGCAGTGGGTGACGGCGCCAACGATTTGCAGATGCTCAATTTAGTAGGGATGCCTGTGGGCCATCAGCCCAAGGACGTTTTGTTGCCTCATTTACATTTTGCCAACTGGCTGGGTGATCACAGGCTGCTGTTGCCGCTCTTTGGGTTGGTTGGTTTTTAAAATAAAAAAATGCCGCAATGCAATATCTCTCGTGAGATGGCGACGGTGCGCGGCGGGAGTCGGTAGGCCAAGACCTCGGTCCGGCTTCGATCCGGCTTCAGCCCGACTTCAGTCATGCGGCCCTACTGCCGATGAGACGGTTGAGTGAGGGAGTCGATGAGCCTGTTGCACCCAACGGAACACCACCTACAAAAATCCAACGTCAGCTGGCGGTGGTTTGCATTGGCCTCGCTGGTGTGGCTCGGTGTCGTGATTGGGATGCAAGAGTCAGCGGTTGGTGGTTACTTTGAGTCCCGACTAGCGCGGCCCTTCGATTTCCGTGTGAGGCATATGCTCGGTAAATCGGTGCAAATAACCGATCGCCTCAAAGTGTATGCAGTCGACGACTCCACTGTAGGGCAGGTTGGTGCGACTATGCTTACGCTCGATAAATGGGCGGAAGTTTTAAACTTAATCGTAGGTAATCGTCCAGCGGCTGTATTTATTGACCAGATGTTCACCTTGGCCGTCGATCAGAGTGGCAAGTTTCGCGCTGCTCTCGACCATGCCCGCGCTAGCGGCGTGGACGTGGGCGTAGGTGCGTTCTTCACACCTTTCCCGATTAAATACCGCGAGAAGCTGGAGTACGACCGGAGCGAGTATTCGTTGGCAAAAATGCTGGGACAAGAGGCGGGGAGTGTAGTCAGTGACGACCTGCTGCCGTCGTTGGCAGATCGGCGCAGCTGGTTCGGCTTCGGCCCAGCTAACGTGCTGCGACCGTCGCTTAGTTACATTGGGCACTTGATTTATACCGACGATGGTTTAGTGGCGCCGCTTGTGCGCCTAAGCCAAGATGCTGCGTTAGGGCATATGTCTATTTATGCTGCCAAGGAGCGCAAGATTGTCGACGGCCGATTCTACCTCAACAATCATTTGGTACCTCTCAATGGTGAGGGGCAAGTGGTCGTCAATTTACCGCATCCGCTGCAAATTGCCTCCAAGACAAAGTCCATGCTAGGTCTAGTGAACCTTGCAGAAGAGGGGCGTCCCTCGTCGATCATTCAGCCCGGTGATGTAGTGATCCTACTGCCGCTCATGTTTACCGGAAACGTTGATTTTCATGAGACACCTTTTGGAAACTTGCCAGGGGGCTACCTACAAGTAGCTATGTTTAACAGTGTACTCACCGGCGCATGGTTGAAACCGCTGATGGGAGGTGTCGCTCTTACTATGATCTTCACTTTGATTGGCGGTTTGTTGGGTATGTACCTGTTCGCCACACCATTCTGGATGGTGTTCATAATCTTCTTTAGTGCCATCGTTGCGGTCAGCCAGTATCTCTTTTCTGCTCACAACATTGTCGTCCCGTGGATTTTTCCGCTACTCGGGTTTGTCGGTAACGCGATTACTATTTTTGCGGAAAAAACGCGTATTTTTGAACGACGTACCGAAGGTCTACGGCGTGCTCTCGAGGGCGCCGTGGCGCCAGGTGAACTGCAAAATCTGCTAAAGACACCGGATGCTATTTCGTTCGAGGCGCGGGAGCGTGTCGTGACGCTTATGTTTATCGATGTCGTTGGTTTTTCGCGCCTGGCCGAGAATATGATGCCACGGATCGCGTTTGAGCAGTTGAAGCTGATGCTATCGGCATTAGGGCAGGCCGTGCATGAGTTTGGCGGAGTGATCGATAAGACCTTGGGCGACGGATTGCTGTGTTATTTTGGTTACCGGTTCGACGCCGATGTCAGCTCGCCAGACCATGCGGAAAAGGCCTTGCGCTGTGCCATGAAGATCCAGGCCGATAACGTAAAGCATAATATCGATGCTGCCAACGCTGGCGATCCAGTTTATCCCCTGCGTATCGGCATCAATACAGCATCGTGCTACCTAGGTGACCTTGGGTCACAAAATCGCATCGACTTCACGGTGGTTGGTAACGGTGTTAACTTCGCCAAACGTCTTGAAGGTGCGTGCGAGATGCACTCGGTGCTGGTTGGGGCTACTACGTATGATCTGGTCAAAAACGGCCCATTTCCAGCTGCCGCTGTAAGCAAACGGCAAATTCGCATCAAACATCACTCGGAGCTGGTAGAGGCCTACGAATACGATCCACTTTATGACAAGCCTGATTTGCGCCGCGTAGCGATCGAGGGCTTTCGCAAATCCGCCAACATCAACCGTAACGACAGACGCTGGCCGGTCAACGATCCCGATCGTATCACCGTTAGCTGCGACTTTGGATCAGCCGAGCTCATCAACTTCTCCTATACGGGCTTCAGCATTAAGCTTAAAAAATTATTGGTTCGAGGCACACGCATGGCAATCAGCCTCGATAGTCCAACTGGGAAGCTGCAAGATCTCTTGGCCAAAGAGGGGATGCGCCTTCTCCACGGGGAGGTGCGGTGGGGGTATGCCGAGGGTACCGACTTTGTGCATGGCGTATTTATCTCAAATCTGAGCACGAGGCAGAGTGAGATGCTCGTGCAATATCTTTGTGAGTTTGCTTTTAGTTGGGATCAGGAGCGGGATAAGGGAGACCACAAAGCCTCATGAAGATGCGTCGTCCCAATTTGCTTAGCTTAACGGTGGGGGGCATCCTGCGACGGGTCGCCCTCCGTAGTGCGCTTTTGCTGTCTGTCGCGGCCAGCATGACCGGTTGTGTGAGCCTCTATACAGATGATGACGCCGAAGATTTAAGCGACGATGACCTAAAATTAAAGCCAAGCTGGCATGACTTCTTGGGCTACGTAAGTCCCGATAAGCCGCTCTACAATGCGCTAGTCAACGGACCTGCCAAAAGGTCGGTGCCAGCGCCGCTGGAAACCCCGGAACTTTACGAGGGCGGTGTTTTTGGCTATGTAGGCTCGGCCAAGGCCTTTGTGGCGCGTCGTCGTACCATCCCTGATTATAAGAGACTGTACTGGGTGATGGTGAAAGTGCTATCTGAGAAGTATTCGTGTTTTATGACGGCAAAGCAGAATCGGGGCGATGAAACATGGGTCCAATGCCGCGACGGGCGCCAGGTGGTTTTTTGGCGCGATCAAAGCAGTAGGTGGATTCAGTTCCAAGCGCGGCAATACGATCAGCAGGGATATGAGATCGCGGTGCGTAAGCATCAGATTGTGCGGATCGGTAACCTTGCCAGTGCCATTGGCCCGATCGAGGGACAGAAGGCAAATTGATGGATCACTCATCTTGGCTAGTGCCGGCAGGCGGGCTAGTCTTATTCGCGATGCGGCTACTGCCGTGGCGTCAGCTATTTCGTGCAAAAGTAACCCCGCCAGAGCCTAGTGTCTGGCCGCGCGTTACAGTGATCGTGCCAGCGAGAAACGAAGAGGCGCATTTACCGCGTCTGCTCAGCTCGCTGGCGGTGCTGGACTACCCTGATTACGAAGTGATCGTCATTGATGACCGCTCGACGGACGGGACTGCCGCTATTGCGGCGACCTTTGACCGTGTCAAAGTGGTGGCGGGTGTGGACCGGCCAGAGCACCGCCGGTGGGGCGGTAAGCAGTGGGCCTGCCACCAGGGGGCGGCGGTAGCCACTGGAGACATATTGCTCTTCACCGATGCTGATACGGAGCACTATCCGGACAGTGTGAGGCGTGCGGTTGCGCAATTACTAAGTAGCGGTGCTGGGCTGCTGTCTGCCCTGCCGTATCACGCCAACCCAAGCCTTTGGGAGCAACTCCTGGGCCCCTTTCAGCTACTGATCATTGCGTTGACGGCGCCATTTGCGCCGCCGCGTCCAAGGCGTCTCTTTGTCATTGGTCAATATCTGATGTTTAGGCGTGAGGCTTACCTGGCCATAGGTGGTCACGAAGCTGTCGCCGGTGATTTCGCCGAGGATCTACCGCTAGCGAACTTAATGGTTGCAAGTGGTCATCTTATTCATGTTTACCGTGGGCCAAATCTATTTAGCGTGCGCATGTATGCCAGTATCACAGAATTCGTCCGCGGGTGGCGGCGTAATTTTCGCTCCGGATTTATCTATGCATCGCCTCTCGCTGGTCTTTGGGCAACATGGATGATCATTGGGATTACTGGCGGCATGAGGGCTGACCTCGGTGGCTTAGTAGTGATGGGACTGGGTGGTCTCTTTATCGCCTGGAGGCAGCGCGCGTTGGGGCGGTTTCGTCTGATCGGAGCGTGGCTATGGCCTCTATCGATCGGTCTATTCACCTGGGCGACGCTACTCGCTATAAGCGACCTCGTGCTTAGGCGCGATATGGTGTGGAAGGGGCGGGCTTATGGGGCTGGGGGGCGTTGAGGGAGGTCACTACCACGACGCAGCACGGTAGGACGATAACTGTACGGGCTATGTTTTTCCGCGCCGTTTGCAGAGTTGATGGCTGGCCACCCAAGACGGCTAATTTCGGGCCAAGATTTGGCGTGCCTATGCCGCCGTTGCCGCAATTCCGAGTTTCAGTATTTGATGATATATTTGACCGCTTATTTGTCGAGGATTCTTCGGATGAAGTGCGATTTATCCTAGTCGGATTGAGTTTGCATTCTGGTGTCTTAGTGGTTGTCAACTGCCATCGCGACGAAGACTCAGTCATCCGCATTATTTCCGCTCGGAAAGCCACCAACCGTGAAGGGAATTTCTATTTGCTCGATTGTGTGAAGCATAACAGAAAAATTTCATTGGAGTGGGTAGCGTAAACTGACTTAAGTAGCGAATCAATTCAGCGATATCATCTGAATATAGTAGCGTTGTAGCGAGGCGATCGAACGGATGGTAGATTCCTAGGCCTTGACTGACTGGTAGCGAGGCTATGCAGCCCGCGACAAATTAACTGAAGCAGGCTTAAGTTGCCCGTCATAGGCACAGTAAAAATGCGCGAGCATTTGAGATTCGCGGGTAAACCTATGTCCGTTACTATTTGATGCGAGGCCGATAGATGGTTTGCATCGATTGCGGTAGACTGGCGCGCGCGATTGCCGACGTGGGCTGGAAGGTCCGTCGCACCTGGGAACCTGGTCGAGGTAGCCAAGCACGGAAGCAGGAATCTAATGCAGTAATAAATGACTATATTTAGAGGAACGGCACGTCTGTCTCTGACAACCACTGGCACTGGTTGGGGCGGTGGAACATGAGGGTTAAAGCCGAGGTTGGCGCTTTATGACTCATTGCAGCTTACCTTGGACAGCCGTCTTAAACTTCGATAAGACCTGCCACCTTTGCTGGGGGTCGCCATGTTTTGGTGCCTCGGTTAAATTGTGCTTGCCGGAACTACTATGTCAATAAGGTACACGCACCTTCCGTGCACCATCCAATTGGTCATCGGCACGAAATCTGGCGGCCGATTGCCAGGGCGAGAAACACTGACAAATCCTATTAGTAAGTAAACTTTACCTGACCAGCAGCGCCGCCGGCACCATCACAAACGCAATTGGGACCGCCGCCATCACCGCCGCCACCGGGCGATGAGGTTCCGCTTCCGCTTAAGCCACCGGTACCGCTGCCCCCACCGATTATACCCTCAGCCCCTGGCTGATTTACAGACCCTCCCGAGGCGCTGCCGCCATGGCCTCCGACTTCGTACGGATCATCCTGACCGCCAGTGCCTCCGCCCGCATACATGGTGTCACAGGAGCTTGCGCCGCCGGAGGTGTTGTTACCAGTACCGCGGCCATTGACACCACCACCACCGACCGTAAAACCGATAACTTGCCCCGGAGTCACGTTCAGGACCTTGCGAGCATAACCGCCCCCCCCACCACCGGCGGCGCCTATAGCGTATTTCGCTGATCCGCCGGCACCGCCACCGCCCCAAACTTCGGCGGTTACCGACGTGATGCAGGTAGGTACCGTAAACGAGCCACTTGAACTGTACGCAAGAGATCCATGCACAGCAACACAGGGCGTGGTTGCATTGGCGACGTTACTTAATGTGCTCGAACCGGCGCCGTTGTACGCATAAACACGATAATAATAGGTAGTAGACGACGTGAGACCAGTGTGGGAATAGGAAACTGTATTTGCAGCGGTCGTCGTGATTGTGGCCCATCCTGTCGCACCGTTGGGGCTGCCGTCAATCTTGAAACCACTCTCGTTGGACGAGTTGTCGGTCCAGCTTAGATTGATCTGACTACCGGAAATGGCAGTAGCACTCAAACTGCTCGGAGCGGTTGGTATCTGCGTTTTAAAAAACGTGCTTACATTAAATCCGAATTGTGCGAGTGCCAACTGCCCGCTCAATGCTATACCGACCAGCATCAAATATGAGCCACTGCGCAACATCGAAGCCCCCTGCTATTGGCCAAACTAGAAAAGCACGATCCGGCAAAAGAACTATCTGGCAACACTTGTTTAAATCATATCATTCAGGACGTTACTGGAAACCTTGGACCCAAGACACATACACGATTGAGCCGGCCTTGATCATGGCGGCCACGGTATGCTGACCAGCTGTTACAGTGACGGGGCATGCAGGCGAACATCTAAAAGTTAGTCCGGTACTAGAAAAAGTGTAGCTGCCACCCGTCGCATTATTTAAGGCCAGAGTATACGCACCACCGTCTATCATCGAATTAGCAACGAAGGTGATCGTGCCGGCAGCTGCGCTAGTCGCCTGAATGTTTCCCGCATTCCAATCGATTGTGGCACTGCTACCGCTCACAAAGGTACCTACAGCTTGCCCGCCGGACACGGATAGCTTGGCGCCGGGCGATGCCGTTCCGATCCCGACGTTACCGGTTCCGGTAACGACCACCTTGGAACTTCCGTTAATCGATGCATTCATGAGGTAGGTTGTGTTAGAGCCAAAACCTGATGCATCCTTTTGCATGAAGTACACACCAGAATTAGTATATCCGGCATCGTTTCCTCCGATAAAGCCTGCGGACGTATTTGCGAGGCCGTTGAAGTTTTTTACCACTTCCAGCTGACTAGCAGGCGCCGTCGTCCCTATCCCGACGTTACCAGCATTGTAGTAGCCGGCGGTGCCGTTTTGCAGCCATTGGGCAGCGGGACCTTTAGCGAAGTTAAAAGCCTGTCCGTTTGCATACAATGTAGACACCGCGACGTTACAATTGTGGCTAGTATAGCCACCCACGGCATTAAAAGTACCGTCAGAATTGAAAATCACATACTCGGAAGTAGAAGATAAAGATCGGTAATAATAAGCGTTCGCAAATGGAGATTCCTGAATGTATAAAGTGCGCCATCCCCAAGCGGGGTTTGTAACGTTGCACCTTATGGCATCAGGAAAACCCAGTACCATCGAATTGTTCGTTCCAGCGGCAATCGCGGCCGAAGTCTGTGTCGTGCCATCGGGAAAGACGATGCCGCCAATTGTGGATTGGATCTTGCCAGCCACGGTGAGCAAATTGGTTGGAGATGTCGTCCCAATCCCGTCTGTAGGAAAGCAAGTGAAAAAACAATACGCATCCTTGCCGCTCAATTTTTTGCTAGCAGCCAACGCCACGAGTTATCACGAGCATCACTCTAGGGATTTTTCTCTGCTT
>Ga0194132_10005269_pt1 | contig 21165 bp, 22 predicted proteins | sample TA2KigOf80mmetaG_FD_148612 | JGI IMG/M metagenome (GOLD analysis project Ga0194132, IMG submission 148612) | Freshwater microbial communities from Lake Tanganyika, Tanzania - TA2015054 Kigoma Offshore 80m | ecosystem: Environmental > Aquatic > Freshwater > Lake | place: Tanzania: Lake... | reverse complement strand
ATCGCCGGAGCGCCTTGTTTCCTTTGACCGCCGCCGTGTTGTGGACCGGTCTCGAATATCTTCAGACCTATCTGTTTACCGGGTTTCCGTGGGAGTTGGCAGGCTATTCGCAGTACCAGGTGTTGTCTGTCATACAGATCGCCCGAATTACCGGGGTATACGGCGTCTCTTTTATCGTAGTGCTTGTCAATGCCACGCTGGCGACGACGCTGATTGCGGCGCGTGAGGGTTGGCCGTGGAAGCCGCCGATCAGAGCGCTGGCGGTCACCTGTCTGTTGTGTATCGCCGTCGTGGGGTATGGTTGGAGCGCCATCGCCCACACCCAACGTTTGGAGTCCCAGACGCCACCGGTCCGAGTGGCGGTCGTACAGGGCAACATGGAACAAGGTATGAAATGGTCTCCTTCACAGCTTCAATCCACCTTGGACAAATACGTGATCCTGACCCGATCTACGTTAAGCGCGCGTCCACAGTTTGTCGTGTTTCCCGAAACGGCGATGACGTTTTTTATGGAAAACCCTATTTACCGCGTCTATGCGACACAGGTCCGCGCGTTTGTAGAAGAAATCGGCGTTCCTCTGCTCACTGGCGCGCTTGGATACGATCCACAGGACAAAACCCGGATTTACAACAGCGCCTATCTGTTGGTCCCCCGACAAGGGATTACAGCGCAGTACAGCAAAATCCATTTGGTCCCCTTTGGAGAGTATCTGCCGCTTTCGTTTCTTTTTTTCTGGCTCAGAGGGTTGACGATGGATGTCGGTGTGCTGACACCGGGTGAGACGCTGACGGTCATGCCGGTTCCGGGAGCCGACATTCGCGTGGGGTCTGTGATTTGCTATGAGTCCATTTTCCCCGACTTGGTGCGGCGTTTTGTGGACGGCGGAGCCAATGTGCTGGTGGTCATGACCAACGATGCGTGGTTTGGCGACTCCTCTGCTCCGATGCAGCATTTTTCGATGGCCGTGTTTCGGGCCGTGGAAAACGGCGTTCCGGTCATTCGTGCCGCCAATACGGGGGTCTCCGGATACATTTCCGCTACCGGTCGAATGTCGGGACTTACACCGCTTATGGCGGCGACTTCTACGATCGGTGAAGTCTACCCCGGTCGGGATGTGTCCACATTTTACACCCGGTACGGTGACGTGTTTCCCATTCTCTGCGTCATCGGCGGATTGATCGCGGTAATAGGGGGGCAAAGGCGCAGAGGCGGGGCATGATGATCCGGCACAGGATGGGGCGTGACTGTGACAAATGCGTGGAGTTCCGGGACGTCGATGCCTGTGCTGAGCGGGTGCGGCGCCGGCGCGGTGCTCAATGGCCAGTTTTACGTCATCGGCGGATATAACGGAACCGTTCATATCGACTCGGTACACGTCTATAACCCGACTACCAATGTATGGAGTGTTGCGCCTTCGTTGCTTACTCCGCGCGCCGGACTTGCCGCAGTCGTGCTGGACGAGACGATCTACGCCATCGGCGGGGGCAACACAGGCGGACTGCAAACCGCGAACGAAGCCTTTACCCCCCCACCTTCCGCGCCACCGGGAGTGATCGGCGATCTCAATGGCGACGAAAAAGTCAACGTCCTAGATGTCATCCGTCTGGTGGGGATGATCATCGGCAGGATAGCGTCGCCCGCGCCGGGCAGTGCGGATTTTGCCGTCGCGGATGTAAACGGCGACGAAACGATCAACATTCAGGATGTGGTGCAGATGATCACCAGCATCCTGCGCATAGAAGAGTAAGGCTGGCCTCAGTACGCGGATTCGCGGTGGGTGACGGGACACCACAACGACATTTCATAAAAGCTCAGCAGGGCGGTCAGCGCCTGTGGCGTTCCGATGCGTTCGAGCGTCTTGGCCGCCTTGTACCGCACATATCGACACGGGTCGCGCAGTGCCGCGATCAACGCGGGTGTCGCCTCTTCCGCCTTCGATCCTATCCTGCACAGCGCAAGCGCCGTATTTCGCCGCACCCATTCGTCCTCATCTCCCAGTCGTTCTATCAGCGCCGCAACGACCCCGGAGCCACTTTTTTCCACGCCTACCGTACCGGCGGCGTCCGCCGCTGCACGCCGGACCTTTTCCGACAGGTCCCCCAAATGGCGCACGATGACAGGCAAGGCTTCACGCGCTTCGCGGCCCATATCGCTTAGCGTATCCAAGGCAGACGCACGCACCTCTTCCGGAGCATCGGTGCAGACGTCTATCAGACCGGGAACGGCGGACGCGCCTATCGCGGCAAGCGCGTAGCCTGCGTTGCGCCGCGCCGACGGAGACGGATCGCCAAGGACTGTCAGCAGACCGGGAAGGACGACGTCTCCCATTGCGGCAAGCGCATAGGCGGCCCGAAGCGCCGCTGTCTCGTCGTCGCCGCGTAGCGTATTCAGCAGATTGGCGACATCTTCGTTTCCGTGGTATCCGTCCGTCGCGTCATGCTGCCCCGTGTACCAACGCCAGACGCTTGCACCCATAAGATCGTCGTCGTCCGTCCAGCCGCTGTTTTTCGTATCCCACACCGGGCCATCGGGTTCTTCGAGGCGGGTAAAGAGAAACTTGACCATGTACCGTTTTTTGTCGCTTGTGTTGGCCGTGCCGCGATGCCACAGATCGTAGTGAACGAGTATGACTGTCCCTGCCTCACCCGTGAGCGGAATTTCTTGATTCGGTCCCGCGCTTCCGTTGTAGTAGTGACTTCCCGGCGTCACGCCTGTTGGTCCGAGTTCGACCGGCGTATCCTGCGGATAGTAGAATCCCATCGCCCATCGGGGACGGTGGTGGTATTTGGACCAGCTATCCTTGTGGTTACGCTGTCCCGGGCTTCCCGGTGGGTTGTAATGGCAATGTCGGTGCGGGTGGAGATAGTATCCCGGTCCGAGCAGGCTGGTGAGCGCGCCGTGGACGGCGGGATGGTCGAATACATCCTGTATTTCCGGAACGTGCGGAAGTAGGTTGTTGCCCGGATTGCCGCCGTTTTCGAACAGCGCCTCGATCCGCGCGCCGACCGCTTCGTGTAATTCACGCGAAAAGTCGGTTTTGAGCGTCACATACCCGTCGGAGACAAACGAGCGCATTTTTGCATCGTCAAGCAGGATGGGGCGGGGGGATGGCATAGAGGCTCCGGGTTTTGGATTGAATATCTGTTTTTAACCGTTATTTGATGGGTTATAATATAGGTAGGAATCTGTGTCGGAGCCGGGATTTTTCGCAAGAATAAAGGTATGTACCGCTATCTCGCCATCATTGCCATCGCCCTGACGACGCAGTCTCTTGTCGCCGAGCCGATCTCTATCGGGGTTGCCCTGGCAGACGGTGTTCTGGTATATGCGGACACGACGGACGGCGCTTCGGTAGTCGATACCCTTGAATTTGGAGAGGATCGATTGGCGTTTGGCATCCGGGAGGACGACCGGGCGGTTTTCGACCGGAACGGATGGGTGCTTATCGAGCGACCGACGGTACGACCGGATGGGTACGGTATGACTTGCGTGCCCTTACTCGCCATATCGTGGTCTATCCGGGCTTGGGGGATTCCGTTTTCGCACAGCCATCGCTAAACGCTGAGTTGTACTATCATCATGGTGACACGAACCGGCAGATCATACGGATCACCGAGCGCGCGCGAGAGGATGGACGCCTGTGGTTGGGATCAAGAGGAAGTTGGCTCCTGACCAAACGATTCGACATCGAATGGGAAAATGCGTATGCCGAATTTGTACAGATGTGGATAAATGGGTATGGGGACAAACCCGATTATTTTCTGAACCTGACGCCTACCACGAACTATGCTACGGCGCTTGCTATCGTAAACAAATTGGAAGGTTTGATTACCCCCGGGGATACCTTATATCTGACGGCAGATCGGTCCATAGATAAAACTCAGGAAATCGTCGGTGCCGGAGCGTATACGGCATGGCTAAAAAGCTATGTGTACTTGGCCTCGGGCGATACAGCAAAGAGGGTTGAGGAATTGGAACGCATCATCCGCGATTTCGGTTCTGAGCGTTTGTTTATAGGGCGTGCTGGAGCGGAGGCCTCTATAACGCTTGCCGACCCGCCATTTTCAAGCCCTGTTCTTGATTCAACAAAAACGGCAGCGGTGTTGCATCGGATGATTCGGGAATAGCCGGACGAGCCTGTCGAGGGATTCGAGTGGAACGACTGGGCGGACGAGCGCGCAGCGCGGCGGCTTATCGAACGAGCGGGAGACGATCCGATCCGCCTGATGGACGAGGCAAAACGAATCCTTGCGGAAACGTCCAGCGATGCGGTTCGTCTCGTGGCCTATCGAGCGTGGGTACGAAGTCTCGGTCTTGAGGGCCGCTTCGACACCATGCTCGACACTGCGTTTTTCGTACTCTAAACTTTTCCCGACGTGCAACGCGGTTTCTACCTATCCACTGTCCATTACCGGAGCGAGATCGTCTCGACGGCAGTCAAAGTCTTGGCAAGTGCCGAGGACGAGACACGCATCGTGGCATTTCTATCGCGTGTCGCCGCCCGGTTTTCTAGCGAAGTCCTCGGTGATATCGCTCGGCTTCGATTGGCCCTACTGGCCGACGACGGAGATGCCAATTTGGCGATATTGCGTGCCCTGTACGAGGATTTATTTATGACTGTCGAGGAGTTTGATATCTGGGATATTACCGATCAGACTAATTTGGGTTACGGGCATATATGGAGAAGGGTGCACGAACTCATCGATATTCCGTTATCTACAGTTGTCATCACGACAGACAAAACACCGCTTTATAAAAGTCGACGACCGAGTGCGTCGGTCAAAAGGCTGTTGCCGGCTGGGGTTCAGGCACGGGTATTCTACCGGGAGCCACCGTCGATAATGCAGCAAGATAGCGTTATTCGCATCAAAATCGAACTCGCCGATGGTCAAGCCGGATGGGTGGATAGTTCCAGCATAGGCGAGATCGACGAAAAGCAATAAAGAGGGCCGCAATTTCAACTACGGGGGGTTGCCGATTCTTGAGGCTCATTACCTATCTCTTCTTGCCTAAACCGGGAGATCCACCGCACGCTTCTTGATGTTTCAGCCATATATTCTCCCTTGAAAATGCCCCCAACATTGCGCTTGAGCTGCCTGTGTACGGGGTAAGCGCAGGGCGGTCGGTCTCCATGACTTAGACATCAAGAGGCGTTCTGAGAGTCGGTCGAAGGATTGGACTCTTCGTTAACCGCATCACTTGCTAATAGCGCCAGAAACGTCTCCTGACTCACCCAGTGTAGAAACCGATGGATGGCTTCAACGGATTGAACAATATCGGTCAGATACAACGTCTCACGACGCATAAATCACCTCAGCCGTAGCCAGAACCTCTTGGCGAAGAACCGGATGTAGGCCGCCTTTAGGAACTAAATCCACCGGACGCTTCAGCAACGCCGATAGTTCGCGCTGCATCCTCAAAAGTGTGGAAAAACCGACGGATGCTCCGACTTCAAATTCAACAAGAAGGTCGAGATCGCTTTTGGCGTCAAAATCGTCCCGCAAGACAGAGCCAAAAACGGCGAGTTCCCGGACACGATACCGATGACAAAGCGTGGTAAGGGCTTCAAGGGGATATCTATTTGAATGGGCATCAACCACCGCCGCAAAAAAGTTGAACCATGAGAACACTTCTAAAATATACGAGTACAATTTAACAGAGGAAAGCGATTCTGGAGTGGGTCCGGTTTTTCGGACGGACAGGTGTAACCCCTTCTCCGCCCTCACGGTCGCGGCGATCGACGATCATCCCTTCAACTCCCTCATGATCGTTTTGCCAGCCATGTATCGGACGCCCGTTTAAAATAGTTAACGGCTACAGGGTCTATCTTGTGATTACAGTTAAAGTAGGTTCCGAATGAAAGCAATCCTCGTTCGGCGTCACCCGGATGGGCGATAATCCTTTGCGGCAGTTGTGTACCTTCGCAGACGATAAGGCGAAACGCATTCTCGGGTGCGTCCACGGTCCGAGAATGCGGGCCTTGTCAAGCGATGCCTGATGCTCATGGTTCAATTCTAAAAGGCCCATAGCCCACGCGATACAGGGCTTCTGCCCACGGAAGGGCTGAGCAGAAGCCCTGCTGCATGCAGATTTGTTCGAGCCGGCGTATGGTTTTGCACTCGACAGAATCGTAACGGAAACCCTTGACCGGCTATTCTCTCGGCTTGCTTTCGGATGGTTTCGCTTGCTTTTTCCCCGGAGACTTGTACTGGACGGCGTATTCGTTCGATTGGAATGAATCCAGAGGCATCACCGTACGGCCAGAGGCGATGACGTGCTCTTCGAATTCCTGTTGCAGTTTCTCCAAGAGCGTCGAAAATTCTTCTTGCGATAATATAGTTGGCTTCTGCGGCAGCATCCGTGATCTCCTCCCATGGCTGCATGAAGATTTGTTCGAGCCGGCGTAGGGTTTGCACTCGACAGAATCGTAACGGAAACCCTTGACCGGCTATTCTCTCGGCTTGCTTTCGGATGGTTTCGCTTGCTTTTTCCCCGGAGACTTTTACTGGACGGCGTATTCGTTCGGTCGGAATGAACCCAGTGGCCTCACCGTACGGCCAGAGGCGATGAGATCCGATTTGAATTTCTCCACCATTTCCTCCAAGAGCGTCGAGAACTCTTCTTGCGAGAGTATCGTATTTTCCGATATTGCCACTGTTGAACTCCTCCATAAGGAAAATATGAACGTGCTGTGTGACTTCTGAACATCGGGTATCAGGAACCTCCTTTCCGAAAGGTCAACCACTGCGTGGAAATAAAAAAGCCCGTTCTCCAAAGCGTCGGGAGAAACGGGCAGAAACAAAAAAACCCGCGTAAAGCGGGAATGAGCCACGACGCTTTAGCAATTATTTTAGGTGGCCGCAAGCTGTCAGGGTCAAATGAACCACCGGAAAAAACAGATCGATTTCAAAGAACAAAACGGTAACGCATGCCTAAAACATAACAAAAATGATCAACAAAGTCAAGTATAATTTTTGGTCCTAGCGATTGGTTAACATTTTACCCCTTTGGGGTTCGAGGTTTCTTTGCAGTTTTTCACTTCCCCACGTACACCCGTGTATAGTCCCATCCGCCGACTGTGCCGTCCGGATTGCGTCGATAGCCTTTGATCCATGGTTTGCGCAGTTCTATATTGATCGGATGAAATACGAATGCGGCGGCATAGTCGGCCACCATGAGCTCTTCGGCCTGTCGGTACTGCTGTTGTCTCCGGGCCGGATCGAGTTCACCACCCGCCTGTTCGACCAGTCGATCGAAATTCGCATTCGACCAGTCCGAACGCCCGAATCCCTGCGGCTGTGAATGCCAGATCATGTCAAGCATGTTGCGCGAATCCTGATAATCGGCAAAAAATACGATCAGTCCGAGATTCATCCGCCAGTTGTACAGATTGTTCATGTACATGGTGCGATCTGCCGCGCGGATCGTCACGTCCACGCCGATATTCTCCTTGAGCATGGCGGTCATGGCTTCGGCGACGCGCTTTAGCGTTGGCGTCGGCGCGCGCAACCACAGTTCCTGCTTGGGAAATCCTCGCCCGCCGGGAAAACCAGCCTCCTTCATCCGTTGTTTGGCTCGCACAGGGTCGAAATCCTGATATTTTTTCATCGCCGATCCCTGATGATCCGCAAATTCGGGTGGATTTATCGAGTAGGCGGGATAGGCCATGTCGTTCATCAGCGTTTTTACGATGGCGTTGCGGTCGATGGCGCGGGCAAACGCCTCGCGTACCCGGATATCGTTAAACGGAGGCTGTTTGGTTTTGAAAAACACATACCATGAGCCACGCGCCGGAACTTTTACCAGATCTCGCGCAAGTTTCGGATCGCGCCGAATACGCGCCAGATCGGTCAGATCGACCGCCTCGTAGTCTACTTCGTTGTTTTCGTACGCCAGTATCGTGGCCGCCGCGGCTTCGCGGAACGGGTGGATCACCTTTTCGACATACGGTTTGTGCGGGCCGTTGTACATCGGGTCGGGGACAAAGGTCATGTGTTTGCCGTTGATCCACTCGCCGAGTTTAAATCCGGAATTGGAAACGATGTTGCCGGCGAGCGTCCATTTGCGTCCGTATTTTTCCACCTGCCACGACGGAACCGGGAACCCGTTGCCAAAGGAGACGATATACGGCAGATACGGGGCGGGTGTTTCGGTTTCGATTACGAGGGTTCGGTCGTCTACCGCGCGTACGCCAAGTTTGGACGGGTCTTTGATTTCGCCCCGGTTGATGGCACGGGCATTTTTGAAGTCGTAATAGAAAAAGGCGTATGGGTTGGCTTCTTGTGGGTTGAGCATGCGTCGGTACGAGTACACGAAGTCGCCTGCGGTGAGCGGGCGCCCGTCGCTCCATCGCGCGCCGGGGCGCAGATAAAATGTCCATGTCTTGCCGTCTTTTGACGACTCATAGCGCGTAGCGGCGGCGGGTTCGGGGTCCCAGTTTTCGTCGCGGCGCAGGAGTGGCTCGAACGGGATGATGGTGGATTCGGTGTCGTAGTCGTTGATGCTGGAGTCGAGCGAGCGCGGCTCCGGACTCATGTACCGGACGATCTGACGGGCCAGCGGTGCGGCATCCGGTGGAAGCGTCTTGCCGGCCGAGTTGACGATTTTGCCACCCTGCGCCTCGCCGTAGCGATAAAAAAGCGTCAGCGAGGTTGTAGAGAAAAACGCGAGCACCGATACGATCAGGATAAAATGACGAGACATGGATATCCTCATAAAAACCGCAATATGCGGGACCATGAAAGACGCAGGACTACCAAAGACGCTAACGACAACCCTCGGTCACCGCAGTGGATGCCACCATGACCGAGAAAATTTTATACCCATAAAAGTTTCCAGTTGGCCCCGATCCAGTATGATCACTCCCGCCGGCTTCCCTCTCTCAATATCCAATCGGGGATATCTTTTCGCAGTGAAAACTGTTCGTTTGGCGGCACATTAAGGATGACCTCATGAGGGCGTTACGCCGGCGTCCCGTTTGGCTATTCGTTCCGCTTTCTGAACGATCGTAGGAATCCGCAGGGTTTCGGGAGCAGAGTATGTCAACACCCGGAGACTGGAAAAGCCATCAAATATTTCGAACGAAAAAGGTTTGACGTCTTTGAAACGGGCGTGAACAAGACTCAGCTTCCGGGCGGTGCCAGCGTCCGAACTGCCAAACAGATTGAGGTTGGACATGGGGTGTTATATCTCTTCGTTTTTCCATACGTCCAGCAGACCGGCTTTGTGAAACGTAGGCAGTGCCCAGAGCGCGTGATGCACCATAAACCCCTTGATTTCTTCGCGTTCCAGATGCCAGCGGAACAGCCGCCACATGGCCTGCAAAATCGCCGGATCGCCGGTTTGTTCGTAAGCAAACACCTTAGGGCGGAAGGCAAGGATGTTTGAACTGGCCGGTCCTGTGTTGTTTACGGGCGATTCTTTGTAATACATCAGCCCGTCCCGTGTAACCGTTTTGGTCGAGATAAACCGGCAGCCTCGGATACACAATTCTTTTGCCGCCGGATCTCCGATGAGTTCGTAGGCGCGAACCAGGCCATTGAGCGCGGCGGCGTGCATAAACACCTCGGCGCTTCGCATAAACGACCCGAACCGCGACCTCCATCGCCCGTCGGCGTCCTGCCATCGCCCTAACACACGGATCATGGCGCGGATTTCTTGCCCAAGCGCGGGATCGGGGTTGGCTTCGTACAAATCGGTCATACCGGTAAGCGCCCATCCGGCCCGACGGATGGAGTACCAGTCGGGATACCCCTCCACCGTCATATCAAGCCGGGGGTCTTCCCAGTCGTCACGAAAATTGGCGGGCATGTTGTCCCACCCTACACGTTGGCGGGTTCCGGCGCAAAACCGGCCCGTCAATTCTACCGTCTCCAGCGCACGTCGGTATCCGGTGAGGTAGTAAAAATCAAGCAAACCTCCAATCCATACATGCGAGGTTCTGGGGATGACCAATTCGGTCCGCGAGGTGTCCGTATAAGAGTGAAATTGCGACCAGATGACGCGGGGCCGCCGATACGTTCGGGAAACTGTGTCGAGTGATGAACGGTGTCGATGTCCATCAGGTGAAGTGCCATGACCTCCGCCTGCCAGAACAGCGACTGATCGCCGCGCCGCAAAAACTGTCGCAACGGCGACCGGATATGGTCATAGGCCACATTGTCGGTGGTCAGCGTCTTTTGTTTTCCGTTTTCGGTTGTTGTCAGACCCGTGTCGCCATAGTTGATCATGCCGGACAGCGCCGATCCGGTCATGGCGTCTCCTGCACGGTTGAGCGACGCCTCCAGACGCCAGTATTCGGGATAGTACCGAGGAAAGGTTCCGAGCGCGCCACTGGCTTCCCATGCGATCGAGTCGATTTCGAGCAACAAGGGATATTCGCAGGCGGCGGCACATTCGGCGGCCGCGGTGAGATCGGTGTGCGCCGCGCCCGCGTACAAAAACAGTTCATGCGTTTTGGCCATTCCCTGCGGAATCTGAAGCGCACCGGTGTATTCCCCATCATGGGTTATCGACAGTTCGGTGTATTTTAGCCCCTTTTTCTCCGGCGCGGTCCAACCCGTCGGGTCGGGATACAGGTGGATTTCCATATTTCGTCCGTCGGTCGTGTACCTTTTGGGATAGTTCTGCGCCGGATGACGGAGTTTGATCTGTACACCTCGGTCCGCATCGCCTGCATATATCCATCCGTGACCGGGATTGCTACGGTCTACACGGCCTTCTTCCACCCCAAACACGGCCACGGGTCCTGCACCCGTCTCCCACATGGATACCATATCCGTTTGCTCGCCCCAGTCGTCGCCAAGCGAGATCGTCCACTTGGGCGAACCGGTCATCACACGCGGGGTTTTGCCAAACGTCAACGGCAGCCGAAAGGTCATCTCCTGCATCTGAAAAAAAAGCGGCTCGTTCTGATCGTGGACAAACGTATGATAGATTTTTACAAACGGCTGTCTGGCGTAACAATAAAAACGAACGATCCAGCTCATTACGCACCGCCCCTCGTCGGAGAAAAAGCCCCCCGACGCTTTGACTACAGCTCGTAGCGCGTGACTTTCTTCGATCTCTACCTTTTCCGTTCGCCCGGTAAAAACCGCCCCTTTATCGTCTCTCAAGAGCATCTGAGGACCATTTCCCGCTATGACGTCTCCTGCGGTCTCGATCAAAACCGCTCCAAGCCGGAGCAGATTTATCCGCAATGCCCCGGTCTCGATCGTCAACTTGCGATCCGACTCGATCAGACGCAACGCGGAAGTCACGGGCGAGGCCACGATCTCCGGACCGTATTCGATCTTTAGGTTGTGTATCTGACGGGGACGTGTATCCATCTGGGTGTCTAACAAAAGCCATTTGATCGAACGGTCGGGCCATCGGGCCAGCACGGTCGTTTGAAGCGGCAGTTCGTCACCCCCGGAGGTGGACAGCCGGACGTAACGGGGGTCGGGCAAGACCCCTTGGGGAAATGCACAGCCTTGCGTGATGGGATATTGGTGACGGGATACGCCGATGGGTTCTTCGACGCGCACGGGAATACGAGAGATCATGAAACGCTCCGGAGGTTTCTATTCGAGCTGCGTCCTGTGCGTTACAAAGGGAAGGTTTCACCGGGTTTCAAAATCACGGCACGGGCGGTACGGCCCAATTTTTTTGCAAAAACGTATGGGTCCTGCATGATAACGGGAAAGGTGTTGTAATGAACGGGAATAGCGACTTTGGGTTTGAGCATTTTAATGGCTTCTATGGCATCGTCGATCCCCATGGTATAGTTGTCTCCTATGGGAAGGATGACGACATCGGGTTTGTAGAGTTGGCCGATGAGCGCCATATCGCCGAACAGACCGGTATCGCCGGTAAAATAGAAGGTCTTTTCGTCAAGACGCACCAAAAAACCGCATGGATTGCCGAGATATTCCGCTCCGTTTGGCGTCATGATCGACGAACTGTGAAACGCCCGTGTGACTTTGACCCGTCCGAACGGGAATTTGAACGAGCCGCCGATGCCCATGCCGTGGATTTTTGCGCCGCGTCTTTCGCAGTATACCGCCAGTTCGTAGGTCGAGATGATGGTTGCACCGCAACGTTTGGCAATGGGGAGGGCGTCACCCAGATGATCTTGGTGACCGTGCCACAGCAGAATATAGTTGGCGGACACGTCGCTTTCCGGAACCTGCGCCTGTGGGTTGCCCGTCAGAAACGGATCGAACAGCAGGGTATGGATTCCGTCGGAGAGCGTAAAGCAGGAGTGTCCGTAAAAGGTAAACTGAGCCATTTATATCTTCCCTTCTTTTTGCAGCCATGCAAGCGTGTCGTCAAACGCTTGTGCGGTGTGTTCTATATCTTGGGGGGTATGGGCCGACGAAGTAAGACCGTCTACTCCTACCATGTCGACGCCATGAAGCAGCATACCCTGCCGCAGCGCATGGATAAGCGCAAGGTTGCTGCGCCGCGACACACGGGGGTCGTTTGAATAGCTGAGTTTGACGCCGGAGAACGTACCGAAGACGTGCCAGTTTTCCAGCCCGCGACCGGCGAGTACTTCGGCAAAGCGGCGGCGCAGCGTATCCGCGCGTTCGTTGGCAAGGGCTATATCGCGTCCCGTTGCAACGATTTTGAGCGCGGCGATACCGGCGGCAGCCGACAGCGGACAGGCGTTAAAGGTTCCGTAATGCACCATCTTTCGATTGGCCTGCCAGACCGGATCCAGACGGATTTCCAGCAGGCTCATGATGTCGGCGCGTCCGGCGACCGCACCGCCCGGCAGTCCACCCGCAACGATTTTGGCGAGCGTCGTCAGATCGGGTTTTACGCCGAAATGCTCCTGAGCGCCACCCGGTGCGCACCGAAACCCGGTAACTACTTCGTCCATGAGAAACAGCACGCCGTATTTAGACGTCAATTCGCGCAGACCGGTTACAAAACCGTCCGGAATTTCTACGCCGCCAAACAACGCGCCCGTAGGCTCCAGCATCAGTACGGCGATGTCGGAGTCGTTTTTCAGTGTATCTTCGACCCGGTTCAGGTCGTGCGACGGAAGGCTGATCAGTGAGTCGAACACCTCGGGCAGGACCCCCGGCAGGGGATGGTCGTGGTTGATACCGGTTCCGTCCATGACGTTGTCGTGCCAACCATGATAGTGGCCGTAGAACTTGACCACCTTGCGTCGGCCCGTAAAGGTGCGTGCCAGTCGAATGGCCATAAGCGTGGCTTCTGTGCCGGACGAGACAAAACGCACTGTTTCGGCGCACGGCACAAGTTTCGTGATCCAGTCGGCCCATTCGATTTCCAATTCGTGACAGGCCCCGTAGTGTGTGCCACGTGCCGCCTGTTCGGTCACTGCCGCGACGATCTCGGCGCGTCCGTGTCCCAGCAAAAGCGCGCCATGCCCCATCCAGTAGTCGATAAGTTGGTGCCCGTCCTCGGTCCATTTGTGTGAACCGTCCGCGCGGTTTACATAGACCGGAAACGGAAGCATAAACCGTCCGTCGTGTGTTACACCGTTGGGAAATCGTTTCAATGCACGTTGGTATAAAGCATACGATCTAAGAAACGTCCGATGGTAGGCTTCTTCGAGCGATGTCGTCTGAAGGGCAGGGGCGGTCATGGTCGGATTCCTCGCAAAAGGGAGGGGACGGTAGAACACAGGATCACGAAAAGACGATAAACCCCAAACGACGGGTAAGCCGTTCGGCACCGGGGAAGGATGTGACGGACACGCCGCTATAATAGGGTGCGACAGGGCCGTCGGCAAGGGTTTTTCGGATGCGGAAAACAGTAAAACCGCTTGACACAGAAGCGGTATGCGCATATATCGAAAGCGCCGGTTGACCGACTCGGAGCCTATTGGGGAGACGGAGATACGATGACGGACATACTGAAACGCATCGACGCACTTTTGGGTCGAGCAGTCGAAACGCCTGGCATCCGCCGGATCACCTTGTATTCCCGACCGGAGTGTCATTTGTGCGAGAATGTCCATGCCGTGTTGGAGCGGGTAAGATGCGATATCCCGTTCGATTTCGAAGAGGTGGATATTACGACCGATCCGACTTTGGTGGATCGCTACGGACTGAAGATACCGGTAGTGCTGATCGACGGCGTAGAACGGTTTTATTATCGGGTCAATGAGCGGCGTTTGCGAAAGGAATTAGGGGGATGAGCGTTTTGGGCTCGATCGCGATAGGCCGGTGGGTGTCATGGGGTGGCGTATTATGGCTTGTATTTTGCCTGTTGCCGGTGCATAGCGCCCAACCGGTCTCAAAATCCGCTCCGGCTTCTGCGGAACTGTCGTGGAACCGGTTTGACAAGGCGCTTGTGTTGGCGAGTACGGAAAAACGTCCGATTCTGGTGGATTTTTATACGGACTGGTGCTCCTGGTGCAAGGAAATGGACAAGCAGACCTATGCAAACCGTTCGATCCGGGAAAAACTCGGCAAGTCCTTTGTGTTGGCCAAGGTAAATGCCGAATCGGGTCAGACGCTTACGATTCAGGGTAAGACGCTCACGGAGGCGCAACTGGCAAAAGCGATGCGTGTGAATACCTATCCGACGGCATGGTTTTTCGATCCTTCGGGGAAACCCATTCTGCCCGTGAAGGGATATTTTTCTCCTCAGGATTTTGAACCCGTGTTGGCGTATATCGAAGGCGGATGGTATGCGAAGATGGACTACGACCGATTTCTGGCGCGTGTACGGAAACGAGGGGCGTAAGGTCCGTTCTACAACGTGGGGTCTCCGAGCGTTTCGGTAAGATAGACAAATGCCTCTTCGGGCGAATTTACAAACCGGATAAGGGCCAAATCTTCCGGGTCGATGGTTCCCCACCGGATCATGGCCTCGAAGTCGATGATTTCCCGCCAGTATTCCGTACCAAATACAACGATGGGTAGTTTTTTGACGACCTTTCGGGTCTGCACTAGGGTAAGCAGTTCGAAGAGTTCGTCGCAAGTGCCAAAGCCGCCGGGAAAGATGACCAGTGCCTTGGCCAGATAGACAAACCAGAATTTGCGCATAAAAAAGTAATGAAATTCGAGATTGAGTTCTTCGGTGATATAAGGGTTCGAAAATTGCTCCATAGGAAGGCTTATGTTAAGCCCGATCGAGCGTCCGCCGGCGTCGTCGGCGCCGCGATTGGCGGCTTCCATGATGCCAGGGCCGCCTCCGGAGCAGATCAGATAGCGCCGCCCGTCGGTCAACGTGTTCGACCACTCCGTGAGTTGCCGAGCCAGCCGGCGGGCGTCTTCGTAATAGCCGGAGAGCGTCTGGGCCGTCTCTGCACGTCGCACGTCGCTGGCCGTCGCTTTTCCTTGCGTCGCCATTAGACGAGTTTCTTCCAATCGGCGGGTGGCCGTCTCCGGATCTTCGGCGCGAGCCGAGCCGTAAAAAACGATGGTATCGCGGACATTTTTCCGGCGAAATCGCCTGCCCGGTTCCATGTATTCGGCCATGATACGGATCAGCCGCGCTTCTGCGCTGTTGAGAAATTCAAGGTTTCTGTATGCTTTTTCGGGTCGTGAAGGCTGTCCGGATTTCATTTTCTTCCTTTCGGGAAGCGTAAAGGATAGCGGATAGAACATGAACGCTATGGCTGCGGTGGAATTGCACATGGACCCGCACGCGCAGTTTATCTACGAACTGGCGCTGGCGCATCTGGAACTGCGTGCATTGGGGGTACTGTCCGAACCCAACGCTACGCTCCGGCTTTTTCGCGCCGGACGCCCGGTCGATCCGGAAAAGCTGGCTCGTCGCGCCGCCTACATCGTTGCCATAGATCGGGTGCAGACGGTCTATGCCCGGCTGCGACAGTATAATCGGACCGCCTCCGTCAATCAATATCTGTCACACTGGTTCTACCCGTACAAAGGTAAGTTTCATCCACAGATGGTGCGCGCCTTGCTCAACATCATGCAACTTGAACCCGGTAACACGGTACTCGACCCCTTTATCGGAAGCGGAACGACGGCGTTGGAAGCTCAGTTGCTTGGTATCCGTTGTATCGGGGTGGATATCTCGCCGGTCTGCACACTGGTCGCTCGCGTCAAGACCGACTCCTGGCGCGTGCTCGAACGGGTACTTGCCTACCGAGATCAATACGAGGTTATTGCGCGTGCCGCCGAAAAAGCAGGTGTCCGGCTTCATCTGCCCGCAGAGGAAATCTCGGACGACGACCGCGTATGGAATTTTTTCAAGGTGGCGGAACTTATCGCACACAGCGACCGAGCCAGACGGGACCGCCCATTTATCGAGTCGCACGTAGCGAATATCAAACGTATGGCGATTTCAACACAGGACATGCTCGACGCGCGTGCGGCGCTGGGGTTGCATTTCGGTACGGCGGACATCCGGCAGGGGGACGCGCGCAATCTTCCACTGGAGACAGGCAGCGTAGACGGCATCGTTACGTCACCGCCCTACGCGGTAACGCTCGACTATATCGAAAACGACGCGCATGCGCTACGGGCGTTGGGATACAATCCGCTGACGATCCGGGAAAATTTTATCGGGGTGCGGGGCAATCGGCGCGACCGGATGGACCTTTATCTCGATGACATGCGGCGGTGTTGCACGGAGATGTACCGCGTCCTTCGGGCCGGATGCTGGCTGACGCTCATCATCGGAAACGGAACCTCCGAGGCACGGGCGTTTGATCTTCCGGCGCTTTCCATAGACATGTGCAGCGCCGCCGGTTTCGAATACGTCCGCACCATCGAAAAACCGATGCGGGGGAGGTATGGAGATTCAAACGCCGAATCGATCCTGATGTTTATCAAACCGCCTATGGGAACCGTACAGGTAAGGTAAACAACTACATCGTTCACTGCGACCGGACGTCTTCTATCCGGCGGGCAAGGTCCATATCTTTTTGCGTAATGCCCCCTGCGTCGTGCGTGGACAGACAGACCGTCACCCGGTTGTATACATTGCGTAGATCGGGGTGATGATCCGCCGCCTCCGCCAACGGCGCGATAGCGTCGATAAAGGCGATGGCTTTCATAAACGTCGAAAAGACATAGTGCCGACAGATGGCGTTTTCTTCGCGGGTCCAACCGGGCAATTTTTGCAATGCATCTGCAAGGTCGGTTTCGGAAAGAAGAGACATAGAACTCCGTTAAAAAAGAGGTGGTATTTTCTGCAGGATATAACGGATGAGCCGAGGAGACACCCCACCGGATGTCTCCCCCTTTCTAATCGGCAAATGCGGCCAGCCGGCGACCTCGTCCGGTGTGACGCAGTTTGTTGATCGCCTTTTGCTTGATCTGACGGACCCGTTCGCGGGTCAGGCCAAACCGAGAGCCGATTTCTTCCAGCGTGTACGACCGGTCCGCATTCAATCCGAAATACAAATCGAGTACTTCGCCCTCGCGGGGGGCCAACGTTGCCAGCGCCGCCCTGATCTCGCTCCGGAGTCTGTCCTCCATAAAAGCCTCGTCAGGCAAAATACCGTTCTGGTCGCTCAGGCGGTCCATAAGACTAAAGGCGTCCTGATCGCCAAGCGGCGCATCGAGCGAAAGCGGTGTAGCGGCCCATTCGGGCATTTCGGGCATATCCGTCGAAACGCCTTCTCCGTATACGGACTCCGGGCTACGGTCGCGCTCGCGTAGGGTGCGTTCGATCTTTCGAAGTTCCTCCACCTTGTTGAGCGGAAGCCGGATCAGACGCGATTGCTCAGCCAACGCATGAAGGATGGACTGGCGTATCCACCATACCGCGTACGAGATAAACTTGAACCCCTTGGTTTCGTCAAAACGCCGTGCCGCCTTGATCAGACCGATGTTGCCTTCGCTGATCAGATCGGAAAGTTCCATTCCCTGGTTTTGGTATTGCTTGGCGACGGACACAACAAATCGCAGGTTGGCGCTTACCAACTCGTCCAAGGCTTCGGTGTACCCCTCATGGATGCGTCTTGCCAGGGTCTTTTCCTCTTCCGATGTCAAAAGCGCCTTTTCGCCGATCTCCTCCAGATAGATATCGAGCGATTCGTCATCCCGATTGTAGGCTTTTGTAGCGATCATCTCCATCCAGCATCTCCTCCCCGACCCCCGGACTCTTTCTGGCAGATCTTTCTGCCACACATAAACCCAGGCTGTCGTTTTGACAGAAAATTTTTCGGCCCCTACATAGGCCATCTATAGAGTCATTGTCCGTAACCTGCCATCCCGCAAGACATTGTAATTTTTTTTGGATGCACTTCTCCGGTTTGGCACAGGGTTTGCAACTACCCTGAGACAGACGCTCATGTGAGCGGCGTCACATGGCGATTACCTCTTTAACGCCGAGACATCGGCATCGGTTCCGTATCCGGAATCGAAATTTACAACCTGCATCTCACAAGGAGGAACCCGTAATGAAACTCGTTGCCTATCACCCGTGCCGTTCGTTCCAGCATGAAGTCAACCGAATTTTTGACAATGCCTTCTCGGATCCCGAATCGGGCCGTCAAACCTCCGGATGGTATCCCCGCGTCGATGTGGTGGAGGAAAAGGACGCCTTTGTCATCTACGCCGAACTGCCGGGCGTCAAGGCCGAAGAGGTCAAAATCCGCATCAACAACCATGTATTGACGATTACCGGAGAAAAGCGTGCGGATGTAAAGTCCGAAGGGCAAAACTACTACCGGGTCGAACGTGTCTACGGCAATTTCCAGCGGTCGTTTACCTTTCCGGGCACGGTGGATTCCGAAAAAATCGGCGCGTCGTTTAAAGACGGCGTGCTGACCGTCACCCTCGCCAAACAGGAAAAGGCACTGCCCAAGGAAATTCCCATCGTGCTCACCTGATCGTGCCGTTTCGTCCCTCTGCGTAAACGACACCATCCGCAGAGGGACGACGGCCTATAAAAAGTTTGAGAGGAGTGTCTTATGGGCAAGATCATAGGGATAGATTTGGGTACGACGAACTCGTGTGTTGCGGTGGTGGAGGGAGGGGAGCCTGTGGTGATCGCCAACGCGGAGGGAGGTCGCACGACGCCTTCTGTGGTGGGCTTTGGGGGGGACGGGGAGCGTTTGGTGGGTCAGGTGGCGCGTCGTCAGGCGGTGACCAACCCCAAGCGGACGATATATTCGATCAAGCGGTTTATGGGCAAAAGGATGCAGGAGGCGTTGGGGGAGCGGGACCGGGTAGCCTATGAGGTGGTGGAGGGGACGGGGGGATTGGCAGGGGTTCGGGTAGGGGACAAGGTGTACAGTCCCCCGGAGCTCTCGGCGGCGATATTGCAGAAGATGAAGCAGACGGCGGAGGACTATTTAGGGGAGCCGGTGACCGAGGCGGTGATCACGGTGCCTGCGTATTTCAACGACAGCCAGCGTCAGGCGACCAAGGACGCGGGCAGGATCGCCGGTCTTGAGGTAAAGCGGATCATAAACGAGCCGACGGCGGCGTCGTTGGCGTATGGGTTGGATCGGAAGAAGAACGAGAAGATCGCGGTGTTTGATTTGGGAGGGGGTACGTTTGACATCTCTATCTTGGAGATAGGAGACGGGGTGTTCGAGGTGCTTTCTACCAATGGGGACACGCATCTTGGAGGGGACGATTTTGATCAGGCGGTTGTGGATCATATAGCGGAGGGATTTCGGGGGCAGACGGGGATCGATCTGCGGTCGGATGCGATGGCGCTTCAGCGGCTTCGGGAGGCGTGTGAGAAGGCGAAGTGCGAGTTGTCTACGACGGCTCAGACGGAGCTATCGCTGCCTTTTATCACGGCGGATGCGCAGGGTCCGAAGCATTTGTCGGAGCGGTTGAGCCGTTCCCAGTTCGAGCAGTTATGCGAGGGGCTTTTTTCTCGTCTTTCGGGTCCGTGTGTGCGTGCGTTGTCGGATGCGGGTCTTTCTGCGAACCAGATCGACGAGGTGGTGCTTGTGGGGGGTTCGACGCGTATGCCTCGTGTGCAGGCGCTGGTGCGGGAGCTTTTTGGTCGCGAGCCGCATCGTGGGGTGAATCCGGACGAGGTGGTGGCGATCGGGGCGGCGATACAGGGAGCGGTGTTGTCCGGGGAGGTAAAGGACGTACTTTTGTTGGATGTGACACCGTTGTCATTGGGTATCGAGACGCTTGGGGGTGTGTTTACGCGTCTTATAGAGCGCAACACGACGATTCCGTCACACAAGAGTCAGGTATTTTCGACAGCGGCAGACAACCAGGGGTCTGTGGAGGTGCATGTGTTGCAGGGGGAGCGGGAGATGGCCCAGGGGAACCGTTCGTTGGGTCGTTTTGTGTTGGACGGTATCGCGCCGGCGCCGCGGGGTCTTCCGCAGATCGAGGTGAGTTTTGACATTGACGCGAACGGGATATTGCAGGTGTCGGCGAAGGATCGGGGCACGGGCAAGGAGCAGAAGATCCGTATCGAGTCGTCGTCGGGGTTGTCGGAGAGCCAGATCGAACAGATGGTAGTGGATGCGCAGTCCCATGCGCAGGAGGATCGCAGTCGTCGTGAGGAAGTGGAGCTTAGAAACGGGTGTGATCAGCTTTTGTATGCGACGGAGAAGTCGTTGTCGGAGCATGGGGAGAAGTTGTCGGTGGAGGATCGGGGTGAGATCGAGGGGGCGGTTTCGGGTCTTAAGAGCGCGCTTTCGGGCACCGATACCGCAGTGATCCGTCAAGCCTCCGAACACCTGTCCCAAGTCTCCCAGAAACTCGGAGAAATCCTCTACAAACAAAGCCAAAATCCACAGGGCGCAGGTAGCGGTTTTCAGCCCGAATCGGAACCGGCCACCGATGGACAAGGTGGTCAGAAAAAAAAGAAGGACGATGGCGCGATCGACGCAGATTACGAGGTAGTCAATTGATCATCGAAACATTTTATCATGGCTAAACGGGACTATTACGAAATACTAGGTTTGAACCGTTCCGCTTCCGAAGACGAGATCAAGAGCGCGTACCGGAAGATGGCCAAACAGTACCATCCCGACCGTAATCCGGGAGACAAGAAGGCCGAGGAAAAATTCAAGGAGGCGGCGGAAGCCTATGAGGTCCTGAGCGACGGCGACAAGCGTTCGCGCTACGACCGTTTTGGGCATCAGGGGGTGGCCTCCGACTTTGGCTCGGGCGGTTTCCAATGGTCGAATTTCAGCCATGCGGGTGATTTCGAGGACATACTGGGTAACTTGTTTGGCGGAGGGGTGTTTGGGGATCTGTTTGGCGGGGGGCGGGGCAGAAGACGCGGGGGTCCTCAGC